>Ga0307471_100000846_pt1 | contig 16165 bp, 11 predicted proteins | sample atmos_gasesAM3C__2_FD_204566 | JGI IMG/M metagenome (GOLD analysis project Ga0307471, IMG submission 204566) | Hardwood forest soil microbial communities from Morgan-Monroe State Forest, Indiana, United States - atmos_gasesAM3C_515 | ecosystem: Environmental > Terrestrial > Soil > Temperate... | reverse complement strand
TAAGTCACTGAAAACAGGGCCGCGGCAGAGTCTACTTACGAATGCCTGGCATATATTTGCCAGCCACCGCGTTACAGTTTCATCGTAGTCTCTTCTTTAGCGCCGAGGAGTAGATTGAGTACGCCCTCCCGTCAGACCGAACCACCAAAGGAACGTCCTGCGACCCAGGTTTCAGACGCACGCCGTGCAACTGTCGAGGCCGCACGCGAAGTGTGGATCCGAAAGCTGATAGATCTCTCCCGGCGAAACAGTCTGCTCTACTATCGGCCTCTCAAAACAGGCACACTGGAGTTCTCTTCGGCTCCGCCCGAGAGGCTAAGGGAGCTTCTCGCCGGCGAGAGCGTCCCCGCAAACAAATTATTGCCCGACCTCGAAGATGAAGCCTTCGCCAAGCTGCTACGAGACATTTCTCGACGCTCGCTGGAGAATCTGGAGGAAAAGGGCCTCAGCACTCTGTTCCTCACGTTTGGGATGGCGACGTGGCCAGCGACCGACGGAGGCAGAGCAGCAGAGTCTCCGGTCCTGCTTCTGCCTGTCTCTTTGAGCAAGAGAGAGGGCAGCAACTCGTACCATCTTGCCGCAACCGGCGCTTTTCAAATCAATCTCGTTTTGCTGCACGTGTTGCAGGAGCAATTTCGGGTCACGCTGCACCCTGACGAGGTTTTGACCCAATTCGCCGGTGATCCCGATCAGGACAGTGTGTTTGACGTGAAGGGTCTCTGCGACGAGATTCAGCGTCGCATGTCCGAGGTGAGGGAATTTGAAGTAGGTTTGCGGGTCATCTTGGGGAACTTCGCCTTTCAAAAGATGGCCATGGTAAAGGACCTGCAGGAACGCGCAACCGAACTTGCCGTACACGATGTAATTGCGGCGATCGCGGGCGACCCCGGGGCAAAAGGGGCAATCAACGCAGAACAGAAGGACCCCGACCCAAAGGAGTTCGACAGCATTCCTCCGGAAAATGAATTCCTGGTGTTGGATGCAGATTCGAGCCAGCAGCGCGCGATCGTGGCGGTAGTGGCTGGCCAAAGCAGGGTGATCCACGGGCCTCCCGGGACCGGGAAGAGTCAGACCATTACGAATCTGATCGCAAGCCTTGCAGCCGCGGGGCGTCGCATTCTGTTTGTCGCCGAGAAAAAGGCGGCGCTCGATGTAGTCAAGCGTCGGCTAGAGGAGGTCGGCCTTGGACACCTGGCGATTGTTCTCCATGGAGCTGACCTTTCTCCAAAGAAGGTGATGCAGCAGGTGGCACACACACTGGAAGTCGTCCGGAAGGCAGTACCCGTCGATTGCCAGGGAGTTCACTCCCAGCTCGTGGATCGGCGGAATCGCCTGAACGAGCACGTGGGCCGGATGCACACTTTGCGGGAGCCGACCCAGAAGAGTGTCTACGAGATGCAAGGCACGATACTCCGTCTGTCGCGTTCTCTGAACACTTCAACCCGCTGGCGAAGCACGGAGCTATCGCGGCTTACACCGCCAATTGATGGCAACGTGTACGACCTACTGACCGAAGGGGGCGGGATGGAGTCGTTGTTCCTGAGGACTGATCCTTCTCCCTGGACCGGGGCAGTCTTGCCTGACGGTGCGGCCGTCCAGCAAGCCCTCGATCTTGCGATGCAAATGCACGAGCGGACGCTGCCAGATCTACAGAACCGCTCCACAGCGTGGCTGAACAAGGAGGGGTGCAGCGGCCCAGCTCACTCCAGCAGGCGAGTGAGATCGCTGGTCTCTTGGAGGCAGCACAAAAAATATTGCAGGCGTACTCTCCGGAGATTTTTGGATGCGATCTCGAGATGGCTCTTCGGGACCTTGCGCCGGGGAAGGATGGTGGTTTGTCGGCTGTCTGGGCCTGGTCTACCCGTGAGGCTTATCGAAATGCCCGCAGAACGATGTTCAAGCACAGAACGGCAGGGAAAACTTCGACAAGGCGACTTTTCGCGGAAGTTTCAGAAGCTTTCACTGTGTACCGCCAATGGCGTTCTGCAAGTGGGGATAAGACAACGCCAACGATGCTGCCCGAAGCGGGAATGCACATCGGCAATATCAGAAGATTCTGCGGCGAGATTGCGGCGCTGGGCAAGGTGGTGCCTTCGACACATATTACCCAGGCAACAATTGACGATGTTTCACACTTTGTCGCTGCCCTTGTCGCTGACCAGAGCACACCGTTCCAGATTCCAAAACTAACTCAAATCGAAAATGGTTTGAGCAAAGCAGGCGTCGACAAACTTGTCGCCGAGATCAGAAATCAGAAACCGGACAGAGAATTGTGGCCTTCCATGTTCGAGTATGCCTGGTTCGCCTCAACTCTGGACGAGGTCAGCCGCCAAGATCCCGAGATTCGCGGATTCATCGGTTCAACTCACAACCGGTATGTTGACGACTTCACCCATCTGGACGAGGAACGAATCGAACTGGCCGCAGACCGTGTGCGCCGCGCCCATGGCGAAAAAGCTATTTTCGCAATGAATGCCAATGCCGAAGGTGAACAGTTGATTCGAGCGGAAGCTGGGAAAATGACGCGGCACTTGCCGCTTAGGAGGGTCTTCGCTAAAGCAGCAGATGTCCTGACGGCGGTCTGTCCTTGCTGGATGGCTAGCCCGCTTTCCGTAAGCCAGTTGCTGGATGGTGGCCAGAAGTATTTTGATTTCGTTATCTTTGACGAGGCGAGCCAGGTCCTTCCCGAGGACGCCGTTCCGGCGATCCTCCGGGGGAGCAAACTGGTCGTCGCGGGCGACAGTATGCAGTTGCCTCCCACTACATTCTTTTCCGCGAGCGATGACGACGACTTCGCTACAGACGAGGCGGTTGCGACCGAAGGATACGAAAGCCTCCTGGACACGATGACCGCGTGCATAAACGGTTCTTATCTGGATTGGCATTACCGGAGCCGTGACGAGACCCTCATCAATTTCTCGAATCATCATATCTATCAGGATCGGCTTGTGACATTTCCGGGACCGGGTGGTCCTCCGGCGGTTAGCCACGTTCTCGTTAAGCAGGAATTTGGAATAGACGGCCAGGAGGAGAGCTGCGCACAAGAGGTACAGAAGGTTGTAGAACTGGTACTCGAACATGCCCGAACTAATCCAGAGCAGACCCTTGGCGTTATCACGATGGGCATTCGGCACATGAACCGAGTTCAGGCCGCATTGGATCAAACGCTGGAAAATCATGCCGAACTGACCACTTTTTTCGATAGCAGCCGGAGCGAGCGTTTTTTCGTGAAGAACCTGGAACGAGTTCAGGGAGACGAGCGCGATGCGATTATCATCAGCATCGGCTACGGAAAGGATCGAGCCGGGAACCTTCCGTTGCGTTTCGGTCCCTTAATTCCCGAAGGAGGGAGACGCAGGTTGAATGTAGCTGTCACTCGCGCACGCCGGAAGCTGACAACTGTGTCTTCCTTCAGCCACCTCGATATCGACCTTGCCCGTGTTCGGCCGGGAAGTGGGGTTGAATTGCTGCGCAACTATCTCCAATATGCTGCGACCAATGGCAGACGTTTCGGAGACGCCGAGGTGACGGGAGAACCCTTGAACGCCTTCGAGGCGGAGGTTTTCGATTACCTGTCGGCAAAAGGCCTGAAGTTGATTCCACAGATGGGCGCCTCCCAGTTCCGCATCGACATGGTCGCGGAGCACCTAGAGAAACCTGGGCGCTATGTTTTGGCCATCGAGTGTGACGGCGCTAGCTACCACTCGAGCTACACAGCTCGAGACCGCGATCGCCTAAGGCAGCAGCAACTGGAGAACCTTGGATGGCGGTTTCACCGAATTTGGTCCACAGACTGGTTCATGCGTAAGGAAGAGGAAGTTCGACGTACGATCACGGCATTCCAGGAAGCGGTCCAGTTCGCGGACAAGCTCGATCGCGGGGTAGCAGCTAACAGCCATAGTGGCAACGGCAGCCGTAACAACAACACATCCGGCGCTCCAAAGAGAGGACCGAGGCCATCAATACCAGTACGCACCACTATTGCGGACTATAGCCCATCCGAACTTGCGCAACTGTTGAGGTGGATCGCTTCTGACGGCCAGTTGAGAACTGACGAGCAAATCGTTGATGAAATGGTCGCGGTACTCGGCTTCAGCCGCCGCGGCAAGCGAATCGAAAGTGCTATCCATCGCGCAATTGCTTATTGGCGCCCACGCTCATCGGTCTCGTAGGCTAAGACTGTTCTGCCGCCGAGCAATATTGCCCTTTCGGGCTGCCGTTAGAAAACCCCATCAGATTTGGTACTTTCCTCAGCGCATGAACATTGAGCCCTACTTATCCCATGCACATTGTTAGAAATGTTTAGTTTTCTAATCTCTGCTGTCCAGGGGGTGGGGGAGTAGGCGGTGTTTTCGCAGTGTTCTTGTTCAACATTCGTCCAACGCGACCAACGCGACCCCCGGGGGCCGTTCGTGGATGTGGACTATCGTTGGCGATATACCTCCAGCCTATCTCCCGATCGAAGACGCCAAAACTTCAGCAGAGATTTTCAAGACATACCTAAAACGGGAATGAGCAAATGGGTTGAACATGCTCGACGCGGGCAAAGTGGAACCCCAGATGACGGTGTTCCGCCAGTCAATGTTCCGGCTACTCCCGATGAACCGGGCATGCTGGCGCTGGAGCGCGGCGACCCCAAGCCGCGAATACAGATCGTTGCGCATGATGAGCGACTGATTCCCAGGGTCGGCGGAGGGGTGCGGAACAACGCTGGCAGCGGAATGGTGAGTCGCAAGTTGGTTATTGATTTGGCGACCGAAGGTAAAGCCCACTACCCTTTTCGCATGCAGACTCCCATGATCCCCTTCGTTTCAGTTCCGTCACTTGATACAGAGAGACTTCTGCTTCGGGGTCATCGTATTGACGATTTTCCGACCTCCGCTTCTATGTGAGCTGATCGAAACGTGACGCGACTGCCATCGCACGGAAAAGGCTTTGCCACAGAAGCGGTTCGGGCGATCACGGCATGGGGCGCGAAGAACCTGGGCACATACCGCAACCCACAGCCCTAGTTCAGGAGGCCTATCATCGTCTCGTCGACCAAAGGCCCCCGAACTGGGAGGATAGGTCGCACTTTTATGGAGTGGCCGCACGATTGATGCGCCAGATCTTGGTCGACTATGCGCCTGAGCGGCGAGCCGGCAAGCGTGCCTGGCCGGTTCGCCCACCCAGAATACTCAACACTGTTCAACCGAGACACGACAAGGTCGGCAAGACGTACGTTCTCACCGACGGGGCTCGGTTATACATCACTGAGACCACCGGGGCGAAATCGTTCCTAGTGCATATGTCGTTGAGGAGCCTCCGTGGTTGTTCCGTGAATCAACGTTCCCGTTGAGTTCAGCCTCTTGTACACCACGCTCCTCGCTGGACTTAGAATTCAAACAATCCGGGGACAACCTTGCCTTCGGCTGCAATAGCACTAACTTCCTTCATGGCTTACTTTACATCGTAAGTAAGACATCGTGGGGGAGTGGAGCAAGCGTGCGCCCTCCGTAGCAGTTCGGTTGCGTAAAAGGGTGTCCCGAGTCCATCTTATCCCCCACGGGTCCGGCCCTACTGCGCGGTCTGGATGGCAAAAAGTTTCGAGCGATCGGCGATGGTCAGGTTCGCCGTCAGGTGCTCGCCATTGCGGATGTAGCCCAGCCTGGCGTCGGTTCCCGGTTTCAGAGCGGAAATCTCAGCCACCAGTTCGTCACCAGTCTTCAACTGCTTACCGTTCACCGAAACGATGGTGTCGCCGGTCCTCAGGCCGGCCCTGTCGGCGGGGCCGTCGGGAGTGACGTGGGCAATGGTGCTGCTGGGGCCGTAACCGCGCGCCGCGCGGTTGAACTCAACTCCTATGGCACCTCGCGGCTTGTCAAAGGCCACGGACTCTAGGTCGACGAGGGTCCCGCTGGTCTGTGTCTGCCAAGTGCTGCCGCCGTCTTCGGTGTGCAGGACGGTACCCTTCTTGCCCACCGCCCAGCCCGATTGCGGCGTGGCAAAGTCTACCCCGACCAAGTCTGCCCTCGTGCCGGTGGGCTGCGACCTCCAACTGCTGCCGCCATCCTCGGTGTGCAGGATGGTGCCCCTGCGGCCCACCACCCAGCCCGACTGCGGCGTGACAAAGGCTATCCCAGACAAATGTCTGAGGGTGTCGCTGGCCTGCGGCCTCCAACTGTTGCCGCCGTCTTCCGTGTGCAGGATGGTGCCCCAGTCGCCCACCACCCAGCCTGACTGCGGCGTGGCAAAGTCTACCCCGACCAAGTCTGCCCTCGTGCCGCTGGCCTGCGGCCTCCAACTGCTGCCGCCGTCTTCGGTGTGCAGGACGGTACCCTTGTTGCCCACCGCCCAGCCCGATTGCGGCGTGGCAAAGTCTACCCCGACCAAGTCTGCCCTCGTGCCGGTGGGCTGCGACCTCCAACTGCTGCCGCCATCCTCGGTGTGCAGGATTGTGCCCAAGTTGCCCACCACCCAACCCGACTGCGGCGTGGCAAAGGCTACGGAAAGCAGAGATGCGTTGGTTCCGCTGGCCTGCGGCCTCCAACTGCTGCCGCCGTCCTCGGTGTGCCAGAGGGTGCCTCCTGAGCCCACCGCCCAGCCCGACTGCGGCGTGGCAAAGGCAACCGAGAAAAGCCATCCGGTGTCGCGGACCTGCGGCCTCCAACTGCTGCCGCCGTCCCGGGTGTGCAGGATTGTGGCGAGGTTGCCCACCGCCCAGCCCGACTGCGGCATAACGGGCTGAGGATTGGACGTTGCGGCTTGAGCCTGCTGAGCCCCTCCGGTCTGTTCATTTGAGGGCGATCGTGACCATGCCCAGTACAAGAGTGAAGCTACGATCAGAATTCCGCACACCGCGGCGGCGACCTTCGCCCACACTAGCCGCGTAAATCCGCGATGGTGTAGCACGCTGCGTATATCCAGAACTCCGCCGCGAAGGAGTGCTATCGACAAGACAAACGCCGAGAAAAAAAATAGAACAACAGTGACCATGTCCAAGTCCGAGTAGTCTTTTGTATAAAGAGTCTTACAGGCGTTTGAAACATCAAAAATAATTATTGCTCGGAGAGGGGCGTTCCCAGAGACGCACGTTTCGAGTGTGAAGAAGCCCACAGCTGCCACAACAAACGCGATGACCCCGGAAAGCACTTTGAGGGATGCCGAAACCAACGAAGTTGGTTGATCAAGGCCAGGTACGGGCGAGGCTTTGGATCGCCCAGCGAATTCATCTGGCCAAAGCTTTCGGGCACCTTGCCGGATCAACATCCAGCCGAACACAACGATTGTGGGCAACTGGACGAGGTTCCACGGTACTTCTACGAAAGGGTGGTCGTGCATTTGCTGCCACGAGTCAAGCGAGTCTTGGTCGTGTGTCCAGGCAAGCCAATCCGGAAACTTGCCGTGAGTGAAAGAGAGGGTCCCGAGAATAACTAGTGTGTATAGCCCATCTAGACCCCATAGACCAAAAAGACTGGACCCGGTCACGAGCATGACCCATCCTAATACCCTGTTTTTGAGTGGCAGGAGTGTCGGCAGCGGTTGGGTGAATTCGCTCGGAGCGTGACGACGATAGCGCTTTCGCCTACGGATACCAGCGCGCAGCCATAGGATACCGAGGGCTTCGACAAGAAGCGCCGCCGCGACACCAATCAAAAACCAAATGTAGTCTACAATCTTTGGAGCTTCCCCGGAAAACAAAAGGTAAACGCAAATTGGGATCAGCGTGGCCGCCCCAAGAGAGACAATCGAGCCTCCAAGAATTGCGACCCAGCCAACGACCAAAGCTTGCGTTCGCCGACTCGCAAGCACGGGCTGCACCAATGCGTCGTGACTCAATTCGTAGTAGGTACTGTCGGATCGCCGGTCTGTACGCAATAGACGACGCTCCACAAGCTGGCTCAAGGTGTCGTGCGGCAACTTGACCTGCCGCTGCAGTTCGCGCTCCTCAAGGCTCAGACGACGTCCTTCGGGACTGATGAGAAACTGCTCGCACAAAAGTCGGACTGCTCCCCGCAGCTGTCTGCCCGGCAGCGACCGAATTGCGTCCGTATAGAAACTCTCAAGCGTTTGCGTTAGTGCGACCTCACCTCCGAGATCCGTAGAGCTGAGGACTATTTCTTCGCTCGACATCTTCTGTTTGAAAGCAACAATCTTCTCGATGCGCTGACAAATTAGCTGCAGGTGGAACGGTTCTACATATCGACCTCCGGGGCCACGCGCTCCGGCTGTCGATTTGGTGAGATAGTCCAAAATCGAGGTCACAAACTCGGGTTCTAAACGAAAGGGTTTCGTCGCAATATCTGGATCGTCGATCGCGGCCGGGCCTGTGATCGCCTTCGCCGCCGTCTCACAGCTGAGTGGCGCCAGACGAAAACGGTGGTCCATGATTTGCGGGATGCGGTCCGAAGCTTCTTCAAGTATCCCCAGGAAATCTTCCCGTAGGGACAGAACCACACGGACAGATGGGGCGGCATTGCTGACATTTGAATCGATTTGCGGCAGCGACGGTGGTGGAACACCGCGAACAAGATAGCCCAACTCAGAGAGAAACGTCTCTCGCGCTTTCTCGGACTGCACTGTGAACAACTCTTCAAACTGATCGAGAATCAACACCGGTGCCAGGAGAAGATCGCCCCGCCAGAATTCTACTGATTTGAAAAACCTCCAGAGAGAGCCGCTCTCCCCCTGCACGTATTCCACATGCTGTCGCTCGGCCTCCGCCCGAATTCCTTCCAGAACGGAAGTCAAGGGACCGCTCTGAATATCGTTGACTCTCACAAAAAGTGGCAAGCTAGCCGCCTCCCGAAGGCGAGGTGCTACTCCGGCGTTGAGTAGTGAAGTTTTGCCAAGGCCCGATTTTGCATAAACCACAACCAGGCGATTTGCGAGGATTTGATCTGTGAGCGCGCTAGAACCCGTTTCGCGCCCGAAAAATGTCCTCCGGGAAAACTCGTCGTCGCGAAACGGTTGAGCGCCGGGATAGCGGTAGAGCGTATCCGTCATAACTCTCTAGCGGTTGCGGCGCTGATACTCGCGCCTCATGGTTGAAATAACCTTCGAAATATCTCCATCGAATCCTGTGTCAGGTCTGAGCTGCATTTCATCGTATTTCCGGAGTTCATCGACCCGGTCGGCATCGGCGATGTCGTTGGTGCGAAGAGGAATTAAGAAGGAGCCTCGCACTTTAAGTGCGCGATCACATGCCAGCGCCACCTCCTTGTTGACATAGCTGTCGGTCTTCCGGCAAAAAGCTGGTGTGTAGAGCACCAGCGTGAAGTCCGAGGCGTCCAGATCCGCCTCGATGCGTTTGTCCCAGTCATCTCCACCCCCAAGTGACTCCCGATCGAGCCAAGGTTCGAAGGATGCCTTCTGCAGTGCGTCATAAACTCTGGAGGCTAGATCCTCATCCTCCCTCGCATAGCTGATGAACACACGGGGACGAGGGCCCAATGGCACGACCTGTCCAGCGAACCCGCCCTCTGCCTCCAATCTTTGAGACAGTTTAGAAAGGAATGCGCCGACGTCATCATCTTCCAGTTCGACGCGCGTGCCACGCTGATAAAAGAGAATCATTTCGTCGCGATCCGCCTGCAAAAGGCCACCAAGGGGCTCGGCTGCAATTGCGGGGCCGCCGCGACTCAGCTCCAACGCGCGGAGGAGTACCTTTAAGAGAATACGCAAATCCCATTGCCTGATTCCAAAACCAACGAACAAGAAGCTCTGCCCAACGCGTTTGAGAGCGCGCAACAAGCTGTTAGGAAGTGGTGGTCGCTCAGAAACGACCTTTATCAGAAAGTCGAGAACATCGTTCTCGCTGAGCACGAGGGAGGATGGTTCCTCGGCGTCCCCAAACAGATGGAAGACCACTGGCGAACTTGGAGAACCGGGCAGCACGAACTCAGGATTATCTCTCTTGTCGCCACGCAGGTGATATCGCTGTGTGATCGGCGTTTTCCCCGCCGCTTTAAGCGCCTGGGTCATTAGGGCATCATGACATGTGGTCAGAATTAGGGAGATCGGAAGCGATGCTAACTTATCGTGCACAGCGGACGGACCGTACGCGCGCGACCTCAAGACCCTCTCCGCTGTGGCTCGGAGAGTGGTGGGCCCGAATCCCTCCGTGTCCTCGTACTGCTGGGCAAGTGCCGCCAGGGTGTTCCCGCAAGGGCATCGGTTATCCTCCTCGAGCTCGCGAGCGAGTTGACGTCTCAGCGCTTCAATAAGGCTTGTATTCTCAGAGCTTGTATTGTCCTGAGAGGCAGTCTTCGGATTTGCCGAAGAGACGGTAACCGGAATCTCGGGACCAAGCATGAGAACGCATTGGCCGTGCCGAAGAGCCCCAACTAGATTATTCCAGTGGCGTTCTTTCACTCTACCTCCATCGATGGTTCGACAATCGTGGACGTCCCATGTAGGTCCACTCTGATCGCCATGGGGTCGCGGTGAAAATTTTCGTGGGCGCAAATGACGTCGTTCGCATCAAAATCTGGCGGAAGATGGTCCTGTGGAATATTCAGCTCCGCTGCCAGCCGCTTGGCGACGATGTGATGGAACAACCGTGGGCCCATCTCCGTATCCACCACTAGCAGGTCACGGCCGACAATCGGCACCTGCCCTTCCTCAATGGCCAGCAGAAGGTCTTCCCAAAGATTTGTGTCTGTAGAAATCATCTGGCGCGCATTCTAGCCCAAATTAGAGGGGCTGTCACAACCGTCGGGGAGGAAGGAGGTGGGATCGCTCCAATCCGATCACCGCGCTCTACGCAAGGCTCGAAACGCTGATCGGCCCTCCAAGCGAAACTTTTCCCCTGCGCATGTCCAAGCCGCACACAAGTAGCGGGCTTCAATGCCGCGAGACCTTCCGCCCATGGTGTCTCCGGACTGCCCGTTACTTTCACAATCATCCGTTGCCGGTACTTGCCGCCTTGTGACATGAGTCCGAGGAATGCCTCGCTATTGACTTCCTCGCTGTGATGGTAAAATCCGCCGACCCGGCTGAGTGGCAATCGCATCGAGGCGATCCAAGATGGCTGTGGCTAGCGCCGCAACCCAATCCGTATTTTTGTCTCACGCATCCAGAGACGCGGCGCTTGCACAACATCTCTGTGCGCTTCTTGAAGGCAAAGGAGTGCGCTGCTGGATCGCCCCTCGCGACGTGCAGCCGGGCTGCTCTTACCCAGACGAGATTGTGCGGGGCATAGACGAGTGTGCTTCACTAATCCTGCTCACCACCTCTGCGCAATCGCTTCACATAACATCCTCAACGAGGTGGAACAGGCACACAAGCGTCGGAAGACCATCCTAACCGTGATGATCGGTAAGCCGGGCATCTCCCGCGACCTCGAATACTACGGGTCACGACTCCATTGGATCGAGTTAGGCGGTACCTCGATAGAGGAATGTCGTCGAGGGGCTGGCAGACGTGGTGCGCGGTCGGCGGGAGTGGAACGATGTTGCTTCTCTTCCCTCCGTCACGAGGCGCCTCCGTTATGCCCGTCACGCATTTCTCGGTTCGTTGGCAGCATGTTTCCTGGTCCTGCTTCTCGCTGGCCTAGCCGGGTACTACTACTTCAATCGTGTGAAGATGCGATAATCCAACTGGGACGACCGGGAAGAATGAATGGCCACACCTTCGATGCGAGAATGAGCCAATTGGCTTCGATAGAGTTCGCGGGCGTTCGGGTCGACGATTTGGAACCGACTTCCTGCATCAGGACGATCCTTGGCCCCCGGATCGGTGCTGGATTCTTGAAAAGGTTCATTGTTACGATTGACTATCCGCATTCGCGTATGCTCCTTGACGCCCCCCACTAAACGAAAGCGAAATCGTAATGAGGTACTTCGAACCGGGGGGCATACCAAGAAACGACGATTATCACTTAGTCTGCGATGCTTAGCGAATCCACAAGACTAAGACTATGCAGAGGTTGCGAGATGTCCCGTGGACCGTCGTACCACATAAGTTGGGAAGGTACCGTAGCCTTTTGCTTGAGCAGTTTGGCCAACATACTCGCAACGGAAGCTTGTCGCGGCTTCGGCCGCGGCCAAGGCGGCAAACGATTCACTGGCATACACGAATCCCGGCGGCGTGACGGGTTCGATTCGTGCAGTCCGGCTTACGTGCGTCCCAACATAGTTGGGTCGTTCCAAGATCGGGTCAAAGCAAGCGTACACCGGTCCGGCATGCAAGCCAATGCGCAGGTTCAGCGACTGTGGCAAGCCCATCTCAACCCAGTTCGTGGTGTTAACCATCTCGCAGAGCTCAAGTGCAAACATGCCGGCATCCCTTACTGTAGCGAAGACGAAATAGAGACCGTCTCCCCAAGTATTCTTGAGGATCGGCAGGTGGGATCCACGCTTCAGGAGTCCCGCGATGCCTCCAAGAAAACATCGTACGAAAATTGGAATTTGGTCCTCCTCTAGCTTGCTGAACCCGACAGCATCTGCGAAGAGCAACGCGCGAACCTCAGGAAGAAACTCAGAGTGTGCTGCAGGTGACCTCGTAACGATTGCCCCGTCGGTGCGCCCATCTATTTTCGATTGCTTCAAAAATCGTTCCAAATTGATAAGGTGGACGTCCAGATTCAACTCCTGCCACCCCTTCACCACATCCGATGTTCCGCCCAACGCAGACTCTGAGTGCCCGTCCCAGACAGCAACTGGGACAAACTTGGTTTCGAGCCGTTGTGCTCGCAATAATGCCAAACCTGTGAGGATCTGGTTTCCATAACGGAAGGAAGCTTCGCCGCCGGGAAGCGGCTTGGCGGACGCTATCGCAACCTGCGCAGCTCGGCCCAGGACGGCTTCGAATCTGGCTTCCCAGTCCCCGCCTGCATTGTCGACGCTGTCGCGACGAAACGCATCTGCCCCGTAAGGCAAGACTATGCAGGTTTCACCCCCCAACTCTGCCACAGCTTCTAAGAACAGAATGTCGGAACCGCTGGCTGCAGAGGCGTACCCAATCTCGACTCGCAATTCCTGCAACATCCGTCGGATTTCTTCCTTTACGGGGGCCTCCAGCTCGGCGGGGAAACGGGGGTGCGAACGGCCTGGTACATCGATCATGTGGCCCACGAATACGGCTACGCTTGGGAGTCGAAACACCGGCGAATATTTTGACCAGTCGTGACCTGTGTGCCGGACCAGTAGCTGGGCATTGCGACGCGCCGAATTGAGATCAGCATATCGTGCAGCCGCCGCGGCTCGCGCTTTCTCATACCATTCCAGCGCCTCATCCCAGTTCCGTTCCACAAGCGCGGCTTCACCCAGCGTGGCGGACAACCAGAAGGTATCCTGGGCCGTTTGGGAAGCCTGTTCCAGTTCGCATAAGCACTGCTCGCGCACGCGACGGGCCAGCAGCTTGGACTGTTCAAGTTCATTTAGCACTGCACTGAGAGTTGCAGCGTTGATGCCAGTCCAGTACCCCCCACTGCTCGTGTACGCTTGCAGGTAAAAGCGTCGAGCCTCTTGCAAGGCTTGGACGTTGACGCCTCCCGATATCAGCCACAGGTCCTTGTAGGTGCGGGCTAGCAGACCCAGAGTTTCCTGATCGGTGAGCCCTTCCTCCTGCATACGCCGCAGGAGTACGTTAGCAGTTTCGACGGCTCCAGAACGGGCTAGCGCCAACGCCAGCAACTGGCGGATACGAACGTCGCCGGGCACGTGCTTCAATCCCTCACTGAGGACGTCGTAGGCCAATAGCGGTTCGCCGAACGCCAGAAGCTTCTCAGCGACAATCTTGTAGGCCGTGGGCTCCGCCGCCCACACCGGCTCTTGGTGCGCTCGCCACACCCCCAACAACGATCGTGCGTTTTGAAGGCAGGCTACTGAATCGAGGAACGCTTGGCTGCCTGTAACCGCTTCCTCATTCGAAGACTCGCCATTGTCGACTAGGTTCCGCATAGCAAAGATTGCCCATTACGAGCTATGCAACGCCACGAGTTCCGTGTTCGCTCCGCCGATTAGTGGTTGACTCCTTTACGATCTTGGCCAGTTCCATGATCGTGTAGTCTACGTGAATGTTGCGGCGGTCGAGGAGATGGACACCGTCGTAACTGATAAGTGCCTCGATGTGTGGCTCAAGTTTCTCAGACGCGTCCGGTTGCGAGAAACTCTCCTGAAAAACGGGCACCATTGCTTTTCGGCTTTCCCACGCCAGCCGGATCTCTTCTTGGACCCATTTGGATTGCAAAGTGCTCGCCGAAAGCAGGCAGACAAAAACGTCACACTCCTCTATCGCATTCTTGAGGCGTGTTGGAAACCGAACCGCGGTATCTAGCCGCTGAGTGTCGACGAAGGCAAAGACGCCATGCTTCTGTTCGAGTTCCCGAGCGAAGAGTACCGCCCATCCTGAGCTTGAATCGCGCTGGTAACTTATAAAGATTCGTGGTTTTCCACTTGACGCCTTGCCATAAGTAGCAGCATGCCGAAATGCCAGGAAGAATTCCCGGACCGAAGGATACCGGTCTTCGTCCCGGAACGCCAAAGCGCGCCTCAACACTTCAGATATTGCTGGCGGTAGCACCGCACGGCCGTTGCGCGCAGCTTCCTCGTGAGCGGGAGCTGGGCCACGCTCAAAGTTCCTTTGCCGAACTCCAGGATCGAGCTGGCCTTCGAAAGGACGGCTTCCTGTGATAACCATGTAAGTGAGTACGGCAAGCGAATACTGATCCACTCGGGAGGTCGGTTTCTGACCCTCCCACTGTTCAGGTGCAAGAAAGTCCGGAGAACCAACAAAAGCACGTTTTGTCTGATCGTCTGATTGGTAGGCCATGCCGAAGTCAGTCACGTAGGCTTGTCCCGCCCGATCGAATACCACCGAAGAGAGTTTGAGGCCGCTATGGACTACTCCTTCCTTGTGGGCGTATTCCAAGGCTTCCGTGACCGAATCGAGCCATAGAATCACTTCTTCAAGCTGGGCAGGCGTGTCTCTTGAGACGACATCAGACAAACTGCCGCCTTCCATGAATTGCATCGAGATGTAGTTAATCGTTTCTGCTCGTCCGGCTAGGTAGATAGAAGTCTGCCCGTGGTCGAGAACCTTGCAGATGTGTGGATGGCTCAACGTGGCGACGATCTTCGCCTCCCGATTGAACTGCTCCAGATATCCAGGGTAATTTGCCAGACTCGGCGAAAGAATCTTGATTGCCACTTTCTGCGGTAGTTTGGCGTCACTGGCCTCATAAAGCGCAGTCGTTGAGCCCTTGCGAAGCATTCTGGTTGTCTTATATCTATTGTCAATAACCTCTCCCGTGAGGTCTGGTAGTTCAATAATCTCATCGGACGAGAACGTCAGAACTGTGGACCCGACGCGGAGAGTTGCGCCGAAGGGAAGCGTCTCAGCATTCCCGGCGGGGAGGCGCCTGCCATTCAGAAAAGTCCCTCCCCTGCTGTTCAGATCAGCGATCGTAAATGCGCCATTCTTCCAGGCGATTAAGGCGTGCTCGCGCGACATACCAGGATCTTCTGCAACGCACAGGTTGCATTCTGGTCCTCGACCAATCCGAAAGGGTACCGAGTTTATTGGGAAGGTTCTGCCAATCAGTAAAGGATCACCACCAGTGACACCAAATGTGAGCCGCACGTTCGGCCGTTGGTGAACAGCGTCCAGAGCAAGGGGCGTGTCCTCGAAAATGCATGTCGAGTCAGAAATAACCGGGGATCGATTGTTCTCCTCGCTACTCGCCCCTGCGTTAAAACCGACCGTCGGGACGACCGTTGAACCCAAGACGTCACGAGAAGCCAGTTCGGGTGCTCTAGTTCCCGGTTCCGTCGGTATGGCTTTCGCATTATCGGCATGAAGACTCGGGATGGCCTGCGGAAGGCGGGTCGGTCGCTTCCAGAGGCTTTCGTGCCTTGTCACCAGAATGTAAATCCCGACTGCCACGGCGATGGCGAATGAGCCATAGTACGGTAAGCGATTCCAGAAGATGAGGGTGCCGGTAGTGGTCGCAAGCAAAACAATGATGAAAAGGGCTACAGCTAGTGCGATCACGTAAGGTAAGGGTCGCCGTGGCTTGGATAAGAGAACCCCGATCTCGGGCGCTCTGATCGAAGGAGGTAGCACCTCGTTGTCCGAGTTCGTCGTTTGCGGTGCGGATCGAGGTGCAGACTCTCGGATGGCCCTTGCCGCTGGCTCCTCGCGAGGCTGTTTCAGGCGGGGTGCGCAAAGAGCTACCAGGTCT
>Ga0307471_100000845_pt1 | contig 16179 bp, 11 predicted proteins | sample atmos_gasesAM3C__2_FD_204566 | JGI IMG/M metagenome (GOLD analysis project Ga0307471, IMG submission 204566) | Hardwood forest soil microbial communities from Morgan-Monroe State Forest, Indiana, United States - atmos_gasesAM3C_515 | ecosystem: Environmental > Terrestrial > Soil > Temperate... | reverse complement strand
TCGGCTACAAGGTCGGCTTGCTCGACGCCGACGTTTATGGCCCCAACGTGCCCATCATGCTCGGCTCCACTGGTGAACCCATGGCCACGCCGCAGCAGCGCATCATTCCTGTCGAAGCCCAAGGTATCAAAATAATTTCCATGGGTCTTCTGAATCCCGGTGACAAACCTGTCATCTGGCGCGGCCCCATGCTTCATAGCGTCATCACGCAATTTCTCCGCAGCGTCGAATGGGGCCAGCTCGATTACCTGATCGTTGACCTCCCGCCCGGCACCGGCGACGTCCAATTGACCCTGATCCAGACCGTCGCCGTCACCGGTGCGGTCGTTGTTACTACTCCTTCCACCGTCGCGCTCGCCGACGTTCGCAAAGCCATCGAAATGTTTCGTCAGGTGAACGTCGAAGTCCTCGGCGTCGTCGAAAACATGAGCACCTTCCACTGCCCGCATTGCGGCAAGCCCGTGGATATCTTCGGCCATGGCGAAGGCACCAAGACTGCTCTTGCCTACGGCGTTCCGGTCCTCGGCGAAATCGAAATTGATCCCCGCATCCGCATGGGGGGCGATACCGGAAGTCCTGTCGCCGCTCAGGGCGAATCCGCACCGGCGGCGCAAAGCCTCTACCGCGTTGCCAAAGCCGTCGTCGCACGTCTCGATGAGGTGGCCCCCACTTCCGGCGGTCCCTCCTTCCAAATCGACTGACAAGGTTTCAAAGGGCATTCCTCACAGGTATTGTTGTTCGGCCTGAAGGACTTCCGCATAACGTCGCTGCGCTCTCGTGTGCTCTTTTTGTAGCGCTGGCTACTTGCCCTGAGCCTCGAAGAGTTATGCCAGCCTCTTGAGCCTAGAACTCTAGGTCATTCGTGCCCGCGTGACATTTTTGAAGCCCATTGTAAAGGCAACGGGGTTCGGAGTTTTGGCTCCGACATTTGAACTTGGCAAAAATCAGGCTTTCGCGCCTTTTGCGGCCCGGTGTTTTTTACCGGGAAGCCCCTGAAGAAGGAACTTTCCAGAATTCTCTTCGTTCTTAAACAGGAGGGCGTTTCAATGGGCGGATCCGTACAGGTCGAATGCTTTCCTCGTGGACGAACTCCAGACACCCGCCCGGAGGGTTGGGCACTTCTAGGCGGGCTCTCTTTCCTTGTTTTTGCCGCGCACATGCTCGTTAGTGGCCGCTACGGTTATTTTGTCGACGAACTCTATTACCTCGCCTGTAGCCGTCATCTCGCCTGGGGCTATGTCGATCAGCCTCCGCTGATCGCCTTCATCACCTGGCTCGAACGCGTCACCCTTGGCGACTCCTTGTCCGCGCTCCATTTTCTTCCGGCCGTTGCGGCAGGCCTGCGCGTCCTGCTCACCGGCCTACTCGCTCGCGAACTGGGCGCGCGCCGCTTTGGCATTCTCTTTGGTAGTGTTTGCGTCATGGTTGCTCCCATATACCTCGGCCTCGACAGCCTACTCACCATGAACGTCTTCGAGTCCCTCTTCTGGATGACCGCAGCGCTCATTGCCCTCAAAATCTTCCACGGCGCCAGCCCAAAGCTCTGGCTGCTCTTCGGCGCAGTTGCTGGCGTTGGCCTCCTGAACAAGCACTCCATGCTCTTTTTCGGCTTCGGTTTTTTCGTTGGTTTGCTCCTCACCAAACAACGCCGGCAATTCGCGCAGCCCTGGCTCTGGCTTGGCGGTCTCATTGCTCTGCTCATTTTCCTTCCCAATCTTCTTTGGGAAATCCATCGCGGCTTCCCCACCATCGAGCTTCTCCGCAACGTCCAGCGCAGCGGCCGCAACACCGAGCTTGGCCCCGTTCTCTTCCTTCTTGTCCAAGCCTTCATCATGCATCCTCTTACCGCGCCCGTGTGGGTTGCCGGCCTAATCGAGTTGCTACGCGACCAGGAAGGGAAGGGTTGGCGCGTTCTCGGCATCACCTACCTCGTCATCATGCTCTGCATGCTCACCATGCACGGCCGCATGTACTATCCCGCTCCGGCCTATCCGATGCTCTTCGCCGCCGGTGGACTCGTCTTTGAACGCTGGTTCTCAAGCATCTCAATCGGTCGCCGGTTGCAGTCCGCCTACATCGCCTTGCTCGTGGTCACCGGCCTCCTGCTCGCACCTTTCGCCTATTTCCCGGTGCTCACCGTCGATCAGTACATCGCCTACTCCCAATTCATGCATTTCCAACCCATCCGCATTGAAAACCATCGCATGGGCCCGCTTCCGCAAATCTACGCCGACCAGTTTGGCTGGAAAGAAATGGCGCAGGTCGTTGCCGACGCCTATCACAAACTTCCTCCGGAAGAGCAAAAGTCCTGTGCCATTTTTGGTCAGAACTACGGCCAGGCCGGCGCTATCGACCTCTTCGGACCGCAACTGGGCTTGCCTCCCGCCATTTCCGCTCACCAGACTTATTTTATTGGGGACCTCGCGGCTACACCGGCGAATGCATGATCGTCATGGCCGACACGCCCGAGCGGCTATCTCAGCTCTTCGACAGCGTCGAAAAAGTCGGCACCGTCGATCACCCGCTCTCCATGCCTTACGAACACTTCGATGTTTATCTCTGTCGCCGCCCCAAATTTGGCACACTTGAAAAAGTCTGGCCGCAAATCAAGAAGTGGGGCTGACCGCGCCTTTCTTGTCAGCAGCCCGAATCGAATGCTATCTTGGATAATTCGCTGCGTGCTCGCGACTCTCTTGTGTGCATGCTATATCGTGCGCCTGCAATCATTTACGCGGAAATGGAAACATCTTTGACCGGTTCGCCCGACATTCGTCCCTATCGCGGTAAATCGCCGCAGATTGCTGCTTCGGCCTACATCGACCCCGCCGCGGTCGTTATCGGCGACGTCGTCATCGGTGAAGATTCCAGCATCTGGCCCATGACCGTCGTTCGTGGCGACGTTCACTTCATCCGCATGGGCAATCGCACCAACATTCAGGACGGCTGCGTGCTCCACGTAATGAAAGATGAATACCCGCTCGTCATCGGCGACGATGTCACCGTGGGCCACTCCGTGACGCTGCACGGCTGCACCATCGAATCCCGTGTCCTCGTTGGCATGGGGTGCATCGTTCTCAATGGCGCAGTCATCGGTTCCAACAGCATCATCGCTGCTGGCACTCTGATCACCGAGCGCACCGTCATCCCTCCCGGCAGTCTCGTCATGGGCTCGCCCAGCAAGGTCAAGCGTTTGCTCACCGCCATTGATCAGCATTCCATCGAGCAGTACGCCGCGCGCTACGTCGGCTACAAGAATTTCTACAAGTCCGAAGCAACGGGTGCCTCGTGAGCTGTGATCCGAACCTAATTTCTTTGCTGTCATTCCGAGCGGTGCATGCGGATTGCTTTTCTTCCACTATGCTCTTGCAAAGCGCTGGGGGCCGACTGAGTTTTGGCCGATGCTCTTTTGCTTTGTTTTCATTCCGAGCGAAGCGTACCGATGGCTTTTCTTCCGGTTCGCTCCTGCGAAGCGTCGGTATGCGCAGTCGAGGAATCCCTCTTGGAATCGTAAATGGCCGCTAAATCCAAATTCCAAGCCATCAAAGGCACGCGCGACCTCCTTCCACCCGAAACCGAACTCTGGAATCGAGCCGAACAGACCGCCCACGATGTCTTCGCCACCTTCGGCTTCGGCGAAATCCGCCTGCCCATCTTCGAGCCGACAGAACTGTTCGCCCGCGCGGTTGGTGGCGAAACCGATATCGTCTCCAAAGAGATGTACTCATTCTCCGATCGCCCAGAGGATGCCCCGCAGCCTTCGCGCTCAGCTCAATCATCTGGCCCCGCCGAAGGATCCAAGCCAACAACTCGCAGTGATTCTCCTCCGCTCGCCACTCGCCACTCGCCACTCGCCACTTCTTCCATCAGCCTCCGCCCCGAGGCCACCGCCTCCGTCTGCCGCGCCTACATCGAGCACAACATGAACCAGCTTCCCACCCCGGTGAAGCTCTATTACATCGGCCCGATGTTTCGCCGCGAACGCCCGCAAAAAGGCCGTTATCGCCAGTTCTATCAAATTGGCGCGGAAGTTCTCGGTGGCAGTGACGCCCCCGCCATCGACGCCGAAGTCATCGAAATGGTCATGGTTTTCTTCGCTCGCCTCCAACTCCAAGGCGTGCAGCTCGAAATCAATTCCATCGGCTGTCGCGATTGCCGCCCCCAATATGTCCAAGTCCTTCGCGCCGAATTGCTTAAAGTGAAGGATAAGCTCGGCCCCGACAGCCAGCGCCGCATCGACACCAACCCACTGCGCGTCCTCGATTCCAAAGTCGAATCCGAACAAGCCATCATCACCACTCTCCCGCGCATCGGCGACCACCTCTGCGCCGACTGCGCCAAGCATTACACTGAAGTGAAACGCCAACTCGCTCATCGCAGCGTCGCTTTCAAAGAAAACTGGCGTCTTGTTCGCGGCCTCGACTACTACATGCGCACTACCTTCGAAATCACAGCCCAAGGCCTCGGTTCGCAGAATGCCGTCTGTGGGGGCGGGCGCTATGATGGTCTCGTCGAGCTGCTCGGCGGCCCGCCCACCAAAGGCATCGGCTTCGCCATCGGCGAAGATCGCCTCATTCTTTCTCTTCAGGGAGCAGGGAAGGGCAGCGTCGCGCAAGGACGCGACGTCTACATCGCTTGGATGGGCGAAAAGGCCCTCGCCACAGCCATTCGCGCGGCCCGCGATCTCCGCCAAGCCGGTTTTCGCGTTGAGCTGCCACCCGTCGAGCAGAAGTTCGGCAAAGCCCTGGGCCAGGCCGATAAACTCGGCGCGCGATTCGCTCTGATTCTCGGCGAAGACGAAGTGACCACCGGCCAATGGACCTTGAAAACTCTGGCCGACGGCTCGCAATCGAAGTTCACCGAGCCGCAGTTGCTCGAGTTTTTGCGCAAAACCAGAATCGTGTCATCCTGAGAGCCGATTCTGACCGGCTCAAAGGATCTCAGCTTCATGGATTGGTGCCGCCTGATCGGATGCTCCGCTCCGCACAGCATGACACGTCATCAGGGAGATGAAAGGAAACTGACTTGCTCGACTTTCTTGGCAATCTCAAACGCACTCACTACTGCGGCTCTCTGCGCGCCTCTGACGCCGGCCGTAATGCTACCGTGATGGGCTGGGTCCATCGCCGCCGCGACCTCGGCAACGTGCTCTTCCTCGACATTCGCGATCGCTCCGGCATCGTCCAGATCGTCTTCAACAAGGAAACACAGCCCGAAGCTCACGCCAAAGCCGAAAACGCGCGCAGCGAATTTGTCGTCGCTGTCGAAGGTCTAATTACCAAACGCGGAAAAGCCAATCCGGAACTCCCCACGGGCGAAGTCGAACTCGTCGCCACCAAGCTGCACATCCTTAACAACTCCAAAACCCCTCCATTTCCCATCGAAGACGAAATCAATGCTGCGGAAGAAACGCGCCTTCGTTTCCGTTATCTCGATCTGCGCCGCCCCAAGCCTCACCGCAACCTGGCCCTGCGCCACAAAATTCTCCTCGAAATTCGCAAGGTTATGGACGAGATGGGCTTCATCGAAGTCGAAACCCCTATGCTCACTCGCTCCACGCCCGAAGGCGCTCGCGACTACCTCGTCCCCAGCCGTGTCCACCATGGCCAGTTCTACGCCCTTCCGCAATCGCCGCAAATCTTCAAGCAGATCCTCATGATTGGCGGCCTCGACCGCTACTTCCAGATCGTCAAATGCTTCCGCGATGAAGACCTTCGCGCCGACCGCCAGCCGGAATTTACTCAACTCGACCTCGAAATGTCCTTCCCGCGTCAGGAAGACATTTTCAACGTAATTGAAAACGTTATGGTCCGCGCCTGTGCCGTCGCCGGCATCGAAGCCAAGGCGCCCTTCCCGCACATACTCTATAAGGACGCCATCCGCAAATACGGCAGCGACAAGCCCGACCTGCGCTTCGGTATGGAACTCCACGAGGTCACGGACTGTTTTCCCGCCGAAGCAAAACAAAAATTGCAGATCGGTGGCAGCGTCTTCGCGCTGGCTGCACCTGGCGCGGCTCTGTATTCACGCAAACAGCTCGACGAGCTGACCGAAAAGGCGAAGTCCCTTGGCGCACGCGGCGCCTATTTCGTGAAACTCGCGCCGGATGACACCTCGTCCACTGTCGAAAAACTCATCGGCCTCGAAAACGTTAATAAACTCGCCGCCGCGTGTGGCGCTAAAAGCGGTGACCTTGTTGTTGCCGTTTCGGCCAAGGAAGAAATCAAAGGCACGCAAGCCGCTGCACTCGTCGCAGGTCAGCTTCGCCTGCATCTCGGCGAAGCGCTCAACCTCATCGACAAGTCCCAGTGGAAATTCCTCTGGCTTACCGGCTTTCCGCTCTTTGAATGGAGCGAATCGGACAAAACCTGGGTCAGCGCCCAGCATCCTTTCACTGGCATCGTGGACGAAGATCTCGAAAAGCTTGAGACTGCCCCGTGGGAAGTTCGTTCCAAGGGCTACGACCTCGTCCTTAACGGCGTCGAACTCGGCTCCGGCAGCATCCGGATCCATCGGCAGGATATTCAGGAGCGCCTCTTCAAAGCGCTCGGTCTCTCCGACGAACAGTTGCGCCGCCGCTTCGGCTTCTTCCTCGACGCGCTCACCTACGGCACGCCCCCTCACGGTGGCATCGCCCTCGGCCTTGACCGCGTCGTCATGCTCCTTTCCGGCGAGAAATCCATCCGCGAAGTAATCGCCTTCGCGAAAACCACTGCCGCCCAGGACCTCATGGCCGACTCCCCCTCTGAAGTCGACAAAGACCAGCTCGACCATCTCGGCATCCAAATCAAGGGTTCATGAGCAGTAGAATCACATTTCGCAAAGATTCAACAACGTGCACCGGGGGTCGGAGCTTAGCTCCGACATTTGAACCTGGCAAGAATTGAGCTTTAGCCCCTGAGGAAGGCTTTTGGCATGTGATGTTTATTCTTTAGGAGCCCGAGGCTTCCAGCCCCGGCGTTACGCGCAACGCTGGATTGGGCGCTTCAGCCCCTGAAGGGACTTTCCAATGTCAACGCCAACACACCGGTCAACCTCCGGCTCCTCCTATTTCGTCAACACGAAATGTTGGCAAAACCGCAGCGCCTTTCAAGTCGTAGAAATTGCCGACATCTTGCTGAACACGCTCTTCGACTACTGTGACGCAAAGGCCTACTTGCTCGATGAATTCGTCATTATGCCCGACCAGCTGCACCTCATTCTCACCCCCAGTTCTACGACGAGCCTTGAGAAGGCCATCCAGCTCATCAAAGGCGGAAGCTCTCATCAAATTCACAAAGTGCGCACTCAACACATGCAAATCTGGCAGGAGGGCATTTACGACTCGGACGATTCGCGACGCAACCATTGGCGAACAAGAATGCAATACATCCACATGAACCCGGTTCACGCAAGGCTCGCCCAATTGCCAAAGGATTGGCCCTATTCATCAGCGAGTGGTAAATTCCTCTTAGACGCGGTGCCGGATCGATGGCAGAAACTCGCTTCAGAGGCTAAAGCCTGAATGCTTAAACGCCACAATACGCCAGGGCTGAAGCCCTGGCCTCCTAGAGAATCCGGGAAAATAAATAACAGCCCAGGGCATTTTGTGAAGGCCGCCAGTGTCGGACCTGAAACTCCGGCCCCCGGTGCCATTTCAAAACGGAGTGGGGCATAAATGTCGCGCATTCGCATACTTCCCGAAGCTGTCGCCAACAAAATCGCCGCTGGCGAAGTTGTAGAGCGCCCCGCCTCCGTCGTCAAGGAGCTTCTAGAAAATGCTCTCGACGCTGGCGCCAACTCCATCCGCATTGAAACCGAAGTCGGCGGTAAGCGCATGATTCGCGTCATTGACGACGGCCACGGCATGGCCCACGACGACGCCCTCCTGGCTTTCGAACGCCACGCCACCAGCAAGCTCCGCACCCCCGAAGATCTTCTCTCCATCTCCACACTCGGCTTTCGCGGTGAAGCTCTGCCCTCCATCGCCGCTGTCTCGCGCCTGCTTCTTGAAACCCGCGACGCCAACGGAGCCGAAGGTACCCGCGTCGAATTTGCTGGCGGCAAACTCGTCGGCGTCAAGCCCGCTGGTCTGCCCGCGGGCACCACCATCAGCGTCGCCGATCTTTTCTACTGCGTTCCCGCGCGCCGCAAATTCCTGAAATCCGACACCACGGAACTCGGCCACATCGCTTCCCTCGTTACCCACTACGCCCTCGCAAATCCCGCCAAGCAATTCACGCTCACTACCCCCACACAGGAAATCATCAATTGCCCGCCCACCGAAAAACTTTCCGATCGCGTCTACCAGCTCTTTGGCCGCCAGGCCCTCGACGAACTCGTCGAAATCCCCGCTGTTTCCGGCCCTTTTCGGGGTGCTATCGCTGAACCTGAATTGGATCCCAGCGAACTCAATTCCTCCCTCACCGTCTCCGGATTCACTTCGCGGCCCGATGTTCAGCGCCTCAACCGCAACGGCATCTACGTCTTCGTCAATCGCCGCCTCGTCCGCGATCGCCTCATCCTTCACGCCATTCATGAAGCCTATCGCAACATTCTTCCCCCCACCGTTTTCCCCGCCACGTTGCTCTTCCTCGAAATGCCTTACGAAGAAGTCGACGTCAATGTTCATCCCGCAAAAATTGAAGTGCGCTTTCGCCGCTCGCAATTCGTTCACGACTTCGCGCGCGATGCCATCCGCCAGGCGCTCCTGAGCACCCGCCCCATCGCCAGTTTCGCGACCGCGGCTGCCAACATCGCGCCGAATCCCGCGCCGCCGCCCGCCACTTTTTCCGGCGGTTTTGCCCAACCCAATCCCAATTCCGGCGTTCTCCGCGCCATGATTCCTCCCATCGAAGAATTGGGTGTCGGCTCCGGCGTAGGCTCTGACTACGCTTCCGGCGGTGCCTACGATCTCACTTCAGCGCCGTTGCAACCTGTCCCGCAACGGTTTCCCTTCGAACCCGGCTCATCCTTCTCTCCTGGCGCACTGCCCACGTCAGAAAATTCCACCGTCAACTGGGCCGAGAATTTCTCACGCGCTAACTCCGAAGCGCCTGCGACCCTCCCGCGTCCCGATCAGATCGCTGATCTCAAGCCGCTTGGCCAGGTCAGTTCCAGTTTCATCGTTGCCGTCAATGGCGAAGGTCTCTGGATCGTGGATCAGCACGTCGCGCACGAACGCGTCCTCTTCGAGCGGCATCTCGAAGCTCGTGGCGCCGGCAAAGTCGAATCCCAGCGCATGCTCATGCCCGTGATCATCGAGCTCGCCCCGCGCCAGCTCGTCATCTACGAAAAAATTGCCGAAGAACTCGCTGCCAACGGCTTCGAAGTCGAGCCCATGGGCCCCAAAAGCGTCGCCATCCAGTCCATCCCTGCTGGCATTGCCGCTGCCGACGCCGAGCATCTCCTCAACGAAATTCTTGCTGGCCTCGAGCGCGAAAACGTCGCCATCTCCATGGATACCCTGCAAGCCAAAATCGCCGCGTCCACCGCTTGCCACGCGGCCATCAAGATCAACATGCCCCTCGACCAAACAAAAATGGAGTGGCTCCTCGGCGCGCTCGCGAAAACCGATTGCCCCATGAGCTGCCCCCACGGCCGCCCTGTCGTCCTACGCTATTCCATCAAGGAAATCGAGCGCGCCTTCCACCGCATCTGAGGAACTGGCCGGCAACGAGTGGCCAGCGGTGAGCCAAGACTGATAAACTTTTAAAGTTCATTTCATTGCTTCTGGCAGTGTAAGAAACCTGATCGCTGATTTCTGCTCTCTGATATCAGTAATCGGATGTCCGAAACCTAGGAGCGGTGAATTTATGTGGCCAGGGTTCCTGGTATCTGATATCTGGTTACTGAGATCCGGAACCACCCGGCACTAACTCAAAATAAGCAATCGACCCGAGGCTCAATTGAACGATACTCAAAAAACCGCACTTATTTTTGGACTGGCCAACAAACGCAGCATCGCCTGGGCCATCGCCAAAAAACTTCACGAAGCCGGCTGGCGCCTCGCCATTATCTACCAGAATGAGCGCCTCGAGCAGGAAGCCAAGGACCTCATCGCCGCTCTTCCCGGCGCCGCTGGCTTCATGTGCGATCTTTCCTTTGACGATCAGATCGGCAAGCTCTTCGAGCAATTGAAATCGCGCTACGGTATCGTCCACGGCCTCGTCCATAGCGTCGCTTTTGCTCCCGCCGAAGAACTCAAAGGAGAATTCCTCAACACTTCCCGCGAAGGCTTCCGCATCGCGCACGACGTCAGTGTTTATTCCCTCGTAGCCGTTGCCCGCGCCGCCGCGCCTCTTATGACTGCCGGTGGCGGCATCGTCACCCTCACCTACTATGGCGCCGAAAAAGTTGTGCCCAAGTACAACGTCATGGGTGTCGCCAAAGCCGCACTGGAAGCCGCCGTTCGCTATCTCGCCAACGATCTCGGCCCGCGCGCTATCCGCGTCAACGCCATCTCCGCCGGGCCCATTAAGACCCTCGCGGCACGCGGCATTTCCCAACTCGGCGAAATGCTCAAGTCTCACGCCGAACGCGCCCCACTGAAACGCAATGTTGACCCCGCCGAAGTCGGCAGCACCGCCGCCTTCCTGCTCTCGGAGGCCGGCTCCGGCATCACCGGCGAAACCATCTATGTCGATTGCGGTTACAACATCATGGGTTTCTGAAGAGGTTTTTAGTTTTCAGTTCTAGGTTCTTAGTGAAACCTGGAGCATAGGCTGCTTAATGGCCTCGGGGCGTATGGACGAGTGAGGTCACAAGTGCTTTGTTTTTTCCGAAACTCATAACTTATAACTAAGAGCTTCCCCATGCCCAGACTCATCATCGCCATCGACGGCCCCGCCGGCTCCGGCAAAAGCACCGTGGCCCGCCGCGCCGCGGCCATGCTCGGCTATCTTTATCTCGATAGCGGCGCCATGTACCGCGCCGTGGCTCTCAAAGCCCTCGAACGCAAAATCCCTCTTGACGACGATGCCCAACTCGAAGCGCTCGCTCGCGACACCCACATCGAACTCAAATCTCCTACACCGGAACAGGAGGCCGCTGACCTCAAGAATCGTGCCTTTCTCGATGGCAGGGAAGTGACGCAGGAAATCCGTACTTCCGAAGTTGCTCAAGCCGCTTCACGTCTCGCCACCATCGCCGGCGTCCGCGCCGTTCTCGTGGCCGAACAGCAACGCGCTGGCCAGGGCGGGGGTGTCGTCATGGAAGGCCGCGACATTGGCACCGTCGTCTTCCCCAACGCCGATCTCAAAATCTTCCTCGATGCTTCCCCGGAAACCCGCGCTCAGCGGCGCTGGAAAGAACATCAGGAAAAAGGTGAACACCTCTCTCTTCTCGAAGTCCTTCAAGAAGTCCGCGAGCGCGACAAACGCGACCGCGAACGCAAGGTCTCTCCCTTGCTCCGTGCTGCCGATGCCGTCTTCGTGGACAATACCGCCATGGGCATTGAAGAGACGGCTCGCCTCATCGTCTTCCTCGCCCGTGAACGCGAAAACACACTTGCCGCTTCTACTCAGACAAGGGCCTGAACCGGTTTCCCGCTGAAATAGCCAAACTAAACCCCAACCGCTGCGGCCTTTTGGATCGCAGTTTGGTAAGACTCCGGCACTCTCTCTTCAATCTCTCCTAGCAGCTTTGCGTGTTCTCCCAACTCCTTCCACTCCGCACGCTCCATCGACAGCAATACTTCATACACCTCGCGAAACCGGTTTTGCCCCCCGCACAATGCCGTCTTGATGTCTGGCCGCACGGGCAATTGCGCCAGCACCTCTCTCATCGGCTTGTCCAAAAGCGCGTCCGAAATCGAGAGCAGGCCCATCAGGAACAAGCTCGCGCTCTGTTCTTGCAAGCCCGCGGACCGCGAAATCTCCTCACAAAAATATGCCCGGGTCAGCGCCGTGCGAATCAGCTCCGGCGGCTTCTCGCTGCTCAACGCAATTACCGCGAAAATGGACAGCCACCTCCGAAACTCCCGCTCGCCCAGCAATATCAGCGCTTCACGAATGTTGTGAATCTCCGTTTCCAGCCCCAATATCGGCGAATTCAAATAACGCAACAGCCGGTACAATAACGACGGTTCTTGCTTCAGGAGTTCCTCAATCCCGTTGGAATCGAGTTCCGCGCCGGCCACGGCACTCAGCAATTGCAACTGGGCCAGCTTATTCCCCGGAATTTCCCGTGTTTTCAGCATCGCCGGCTTGCAGAAAAAGTATCCTTGAAAATAGCGGAACCCCAGATGCCTGGCGGCGTCCAGATCGTCTTGCGTCTCAACCTTCTCTGCCAGGAGCGCCACCTTATTTCCCCGGTATTTTGTCGCTACCCGTTCCCGCTCCTCCCGATTCATCAACGTGAAATCGATTTTCAGATATTGCGCCAACTCGACCAGTGGCCCCATTTCCGGCTGATCCATGAAATCATCCAGTGCCAGCTGGTATCCCGCCTCACAGAGTCCGCGGCAGAGTCCTACGACTTCTTGCGTTGGTCTCACCGTCTCTAGGATTTCCACGACGATCCGCTCCGCTGGCAGCAATCGCGCCGCTCCCAGCCGCAACGCCAGTTCGTCCAAATTCACAAATGCCCGCGCCTGCCCTGTCAACATTTGCAGGTCAAACAGCGTGATCGAATCCGCGATTACGCTCGAGGATGCATTGGCATACGGCTTGAATGAATTTTGAGGACCGCCGCGGAACAGCAGTTCGTAAGCAAATACTTGCAGACGCTGATCGAAGATCGGCTGGCGGGCGATGAATCTCTCGTGCAAACGGGCACCCCTGCGGTTTCATGTGGTCTTGCCGCTTTACGGCATTTGGCTGGCAGGCCACTTCCCAGCCTGCGGGGAGGGGATGGCGTGAGCCTTGCTAGGTTCTTACGTCGGAGCGGACATCGAACTCAGAAACTCCATGTTGGACTTGGTTTTCGTCAACCGGCTCAACAGCAGTTCCATGGCTTCCACCGTTGACAGTGGGCTCAGCACCTTCCGCAGCACCCACACCCGGCTCAATTCATCCGGTGGCAACAGCAGTTCGTCCTTACGCGTGCCCGACCTCTGAATATCGATCGCCGGGAATACCCGCTTGTCCGAAAGCCGCCGATCCAGGTTAATTTCCATATTGCCCGTGCCCTTGAACTCTTCGAAAATTACGTCGTCCATGCGGCTGCCCGTATCAATCAGCGCCGTAGCGATAATCGTCAGCGATCCGCCTTCTTCCACATGCCGCGCCGCGGCAAAGAATCGCCTCGGCCTCTGCAACGCGTTTGCGTCGATACCGCCGCTCAACACTTTGCCTGAAGGTGGCGTTACCGCATTATAAGCGCGCGCCAGGCGCGTCACGGAGTCCAGCAGGATCACCACGTCGCGCTTGTGTTCCACCAGCCGCTTCGCCTTTTCCAGCACCATCTCGGCCACTTGAATATGCCGCTGCGGTGGCTCGTCAAACGTCGAACTGATTACTTCGCCTTTCACCGTTCGCTGCATGTCCGTCACTTCTTCCGGGCGCTCGTCAATCAGCAGCACGATCAGCGCTACTTCCGGATGATTGGTCGTGATCGAGTTTGCGATCGACTGCAACATCATCGTCTTTCCCGTGCGCGGCGGCGCCACGATCAATCCGCGCTGCCCTTTTCCCACCGGGCACAGCAGATCCAGCACGCGGCCCGTCAGATTCTCTTTCGATGTTTCCATCTTCAGCCGCCCCTGGGGATAAAGGGGCGTAAGGTTGTCGAAGAAAATCTTGTTTCGCGCTACTTCCGGATCCTCAAAATTGACTGCTTCAACCTTGATCAGCGCAAAATATCGCTCCCCGTCCTTCGGCGGGCGCACCTGCCCCGAGACGGTGTCTCCGGTCCTCAGGTCGAACTTCCGGATTTGCGATGGCGACACGTAAATGTCGTCCGGTCCCGGAAGATAATTGTATTCTGGGGCGCGCAGGAATCCAAAGCCGTCCGGCAGGCATTCCAATACACCTTCTGAGAAGATCAAGCCGCTCTTCTCTGTCTGCGCCCGCAGGATCTGGAAGATCAGCTCCTGCTTCCGCATTCCGCTGGCGCCGGGAATATTCAATTCCTTGGCGATCTTTGCCAGGTCGGTGATGTTCTTTTCCTTGAGCTCAGCTAGGCTGATGCTTGCTTGATTATTTCCTTCTGTACTCGTCTCTTTTGCCATATATCCTGACTTTTATTTGTTGGTTGATGTGGTTGTGCAACTTGACCGTGTCTTCCCGGAATGGACTGCGTGGTGGTATACCGTCCGGCGGAACGATGGTCCCCGCCAGGGTGGGCAAACCAAACTGCCTGCAACCGGAAGCAGTTCCAGGCTGTGACCTTCGTCCAGCCCGCGGGTGCAGGCCGTGCCCGGAACTGCAACTTAGTTGGTCAAACTCGTGTCTTTATCGGCGCCGCCGGTGAATGTCTCGGCTACGGGCGCAACGCCGGGGTGCTCTAGCGGCACTATCGGCCTTTCCAGCGCAATCTGCAACACCTCGTCCATTGTCTCTACGAAATGTATTTTCAGGCTGGAGAGAATCTCCTGGGGGATGTCCGCCAGGTCCTTCTCATTGTCCTTCGGAAGCACTATCGTACGCAAGCCCATTCGGTGGGCCGCCAGCAACTTTTCCTTGACCCCGCCAATCGGCAATACCTTGCCACGCAGCGTGATTTCTCCCGTCATGGCTACGTCGCACCGCACCGGAATTCTTGTCAGCGCGCTCACGATCGACGTGCAGATCGTAATACCCGCCGACGGGCCGTCTTTCGGGATCGCCCCTTCCGGCACATGCACGTGAATGTCTTGCGTCCGGTAGAAATCTTTTTCGAGTCCCAGCGAAGCCGTCCTCGACCGCACGTAGCTCATCGCTGCCTGCGCCGATTCCTGCATCACGTCGCCCAGTTTTCCGGTCAACGTCAGCCGCCCTTTGCCTTCCATCAGCGTCGCTTCCGTCGCCAGTACCGACCCGCCTACTTCCGTCCACGCCAGCCCGGTCGTCAAGCCCACCTCGTTCTGCTTTTCTAGCCAGAACTCGCGATACTTCAGCACGCCCAGGAATTCGTTAATATTCTCCGCGGTGATTTGAACGCTCGTATCCGAGCCATCCGCTACCACGCGCCGTGCCATTTTCCGCGCGATATTCTGGATCTCCCGCTCCAGATTGCGTACTCCGGCTTCGTGTGTGTAGTACCGGATCATGTGCAGCAGGCCTTCATCCGTAAATGTCAGATTCTTGTCCGTCAGCCCGGTCGCTTCTTGCGCGCGCTTTACCAGGAAACGCTTGGCGATTTCCAGCTTTTCCTGCTCCGTGTATCCCGGCAAGCGCAGAATTTCCATGCGGTCCATCAACGGCTGTGGAATCGTGTGCAGCACGTTCGCCGTGCACACGAACATCACCTTCGAAAGATCGTATTCCACGTCCAGATAATGATCCGTGAAACTGTGATTCAGTTCCGGGTCCAGCACTTCCATCAGGGCCGCGGACGGGTCGCCGCGAAAGTCCGTGGACATCTTGTCCACTTCGTCCAGCACGAAGATCGGGTTCACCGTCCCCGCCTTCTTCATCATCTGGATGATCTGCCCCGGCAATGCGCCAATGTAAGTCCGCCGGTGGCCACGAATCTCCGCCTCATCTCGCACGCCGCCCAGCGACACGCGCACAAATTTCCTTCCCGTGGCATGGCCGATGGACATCGCCAGCGATGTCTTGCCCACACCCGGAGGCCCCACAAAGCACAGGATCGAGCCTTTGGGGTTCTTTACCAGTTGCCGCACGGCCAAAAATTCCAGGATGCGTTCCTTGATCTTTTCCAGGCCGTAGTGCTCTTTGTTGAGGATCTCTTCCGCGGCCTTGATGTCGCGGATCTCTTTCGAACGCTTCTTCCACGGCACCGCCAGCAGCCAGTCGATATAATTCCGGCTCACGGTGGATTCCGCGGACATCGGCGGCATCAGCTCCAGCCGCTTCAACTCCGTGGTGGCCTTTTCGTGCACGTCCTTGGGCATCCCGGCGCAATCAATCTTCTTCTTCAGTTCTTCCGTTTCGTTCTTCTCGCCGCGTCCCAATTCTTTCTGGATGGCCTTCAGCTTCTCGTTCAGGTAATACTCTTTTTGGGCCCGCTCCATCTGCCGCTTTACCCGCGTATTGATGTTGCGGTCTACGTTCAGCTTTTCCAGCTCAATTTCCAGAATATCTGCCACGCGGTTTAGCC
>Ga0307471_100000844_pt1 | contig 16185 bp, 10 predicted proteins | sample atmos_gasesAM3C__2_FD_204566 | JGI IMG/M metagenome (GOLD analysis project Ga0307471, IMG submission 204566) | Hardwood forest soil microbial communities from Morgan-Monroe State Forest, Indiana, United States - atmos_gasesAM3C_515 | ecosystem: Environmental > Terrestrial > Soil > Temperate... | reverse complement strand
CGCGGTCGGAGTCATGGGTTCGCAGTCCGTTGCCGCCAGCAACACGGGAAGCGCAGCACTGAACGTGACCCAAGCGCAAGTGTCCGGAACGGGATTCGCCGTCACCGGCCTGACCACGCCAATGTCGCTGGCTCCCGGCGCAACTCAGAATTTCACGGTCACGTTCGATGCAAGCGCTGCCGGGACGGTGGACGGCACGCTGAGCCTGATGACGAACGTCAGCGCCAGCCCGGTGATCATTCCGCTCCACGGAAGCGCGTCGGTTCTGGTGACGTCGGTGGCGATTTCACCGACGACGGCACAGGCGATCGTCGGCAGCACGCTGCCATTCAGCGCCACGGTACAGGGCTCGACGACAAATACGGCCGTGACGTGGAAGGCCACGCGTGGCACGATCACGTCCGCGGGCGTCTACACCGCGCCATCGACAACCGGCAGCGACACGGTGACGGCCACGAGCGCCGCCGACGCGACGAAATCCGCCTCCGCAACGCTTACGGTGATTGCTGCGCCGTCCACACCGACGGTGACCTCGGTCACGCTTTCGCCCGCCTCCGCATCTGTGAACACCGCTGGGACACAGCAGTTCGCCGCCTCGGTGCAGGGATCCCTGACGGACACGTCCGTGTCCTGGAACGCGGCTTGCGGCACGATCACGACCGGCGGGTTCTACACCGCACCGGCAACGGCGGGCACCGACACCGTCACGGCGACCAGCAATGCGGACAATACGAAGTCCGCGACGGTGACGGTCACAGTGACCACAGCGGTTGTCAAGTCCATCTCCATTTCACCGCCGAACGCTTCGCTTCTGACCAGCGCCACGCAGCAGTTCACGGCAAACGTGTCTGGAACGGTGACCGATAAGTCGGTCACCTGGAAGGCAGCTTCGGGCACGATCACGGCCGCGGGACTGTACACCGCTCCTGCAACGGCGGTGACCGACACCATCACGGCGACCAGCAATGCGGACAGCACCAAGTCTGCGACGGCGAAAGTCACCGTGGCTCCGCCGGTAGTCAATTCGGTCACGATCTCCCCGACCACGGCCTCCATTCTGACTAGCGGCACACAGACGTTTACGGCGACGGTGTCTGGCGCGGTGAGCAACAAATCGGTGACGTGGAAGGCTTCGAGCGGCACGATCGATGCGTCGGGCAACTATACGGCGCCAACGACGGCTGGGACGGCAACGGTGACAGCAACGAGCGTTGCCGATACGACCAAGTCCGCCTCCGCAATGGTCACGATAGCAACGCCGGTGATCAACTCCGTGACCGTCTCCCCAGCTACGTCATCGCTGGCGACCGGCGGCACAGCGCAGTTCAGCGCCACGGTGAGCGGCACGAATACGAACAAGTCGGTGACGTGGAAGGCGGCTCTGGGCACGATTACCTCCGCTGGCGCTTATACGGCTCCCGCGAATCCGGGTACCGATACGATCACCGCAACGAGCGTGGCGGATACCACCAAATCCGGCACCGCGACGGTTGCGGTGGCAGCGCCCGTGGTCAACTCCGTGACCATCACGCCTACGTCCACCTCTGTGACGACTGGCGGCACATTGCAATTTAGCGCGACGGTTTCCGGCTCGATTTCGGACAAGTCCGTAACCTGGTCGGCCGTCTCCGGCACGATCAGCGCAGGCGGCGTGTACGTGGCGCCGAACAAAGCGCTGACGGATAAGGTGACGGCCACAAGCGACGCGGACAACACGAAATCCGCCACCGCGACGGTGATCGTTTCCGCTCCTTCCACGAATGGCGCGATCGCCGCTTTCCCCGGAGCCCAGGGCGGTGGCGCAGCTTCGGTCGGCGGCCGCGGCGGACAGGTGATTGAAGTCACCAACACAAATGATTCCGGCAGTGGATCGTTGCGCAATTGTTTGTCGGCCAGCGGCCCACGGACTTGCGTGTTTCGCGTAGCGGGAATCATCACCCCGCAGAGCATGCTGCGCGTGGACAATCCCTTCATTACCATCGCGTGCCAGACGGCGCCGGGCCAGGTCATCATCGGTGGCCCGAAGACGGTGCAGGATTCGCTGTTCATCACCACGCACGACGTGATCGTGCGCTACTGCACGTTCAGCTCGGACAACATCAACGTCTCTCCGGGTCCGGACACCGGCACGATGAACGTGGAAATCGCCAACGGCGACAACTACAACATCATGCTGGACCACATCACCACACGCTGGGCGGGCAATAAACTGTGGGCAGCGCTGAGCAACTATGTTGGCCCGAACCGCCTGATCACCACACAGTGGTCGATGTTCTACGAGCCACACGCCAGCCATCCAGTGGGTCCCGGCATTGGAACCAATGCCGGCTGCTCGGCGACGTCGTCTAGTCCATGCTTCAGCGCCGGCGAACACGACATCGACTTCCACCACAACATGTTCGCCAACATGAATCACCGCATTCCGGAGGACACGAACTACTCCACACGGTGGACGAACAACATCGTGTTCAACTGGGGTTATTACGCCAGCGCGTGGCTCGGCGCCATGCATGTGGACGAAATCGGCAACAAATACGTCGCGGGCAATCTCAACTCCAATGCGCAGCACAAGGAGATTCACTTCACCACCGACAGCCCGCCGCTGCCGGGAAATCCGTCGATCTACCTGTCGGGCAACATCGGACCCAACCAGTCCGATCCCAACGGCGATCAATACGCGATGGCGAACCAGATCACCGGAGAAAACGGCAACGAGGCCGGTCCGGTGCCGTCGAGCTGGATTCGTAGCGGCCCCATGGCGAACACAACGTTCCCGATCGTCGCCGATTCGGTGACCAACCTGGACGGTGTGTTGCTCCCAACCGTTGGAAATTCGCAACACGTGGATTGCAACGGCAATTGGGTCAGCCACCGCGATTCCGCCGACTCGCGGATCGTGAATCAGTACAAGACCGGTGGGTCTGGCGGGTTCTGGCCCAACGGCGTTACCGATGCCGGGGCGTCCTCAGTGCCGAGCCCGACCACAAACTGGACCGATCAGCCGGTGACGGGGTTCTCTTCGTGCACCGAATCGCTGCATGACGGGATACCGGATCAATGGAAGACCAGCCAGGGGTTGAGCACGACCGATCCGAACTTGTACAAGGCGGTCGCTCCGAACGGCTATACCTATCTGGAAAACTACATGAACGGTCCGCAGTAAGCGGCCATCACAGATCGAACCGATAGCAACTGCAAATTTCCGGGCGTGAGGGATCTCGCCCGGTATGCCGGCAAAGAGCCTTCGCTGAGCCAACCAGCGCAGGCTCTTTCCTTTTGCGATGGAGTGAATTCGCGTAGGAATGCGCCCTGCCGACGATAGCAAAGTTGACAACGAGCTAAAACTATGGTAAACTATATGTCGGGAGCACTGCTCCAATTGCTCGGCGGCCGCACTGCGTGGGTCCGATCGCAAATGGGGCGCGCTCTACACCGTCGTAAAGGGGCCATGGATGATCGCTACCCAGACGTCAAGCGCCACGCCACAGAGGCTTTATCTTTTTCAGCTTTCCGCAACCACCGTGCCCGTAGGGCCGGACCGCACGCTGGAAATGATTCTTCCGTGCTACTTGGTGCAAACCTCGGACAACCGGAACATTCTGATCGACACGGGCATTGGACCGGACTTTCCTAAACCCGCCGGGTTTCCGCGTTCGCGGGATGAATCAACGGTGCTCGAGCAACTCGCCCAACTGGATCTCCGTCCGGCGGACATCGACACCGTCGTCTGCACGCATTTCGATGTGGATCACGTCGGCTTCAACGAGCATTTTGCTCATGCCGAGTTCGTCGTGCAACGCGAGCATTTCGCGATCGCCCGCAGTGGCCATAAACGATTCGCACTGTCGCGATCGCATTGGGATTTGCCTGGCGTTCGGTGGAATCTCGTTGACGGCGACACGGAACTCTTGCCGGGTTTGACGTTGCTGGATACGCCGGGACACGTTGCCGGGCATCAATCTGTGCTGGTGCGATTGCCGCAGACCGGCAACGTGCTGTTGGCCATCGACGCGGTCATGATGCAATCGGGATTCAAGCCGGACCGGAAAGCTTCGCCCAAGGACGAGAACGAGAAGCAGCTCCGCGCCAGTACCGTGAAGTTGCTCGAAATCGGGAAGAGTCAGAAGGTCAAGTTGGTGGTGTTCGGCCACGACGGTACGCAATGGCCAACGCTGAAACGCGCGCCCGACTTCTATGCTTGAGCTTGTCGTGGGCTGCTAAAATCGCGCTGGCGGCTGATTGGTGGTCGCCTGCGCGGTTGTTCGCTCGCGTGGTAGCGAAGTCTCGCGCTACTTGCCTTGCTGCTTGCGCAGTTCGTCCCGGAAGGCAGTTTCCCGCTCCGCGATGTAGGCTTTGTATCCTTGAGGATCGACAAACGGATTCGCGCCGTCCTTCATACGCGGGAATTTTTCCGCCATTCCGTAGTAGGCACCGTGCGCTCCCAGGAACACTTCGCACTTCAATCCCTTCCACACTTCGAATGCATGCTCGTAATCGGCTGCGATTCCCGGATAGCTAGGGTTGCCCGCAAGCTTGTACCCGGGATTTACGTTCGGGCTGCCGACGATCACCACGTCATACAATTGGCCGGCAACACCTGCACCATCTATGCCCGTCGCCTTCATGGTCCACGTCGTACAGCCTCGCGTATGGCCCGCGGTCTTGTGCGCCACGAGAACCGTACCGCCGAGTTCCACTTTGTCGCCGTCGTGCAACACTCGATCGACTTTCGTCGCGGGATACAAGTCTTCAGGCACGCTTCCATACTGGAAGTCCTTTTTACCGCCAGACTCGACCACGGGCACATCCGCGTCCATGACCATGTACTTCGCGCCGCTCAGCTCCTTGATCTTTGCGCTGCCCGCACAATGATCGAAATGCGCATGGCTGATGAGCAGAATTTTGATATCTGCGAACTTGAAACCGAGCTTCTCCACACTCTCCTGGATTTGTGGCACGCTCGATTCCAGGTTGCTGTTGATCAAGATGTGGCCGTTCGGAGTGGTGATCAGGTACGATGCGAGGCCTGAGCTTCCGACGTAGTAGACATTGCCGATCACATGATGCGGAGTGAATGGCGTTTTCCAATCCGCGCTCATCTTCGCGAAGGTCGGATCAATCGTGCTGCTGGCAGGCGTTTGTGACCCGACCTTGCCACTGCTCCACACCAGCGCGGCTGCGCTGATGACTAAAGCCAGGATGACTCTCGATTGCCTCCCCAAACTCGCCTCCCTTGCTCGCTTCAAGTCGCGTCCAGCTCCCTGCTTTCTTATTTTGCCGCAACGGGCAAATGCAGAACCGAAGGATGTTCGGAATCATGCAGAACCGCATTCGTGGCGGGTATCATCGCGCCGCTGATGTCGCCGGCGAGGTACTTCATTTCACCGGTGTTCGGATTGCGATCAAAGCGCGGAAAATTGCTGCTGGAGACCTCCAGCCGGACCACGTGCCCCTTCTTGAACACGTTGCTTGTGGCCCACAAATCGATCGTGAGCTCGTAGACCTGACCTGGCGTCAGCAGCGCCGGCGTTTCCTGTGAATCGCGGAAACGCGCGCGGATTATACCCTCGGTAAGATTCTGCGCGAATCCGTCCGGGCCTACGTCGACAAGCTTGGCCGTGAAGTCGGTGTCGGCAGCCGAAGACTTTGCCCACAGCTGCAGTGAAACCGGACCAGTCACTTCCAGGTCGGCGGCCATCGGCGGCGTCGAGTACACCAGAACATCGTCGCGAGATTCAACGCCGCGCTGATCGCGCGGTCCGGGCTGCCAGTGTTGGCCGTCGCAGCAAAGTGGTCCGCCGACGGTAGGCACTGGTTTACCTGGATCGTAGACGTACGAATCCTCGCCCTCTTTCCCGGGTGCCGCCGTGGTCAGGGTCCCGGAGCCCCGAAGGGAATTGGCTTTGCCGTTCGAATGCAGGAAATACTTCGTCTCCCTCGCGCGTGCCAGCGGCCAGTCGTCTTCTTCGCGCCAGATATTCGCGCCCATCACGAAAATTTTCACCGGCTTGCTGGAGAATTGATTCTTCGCGTCCTTGAACAGGAATTCGTACCACTGCAAAGTCACTTCGTCTTCGTGAAACGCTGCGTCCGCGCCAAAATCCACGTCACCGACTTTGCGATCGCTGCCCGAATGTCCGCCGATCGCCACCAGCATGTGCTGGCCTTTACGCGCAGCTTCGCTTCCGCCGTGATCGCGGATGCCCATGTAGTTCTTCAGCGAGCCGCCAAGGAAAATGTCGTACCACGCCGGGATGTGCAGCGCCGGCACGTGGATGTCGCCGAAATGCTCTTCGATCGAAATTTTCTTCCAGTACGCGTCGTAATTCGGGTGCGCCAGCCAATCTAGATAATAGGGAGCCAGCGCCGCCGCATTCGCGTTCGCTTCGCTCACCGGGAACAACGGATACATCGATAGCGGCTGCTTCCACATTCCGTTCACGGCGTTCGTGCTCTTGGCGACGTTGCGGTTGAGCGTGTCCTGCGCGAGCCCGGAACTCCAAGATTGATTGAACCACTGTTCGAACGCGCCACCCTGATATGTCCAACTGTCGTGGTAATTCGAGCTGGTTACCACTGGACAGATGCCCGCCAGGTGCGGTGGATGCGCGATCGCCGCCAGCATTTGCGTCGCGCCGACGTACGATCCGCCGAACATGCCGACCTTGCTGTTCGAATAGGGAAGCGCGGCTGCCCATTCCACCGTGTCGTATCCGTCGTTCGGCTCATTCACGAAGGTGTAGAAGTCCCCGTCCGACGCGTAGCGCCCGCGCACATCTTCGATGATGACCACAAAGCCGCGCTGCGCGCCCTTTAAGCCGAACTCAAAATTCCGACGGTCGTATGGCGTGCGCTGCAACAGCACGGGAAATTTCCCTTCGGCAGCCGGCCGGTAGATGTCGGCGCGAAGCACAACTCCATCCCGCATCACGACCTTGACATTATGTTCGAACACCACGGCATGCTGCTCCTGCGCCATAACCTTTGGTATTGCGCCAAGCACCACGATCAGCATCGCCAGCGCCGTCACCAGCCAGACCATCGCCTTCCAACTCATCTCGCACCTTTCCCGGAGCGCGGACTCGCCGCCGTCTCCGCCACAAGGAGAAATCGCGACAGGCGGCCTTCTCTCGCGATCCGCGAAGCCACCGACAGATACTCCTGCTGGGCAAGATACGCCGGTTCGCCCTCGATCTCCCGGAGCGCGGCTGCGTGGGTTTCGCGCGCGGCTCGTCTTCGCCCGGCGACGTCCGCCATGTTTTGCGTCACATTTTCGGAAGCCACGAGTCGCAGCCCGCACTGCGACAAAACTTGCTCGTCGTAACCCACCGGAACGAGCACGTAAAGTCCCGCCGACGTGCGAATGCTGATTTCCGCGTTGGTCAGCGGCCCGGTCATCACAATCGGGTCGGTGAACAACATGCGCCCGCCCGGTTTCAGCACACGGTTCCACTCCGCAACGGTCTTTGGTCGATCCCGAAAATGATTGATCGCGTCGATGCACGTGACCACGTCGAAGCTGCCGTCGGGAAATGGTAGCGGCTGGCTGGCGTCGGCGACTCGAAACTCCGTGGTTCGCGCAACACCTCGATCGGTGGCCATAGCGTTCGCATTCGCGACGGCCTGTTCGTGCGCATCGATCCCTACGACAGAACAGCCGGTGCGGGCGGCTATCCACAACGCCGGTCCTCCCGCTCCGCAGCCAACATCGAGCAACGACTTGCCTGGGGACAGCGGGAGCCAGGTCAAAAACTTGTCCAGCTCGCTCGCCGTGAGCCAGCTATTCTGGCCGATGTCTTCGCCAAACGCTTCGCGGCGCACTTGCTCATAGACTTCTTTCCGAAAATTGTCGTAGTTCGAGTCGTAGTGGCTGTGTGGTCCGGGTTTGGGGGTTGGATTCACGCCGTGGTTTCTCAGGGCGGCAGAAATTGTACTCCGGTCAGGCCGATCGCGGCGCGCGTTCCGGCCCCGGCAAGTCCGCGGCAAGCCGGTTGCGCTGAGTATTGGGAATGAAGCACAGCGAGACGCGAAGATTCGGCGCGGTGGGAGCGGCAGAAAAGGGGTACGGCATCAGCAGGACAAGGCCGACCTGGGTCCTGCTGATGCCGTGTGTTGCGCTAACTGGGGTTCGCGCGATGCCGCTTTGGACGCGGTCCTCGCACCGTCAGACCTTGAATCTTCCGGTATCGATCCAGCGGGCCTGAATGAGTGACCAGAAGTCTTGCGCGATACCCCGGAGCACATATTCGTAGGGCATCCACCCGTAGCCGCTCATGCCCCAACCTGGTCCCCAGGAGTTCTTAAAGAGCAACGCTCCGGTCGTTTCCACGCCACCGGGATTCGTGTTCTTGATCTTGAGATTGTCGTCGTACCCTACGGCCATGATGGCATGTCCGCCGAGCACTCTTTCTCCGCTGACTGGTAAAGGAAGTTTGCCGGTCGACCCAGCCTGGGAAATCGAACTGTAGACCGTAAATCCAAAGATAGAGGGAAGGAATGCTGCGAGGTTGGTCTTAACGCGCTGCAGCACCGTCGCCTGTGGAGTACCGGTCGGATCCAAACGAAAATAATTGATGGCTTTGTAGTTGTTCGCATACGCGTAGCAGAAAGCCGAAGGCTCAACGTCGAACGATGCTACGTTGTAGGGCCAAAATTCCTCGGGAGGTACGCCAAAGAGGGCCAAAGCTCCCATCGTTGAACGCAGATACGCACCCGTATCGCCGGACCAATGCAGGGTGTCGCGCGTGGCTTTGTAGAGAAACAGCCGCGATGCATCCGTGTACTTGCCGAAGGCTCGGCGCTCGAAGTATTCGATGGCACCGACACCAGCATTCGCGGTACACGATCCAAGGTTGAGTTGATCTTCCACTGGCGAGCACCATGGCCTGAGATCGGTGGTCGCCGGCAGAGCCGGCGGCGAAGTGACACCGGTCTTAACGAGCATCGAGTGCACTGAATCGGCCGCTCCTGCTTGTAAAGCGCTTGTCGATGGCGTCTTCGTTTCCCATGTGTAGTCGCGAAAATCAGGGTAGTCCGCCAACCACCCCAGCGCGTGCTGCTCGCCGGTTTCGGTAACAATTCCCGGATCTCGCGTCATCTGCGTAGCGGCTACTGCGGTCATAGAGTCCTCCTGTGCCAAGGGAACAGCCCTGTTTCGCACTTGCGAAGGCCAAGAGATTCCTCATGGATTCATGCTTTTAGGAAAAAAACCTTGCAGGTCCTGGCGCTTATCGATGTTTCGAGTTCGGAGTGAGCTGCTGCAAGATTAATTGCCCGGTTTATACTTTTAGTGTTTGTGGCGGTCAATGTATGTCATGAAACGGCAGGAATAGCTGTGGAAATCATCTGAATCCATCGTTCAAATCTAAGATTTTCTGTCTGCGACTCGCGCGACGGCATTCTTTCCGGCGAATGCATTGCGACTCCGTGACCGAATCCCGAGGTTTGTTTTCCATGACCCCTCGGATAGAATCTTTCGTTTGTACTGAGGCGCTTGACGATCACCGACCGGCCATGACCGAAATCCGCTTCCACAACACCCTCACAGGGCAGACCGAGCCTTTCGTTCCCCAGCGTTCCGGCGAAGTGGGCATGTACACTTGCGGGCCCACCGTTTACGACTTCGCCCACATCGGAAACTACCGCACGTTTGTTTTCCAGGACATCCTGCGCCGGTTCCTGAGACTGCGCGGCTTCCGGCTCAATCACGTCATGAACCTGACCGACGTAGACGACCGCATCATCGCCAAGGCCGCAGCCGCAAGCGTAAGCATTCGCGACTACACGCAGAAATTCGTGCAGGCCTTTTTCGACGACTGCAAAACGCTCAGCATCGAGGCCCCGGAGCACTGGATCCGTGCCACCGACCACATCGATGACATGGTCGTGCTGATCCAGAAGCTCCAAGAGAAAACGTACACCTACGGAGGTGAAGGGTCGATTTACTATCGCATCGCCAAATTTCCCGAGTACGGCAAGCTCTCCAAAATCGACGTGACCGGCATCCAGGCTGGCGCGCGCGTCGACAACGACCGCTACGAGAAGGAAAGCGCTCGAGACTTTGCGCTTTGGAAAGCGCCCAAGCCCGGCGAGCATTTCTGGGAAACGCCGATCGGCCCGGGCCGTCCGGGCTGGCACATCGAGTGCTCTGCGATGGCCATGAAGTATCTCGGCGATACGCTGGACATTCACACCGGTGGCATCGATCTCGCGTTTCCGCATCACGAGAACGAAATCGCCCAAAGCGAGGCTGCTACCGGCAAGCCGTTCGCGCGCTACTGGATGCATGCCGAGCATCTTCTGGTCGAAGGCGAGAAGATGTCGAAATCGCTTGGCAATTTTTTTACGCTGCGCGATTTGTTCGGCAAAGGCTACAAGCCATCCGCGTTGCGTTTCGCGCTGGCCGGCGTCCCGTATCGCCGCCAGCTCAATTTCACCTTTGAGGGATTGCAGCAGGCCGCCAGCGCGATCGACCGCCTGCGTAATTTCGCCGACCGTTTGAAGACCGGAAAATTCCCCCAAGGCTCCGTGCCCGGCATGTCCGAGCGCATCAAGAAAGCAGCCGACGATTTCGACGCCGGCCTCTCCGACGATCTCAACACCGCCATGGCCCTGGCCGCGACGTACGATTTTGTTCGCGAAGCGAACATCGCCATGGACAAAGGTGAATTCCGCCAGGGTGATGTTGCCGCCGCGCAGGAATTTCTCGCCACGTTCGACAAAGTTTTCGCGGTGGTCGCCGACAACGATGCCGAAAAGCTCCAGGCCCTTGGCTATGGCAACTCCAGCGGCGCGATCACCGATGCAGAAATCGAAAAGCTGATCGCCGAGCGCCAGGACGCCCGCAAGCGCCGTGAATTCGCCACCTCCGATCGGGTCCGCAAAGAACTCGCCGATCGTGGTATAATTTTGGAAGATAGCAAGGACGGAACCGTCCGCTGGAAACGCAAATGAAACTCACAACTCTGCGCCGACCGATCAGCAGCGGTGCCCCCGCCGAAGTTCGCCCCAACCTCTACGGCGTAGACTAACTCTTTTAGTTTTAGTCGGTTACGCGCTGAAGCCCGTGCGCGATCCGCAGTCGTTCTCCATCCCTTCCGCCACACCAACCGCTCGATCGAGCGCCGACCAGCGTACACCGACGCTGACCACCTCGCACAGGAACGTGCCGGAGAAACCATGATCGCCACCGCCGAATTGAAATTGCCCAAGCTGCTGATGGACCTGCCCGGACCCAAGGCAAGAGCCGTCGTCGAGCGCGACTCCAAGTACGTCTCGCCGTCCTACACCCGCGACTATCCCCTCGTCGCCAAGCGCGGCCAGGGCGCGATGGTCGAAGATGTCGACGGAAACACGTTCCTCGATTTCGCCGCTGGCATCGCGGTTTGCGCCACCGGGCACTGCCATCCCGACGTCGTTGCCGCGATCCAGAAGCAGGCCGCGGAACTGATTCACTTGTCCGGCACGGATTTTTATTACGAAGGAATGCCGCAGCTTGCGGAGAAGCTTTCGTCAATAGCGCCCGGCGCGGAACCCAAGCGCGTGTACTTCGGAAATTCCGGCGCCGAAGCGCTGGAAGCCGCTATCAAGCTGACCAAGTATCACACCAAGCGCGACAAGCTGATCGCGTTCCACGGCGCATTTCATGGCCGCACGATGGGCGCTCTGTCGTTGACGGCCAGCCGCGCGGTGCAGCGCAAGGGCTTCGGCACACTGTTGTCCGGCGTGTTTCACATGCCGTATCCGGACACTTACCGCGGCACCTATGGCGTGCGTCCGGAAACCGCTGCCGCCGACTGCCTCAGCTATCTCGAGAATGAATTGTTCCGCCGCCGCGTCGACCCGGAGGAGGTTGCGGGAATTTTCATCGAGCCGATTCAGGGCGAGGGCGGCTACATCCTTGCGCCTGCGGAATTTTTGCAGGGCCTCCGCAAGATCTGTGACAAGTACGGCATCTTGCTCGTCGCCGACGAAGTGCAGTCGGGAATGGGCCGCACCGGTAAGTGGTGGGCCATCGATCACGCAGGAGTGGCGCCCGACATCATCACTTCCGCGAAGGGCATCGCCTCCGGCATGCCGCTCAGCGCGGTGATCGCGCGCGCCAGCGTGATGGACTGGAAGCCCGGCGCCCACGCTTCCACTTTCGGCGGAAATCCCGTGTGCATCGCGGCGTCGCTCGCGACTCTGCGATTGCTCGAAGAAAAGTACATGGAGAATGCGCGCCGCGTTGGCGAGTTCATCCTGAAGCGCACTGCCGACTGGGCGCAGAGGTTCCGCAATGTCGGCGAAGTCCGTGGCCGCGGTCTGATGATCGGCATCGAGTTCGTGAAGGATCAGAAGACCAAGGAAAAGGCTCCCGAACTGCGCAATCGCCTCGTTCAGGCCGCATTCCGCAAGGGCTTGCTTGTTCTCGGCTCCGGCGACACGACCATGCGCTTCTGCCCGCCGCTGGTCATCGACGAAGAACAAGCCGAATTCGCGGTCAAGACGCTGGAAGACTGCATCCGCGAAGAAGAAAGGAAGTCGTAGGCATCAAATCGTCGCGGATTTCGCGAGGGGGGGCGAAGGAATCTTCGCCCCCAAATCCGGTCCGTCATCGTCCCCGCGGACTATTGTGCCGCGCAGAACGCGAGTCCATAATGACACCCAGGGATCAAACCATGAGAAACCTCACCGAAGACGCACCTCTCAAGCAGCTCGACGATTGGGATGATTTCGTCGCCACTCGCTATCGCCAAGGCAAAGCGGAAGAGGAATTTCGGAACTACAAGGCCGACGCCAATCCTACGGTCACCGAGTTCTATCGCCAGAACCACGCCAAACAGACCTTCGACTTCGTCATCGAGAAAAAAGCCGAGTATTGCGGCTTGCAGCGTGGCAAAAAGAGCATTTGGGAAATGGCGGAGTATCTGAACACGCTGGTGGACGACAGCGATCCGGATACCGACGTCACGCAAATCGAGCATTTGCTCCAGACAGCCGAAGCGATCCGCAAAGATGGCCATCCGCACTGGTTCGTCCTCGCCGGTTTCCTGCACGATCTCGGAAAAGTGCTCTGCCTGTATGGCGAGCCACAGTGGGGAGTTGTCGGCGACACGTTTCCGGTCGGTTGCGCGTATTCGGACGAAATCGTGTTCCCGGAATTTTTCGCCGCGAATCCCGACAGCAAGGTAGCGAAGTATCAGACCAAAAACGGAATCTACGAAGAGCACTGCGGCCTGGACAACGTCCACCTATCCTTCGGCCACGACGAGTACATCTATCACGTCACGCGCAAATACGTGCCGCAAGAAGCGCAATACATGCTGCGCTATCACTCGTTTTACGCCGCCCACAAGCACGGCGCCTACAAGCACCTGATGAATGACCGCGACGTAGAAATGTTCGCTTGGGTTCGCGCGTTCAATCCCTACGACCTGTATTCCAAGGGCCGTGAACGCCCCAACATGAAGGAAATTCTGCCCTTCTACGAAGATCTCGTCGCCGAATATTTCCCCAAGCAAATCGACTGGTAGCGCGGTCGAGCTTCCGCCTCGCTCACTGCACCTGCAAGGAAGAAATGCGATTGTTCCAGGTGATGTGAGGGTGCGTCCGGAACGACCTCGCCGGTTCAGTGCTGAGGAGCAACGTTTAGCGTCAGCTGGGTTCCATTCTCGCTAAGTTGTGAGGCAAGTCGAAATCCGTTTGGCAAAGAGCTATACGCGAACGGCTTCCCATCGTAGGGATCAGGATAGCCGGCAAGCGCCTCGGAGCCGCCCATTCGAACTGCGATCGCCGCTCGAAGCAAAGCGCGGCGAGTTTGCGTGTACGCTTCGGTCCAGCGAAACCGCGGCAACATGGGAGTGAATTCCCGAATAAGGGCATTGGACTTTGCCAAAGGACCGACTTCCTGCTGGTAGGCCCTCTCAAACTGATCTGGCGGCGATTGGAAACGATCCACCCACGAGACATAGAACGACTGTTGCTCGTCGACGCAGTGCCGGAAGCCCGCAACGCTTCCGCCACACGCGTCGACAACCTCTGCGGCTTGCGCCCGGTCCGAATGCAAGAAGGGAATGTACTTCAATAGTGCCTCAATGATTTGGTCCCGGCTTTTCGCCGACTTGGCAATTTCTTCGAAATCGTTCCTGGTTGTTTTCTCGATCTCAAAGGCGACAGCGATGCTGGAGCCGTTTGGAAGTTTTTCCACGCTGTCTGCCAGGGTCTCCAATTGCGAAGGAGAAAGGCGACCCAGATTTGCGGAAAGGACTTGCGCTAGCGCATTTTCCAGACGGTAGGCGAAAAGAACGGAGGCGAGACTTCCATCGACAGAGAGGTGCCTGCTGGCCGCCATTGCGTCCACAATATCCTCGATTGCGCCCAAAGCCTGCCCGTCGCGAAAACGCAATCGCGCGCGCAACCCGGCAACCGAGATCAGTTCGAACATTGCGCCGCGATGTGCCGTGTTAGCGAGCGCTCCGTCTTCCGCACTCATGACCCAGTCGCATCTGCGAAGCGCCGCACCATGACGAAACTCGACGAGGGCTTCCTCAGCGGCGGCGACCAATTTCTCGTCGTCTTCGGTCAATGGCGATTGCAGCGCCTGCTGCAGTTTCGCCGGGGCGTCCGGAGGCAGCGGATATGATTGCCGGAGCGACGCGTCCGCCCGCAGGAATTTCACCGCCGCGTTCTGCTGCCCGGAATTTCGACCGCCCTCGGAAGCCCTCGCCTCCAGAAGCGAAGTACCGGCAATCGCGAGAAATAATACGGCGCAGAATATCGTTCTCATCCGAGTTCGGGTCTCCGTTATAAGAGTGCAGCCAGTCGGCGACATGTGCTTCCGATGTGTCGAACGCTGCAATGCCGATGCTCATGCTCTAGACCGTACAATCAAAATTCGCTTTGTTGGGCGTGCGTTGCCAGACGCGGTACAATCTGCTGGCTGGTCGCGAAGCCTGTTTGTCCCCGCGAAACGTTTGAGGAGGAGTGCAGTGCCGGAGTTGCGAAAAGATCCCATCACGGGCCGATGGGTAATCATCTCGACCGAACGCGGACGCCGCCCGATGGATTTTCTGCGTGACTCCGTGGAGATCAACGGGCCAAAGAACTGCCCGTTTTGTCCCGGCGCGGAATCCAAAACGCCGCCGGAAATCCTGGTCTATGGCCGCAACGGCGGCGGGGCGAACACCTCCGGCTGGAACATTCGCGTCGTACCCAATCGCTTTCCGGCGCTGAAGATCGAAGGCGAGCTTGATCGCGAAGGCGAAGGCCTCTTCGATAAAATGAATGGCGTCGGAGCGCACGAAGTCGTCGTGGAAACGCCCGAGCATGCCTCGACCCTAGCGACTCTGCCTGAGCGCGCGGTCGAGGATGTGTTGTGGGCTTACCGCGATCGCATGCTGGACCTAAAAAACGACAAGCGCTTCCGCTATGTCCTCATTTTCAAGAATCACGGCGAAGCGGCTGGGGCGACCATTGAACATCCCCACTCGCAGTTGATCGCGTTACCCATCGTCCCGCGGCGCGTACGCGAAGAAGTCGACAACTGCTGGCACTACTATGATGAGAAAGAACGCTGCATTTTCTGCGACATCATCCGGCAGGAGCGCGACACGGGAGAACGTGTAGTCGGTGAAAACGATCATTTCATCACCGTGGCGCCTTACGCGTCGCGATTTCCGTTTGAGATGTGGCTGCTCCCCAAAGTGCACGGCTCGTCGTACGAGAACAACCAGAGCACCATGTATGCAAGTTTGGCGCGCATGTTGAAAGATGCGCTGATGCGGCTCGATGCGGCTCTCGACAAGCCGGCCTACAATTTCATGATTCACACCTCGCCGATCGGCGAGGAAATTAACGACCACTATCATTGGCACATCGAAATTATTCCCAAACTTACTAAGGTCGCGGGCTTCGAGTGGGGCACCGGGTTCTACATCAATCCGACGCCGCCCGAAGAGGCAGCGCGATTTTTGCGCGAGGCGCGAGTGGAGTCGCCCGCCAGAAAGTAGCAAGAGGCGCGAGTGGCGCCTTGCTCGGCGACGCCGTGCCAGACGCTTTCGCTGCGAAAAATCGCTATTTTGTGCAAGAATTTTACGTCCGGGCGCGGGTAGGCGCCCTGACGCACGCAGTCGGTTTCGCTATAATTGAAGATTCGGCGCGGTACCCAAGTGGCCCAAGGGAGAGGTCTGCAAAACCTCCATTCGT
>Ga0307471_100000843_pt1 | contig 16188 bp, 13 predicted proteins | sample atmos_gasesAM3C__2_FD_204566 | JGI IMG/M metagenome (GOLD analysis project Ga0307471, IMG submission 204566) | Hardwood forest soil microbial communities from Morgan-Monroe State Forest, Indiana, United States - atmos_gasesAM3C_515 | ecosystem: Environmental > Terrestrial > Soil > Temperate... | reverse complement strand
CCAAACATGGACAATTGCTGCGCATTCGAACGGAAACGCCCGAATTGCAAAGGAAGTCGAAGAATGCGCGGCCGAAGCAACGGGTCATCTTGACCTTCAAGCAGCCCATGGCTCAGCAGGCGGCTGCCGGAGTCGATGCCGCATCCGACGGGTCATACAAAGTTCGAGAAGAAACTGAGGTAGAGGTCACTGAGGCTGGGAACCTGGCCAAGATTTTCGAAGGCCTGGGGTTGGGCGGCTGGTTTCGCTATGAAAAGTACCGCACGACCTTTCGGCTCCCAGCTTCGAAAGCCTGGGCCAAGGGCCTCCTAATTGAACTCGACGAAACACCCATCGGGACCTTTGTGGAGCTGGAAGGTCCCGCTGCGGCTATCGATCGAGCGGCCCAGGAGCTGGGATTCTCGAAACGCGACTACATCCTGACGAACTATCTCCGCCTGTATATGGAAGAGTGCCGCCGCAAAGGCGAAGAACCAGGCCACATGCTCTTCCCGAAGCGTAAGTAACGCTCGGCAACACCTTCCGGCAAAGAAATTGCCTAGAAAGTCATTCTTTTCTTGACAATGCAGAGCATGCAGCTTATCAATGCAACTGTGACTGCAAAACGGTCATGTAATGGAGCGGTTTTCCTCTCAATGCGCGCGGGTACCGAACTCGAACCTGGGCCTAGATGGCCTGGACAGCGGTGCAGCCAGAAGTTGGTGCCACCGCCAGGTGTCCCGATGATGTCGCGCGAGGCACAGGCCATGGCGCGGGCGGTCGGGTGGGGAGGGTTTCCTGGCGGCTAAAGGTAAGTCCATTGGTGTTAGGCACTTGCCCGCCGCCGAGGTTTTCCGGTGCGCGGGTTTTTTGTTGCTTTAAATAAATTTGGCTGAAGAGTTGCTCGAACGCCTTCGGTAAGGCGCGAGGAGGTCAGGTCTATGGATATCTACGCTACAGAATTGATGGGCGCGAAGGCATACGACGCAGCCGGAAATTACGTTGGGCGTGTTCGAGAATTCTTTATTGAGCCGGCGGAAGCGCCCAATCGCGTCTCGCATTATCTCTTGTCGCGCGGACACTTTCAGCCCCTCGTAGCCAAGCACGATCAGGTCGCGTCGGTGGCAGCAGGGAAGTTGGAGCTAAACGTTAGCGAGCGGGCCCTTGAGCTGTACAAACCCAATGAGTCGTGGCTGGCCGTTCAGAAAGATTTGCTGGATCAGCAGATTATTGACACTCGCGGACGAAAGGTCGTGCGCGTGAATGACGTGGACCTCACCCCGTTTCGAGCCAACGGAAACGTCGAGCTGCGTTTGACGCAGGTGGATGTGGGGCTTCCGGGAGCCGTTCGAAGGCTGCTGCAAGGCGTGGTGCCCTCCGGCGTGGTTCGCAAGCTACAGAGCAAATTGCCACAGGGCTCGATTCGCTGGGAGTTTGTGAACCTTGTCGAGCCAGACGCCCTGCGGCGGGTGAAGCTGCGCATCACGCACGAAAAGCTTGAGGATCTGCATCCGGCAGATATCGCGGAAATCATGGAGCATTTGTCCGCGGCGGAGCGGCAGGGAATTATCGCGTCCTTGGATGAAGAAACCGCAGCGGCGGTACTCGCTGAACTGGACGAGCGGCTGACCACGCAAATCGTCGAGAAACTGGACCCTGAGAAGGCGGCGGACATTTTGGAAGAAATGGCCCCGGACGCGGCAGCCGACCTTCTGGCGGATTTGTCCAAGGAAACCTCCGAAGAACTTCTGCACGAGATGCCCGGCCAGGAAGCCGACGAGGTCCGCGAGTTGCTGGAATTTGATCCCGCGACGGCAGGCGGCATGATGAACACGGATTTCGCCTTTGTAGGCGAGACCTCCACCCGCGAGGAAGTGCTGGAGTGGATGCGCGAGCAGGAGTTGAACCTGGATCAGCTGGATACGATCGTCCTGCTCGATAGTTCAGCGCAGTTCTCGGGCACCGTGCCCGTTGCGCGGCTGCTGTTGGCGGCGTCTGACCAACGGATGACAGAACTGAAGATGGAGCCTCTACTCAGCCTGCCGCCGAACGCTGACGACAAAGAAGTCTTCGAACTGTTTGACAAGTACAACCTGCGGATGTTGACGGTAATTGACAAGGAAAACCGGCCGATCGGGGCGATCACCGTGGACGACGTGGTGTCGCATCTGGTCAAAAATTAGAAACGGAACTCGGGCGGAGCGATGAACTGGGCAGCAATAGCCGCGAAGTTTGAACGCGTGAGAACGGGCGAGACAGATTTGCAGAAGAAAATCCGTGGACTGCGCCGGCGTCTGACGCTCTTGCTGGCCGTGGTGGGTCCGGGGTTGATCACCTCGAATGTGGACAACGACGCGGGCGGAATTTCCGTTTACACGCAGGCCGGGGCGAAATACGGTTACGCCCTGCTCTGGTCGCTCATTCCGATGACCATTGCGCTGTACGTCACGGAAGAGATGTGCGCGCGGATGGGCGTGGTCACGGGGAAAGGGCTCTCCGACCTCATCCGCGAGGAATTTGGATTCCGGTCCACATTTTTCGTGATGATTACTGGTTTCTTTGTGGACCTAGCCAACGTGGTAGCGGAGTTTGCCGGTGTCGCGGCATCCATGCAGATCTTTGGAATCAGCAAGTACATTGCGGTGCCGCTTGCGGCGATGCTCGTTTGGGCGTTGGTGATTCGAGGTACCTATCGACAGGTTGAAGTTATTTTTCTCTTTGCTTGCATCCTGTACTTGTCTTACGTATTTTCCGCATTTTTGGCGAAGCCCGATTGGCTGATTGCCGCAAAAGAAACTGTGATTCCGAGTCTAAGTCTGAGTTCCGGGTATCTGTTGATGCTGACCGGACTGGTCGGAACCACGATTGCCCCGTGGCAGTTTTTTTATCTTCAAGCCGGCTTCGTGGAGAAGAAAGTGGGGCCGCGCCAGTACCCGCAAGCACGCGCTGACGTCCTGATCGGGAGCATCAGCTGCATGGTGATCGTTTTCTTTATCATTGTTTGCACGGCGGCCACACTCTATGTTTCTGGGCATCGAGACATCAACGATGCCGCGCAGGCCGCGCAGGCGCTGATTCCGCTAGCGGGCAAAGGCGCGGGGGTTCTATTTGCCTTTGGGCTGCTCAATGCATCGCTTTTTGCTGCGTCCATTTTGCCGCTTTCCACGGCGCACGTGATCTGCGAAGGGCTAGGGTTTGAAGCGGGGCTCGATCACAAATTCAAAGAGGCTCCCATTTTCTACTGGCTATACACGATTTTGATCGTGGTGGGGGCGGGTGTGGTCCTGCTGCCTAACGCGCCGCTGTGGAAGATTCTGATCTTCTCGCAGGTAGGCAACGGCATTTGGCTCCCGGTGGTGGTGATTTTCATTTTGCTGCTGGTCAACCGGCGCGACTTGATGGGGGAGTACGTCAATACGATGACGTTCAATATCGTTGCGTGGGCCACGGCCATCGGCATGATCGCGCTGACGTTGATTCTTACCTATACAGCGATCTTCCAACAAAGCGCGTCGCCCTGATGTTGGACAGGGCACCCGGCGTTGCGCCAGTGCCGGAGGTGTGTTAACTTTGCGGCGTAAAGAGGTTTCCTCGGAAAGCTTGCATACGAGCCGTGTCACATAGCCACAATCCCAAGACGCTGCACGTCGCCACACCTGGTTCGCTTGGCCCGGTCACACCGGAAGAGGCAAGCCTGCTCGAAAAGCTCGATTTCGGGCGGCTCCCGAGGCATGTGGCCGTGATTATGGACGGCAACGGCCGGTGGGCGCAGAAGAGGCACTTGCCACGGATCGCTGGGCACCGTTCGGGGACGCAATCGGCACGCGTTACCATCGAGACCTGCGCTCGTTTGAAAATCGAAGCGCTGACGCTCTATGCGTTTTCCGTCGAAAACTGGCGGCGGCCCAAGACGGAAATTGATTTTCTGATGGCGCTGCTTCGCGAATACCTCCGCAAGGAGATGCCGCTTCTTCAGAAGAACGAGATCCGGATGCGGTTCCTCGGACGGATCAACGAACTTCCTGCAGCCGTGCAGAACGATGTGCAAGACGCCATGGAAAAGACTGCGGGCAACAAAGGCATGGTGCTGTGCGTAGCGCTGAACTATGGTGGACGGGCGGAGATTGTCGACGCCATGAACGCGATTCTCGCTGAACGCAACGGGCACGGAACTTCGCATAAAGTCACCGAGGCGCAGCTTTCGCGACATTTGTATACGGAAGGCTTGCCGGACCCGGATCTGCTGATCCGCACGAGCGGAGAGATGCGCGTGAGCAATTTTCTGCTCTGGCAGATCGCGTATGCCGAAATCTTTGTGACCGAAACGCTCTGGCCGGATTTCAACCGCGCGCGGCTGCTGGAAGCCCTATTGGAATACCAGAAACGGGAGCGGCGTTATGGCGGCATCCGCGAAGACGAGCCTTCCGACGAGAAGCCGGCGCGGGCAGCAGGGCACTGATCGCGCGCTACATCCATTGTACACTTCCCGGATGCGTACCTTCTCTGCGGTCATTGCCGCACTGGTTCTTGCGGCGGTTAGCTACGCGCAAGAGGCTGTCTCTTTTCCAACTACGGACGGCGGGACAGTTTCCGCTGACACATACGGCGCGGGCGAACGTGGCGTTGTATTGGCTCATGGGGGCCGTTTCAACAAAGGGAGTTGGGAGAAACAGGCGCAAGCCTTGGCAGCAGCGGGATTTCGCGTATTGGCGATCGACTTCCGCGGCTACGGTCAGTCGCGAGGGCCGGGCGACACCGATCCCATGAGCGCCCCGCTCCAGTTGGACGTTTTGGCCGCGGTACGCTATCTGCGGAAGAGCGGCGCGAAGACGGTATCCGTGGTCGGAGCCAGTATGGGCGGCGGCGCGGCCGGCGACGCATCGATCCTGTCGGAAGCCGGTGAGATTAATCGTTTGGTGTTCCTTGGCGCCGCACCGAACCGTCCCGCCGAAAAGCTCAAAGCTGCTTCACTGTTCATAGTGGCTCGCGATGACGCAAACGCGGATGGGCCGAGGCTTCCTCGAATTCGCGCGCAGTATGAGAAGGCTCCTGAGCCGAAAGAGCTGATTATCCTCGATGGCTCCGCGCATGCACAGTTTCTCTTCCAGACAGACCGGGGCGAGAAAGTGATGCGTGAAATTCTTCGATTCCTCTCCGCCAAGTAAATTATTCCTATGACGCTCGGGGAGAAATGTTGCAAAGGCGGGGAGGAAATGGGACGATTCCGGCCATGGGCCGTTTTAAGTTTTTCTACGTACCGATCTTGGCGATGGTCTGGCTCGTACTTACTCCTCAGGCGCATGCGGACACGATTTCTGGAACCATCAAAGACCCGTCGGGCGCGGTCGTTGCCGGTGCGCGCGTTGAGATCAGCGGGGGCAACCTCCCGCAGGCGCTGGCGCTTAGTTCCGATGAATCAGGCAAATTTGCTGCGCCCAATTTGAGTGCTGGAAAATATTCCGTCCGCGTTGCGAAAGAAGGGTTCGACGACCTGGTCCGCGAAGTCGATCTGAAGGGGACGGCCGATCTCGCGCTGAGTCTGAAGATTACGCCGCAGCAAACCAGCGTCACGGTCAACGAAAAGAGTGCGGCGTTCGCGAATTCGGACGCTGTCTACCGCCAGCTGCGGAACGTCGGGTTGGGCGAAACGTTCCGCTGTGAGAATTTCATCTTGCCGGTGGACGTGGGAACGTTCGAGCTGAAGTCGGGAACTCTTACCCTCCTGGGCCTGGTCAACAGATTTGAAACTGGGGCGGTTTTCGTCGGGCTGGGACACTTCACTCTTAAACCCCTTGCAACCCTGGACAAAAACGAGATGGTGCGGCGCGCGGGCGGTTCGACGGCCGAAGAAGATTTTACGGAGGTAGTCTTTCGTTTCTCCCCCGACCAGTTTCCACAATTCGCCGCGACGTTCGGGACCAGGGCGAATACTCCGCCCGAAGCCGCCACGGCGTTGGAGCATTGGAAGGATAAAGTCCGGCACCGACACGAGGTGCCAGAAGGCCTGACCCAGGCATTCCTGGAGAGTGAAACAATCGACAACGTGGACGCCGACGTGCTTGCAGCCATTTATAATCCGAAACACCCATCGTTCTTTAACGCCTATATGCGCGGCACACCTCACAAAGACCTGCGTTTCTTCCTGCGCGCGCGTGCGGGGGCAATTCCGCAAATGGATTCGCCCGAAGAAGTGGCGCTCGTCAATTGTGATGGCGGGGGAATGGACGACGGCATCTGGTATTTGCAACACCTGAAATCTGAGCTTCAGGCCCGCACCGCAAGTTCACAAGAAGACAAGCGATTGTTTGCCACCCGCCGGTACAACATCGAAACAGTGATCGGGAAGAACAGTCACCTGTTCAGCCGCGCTACGATTACGTATGAGCCGCTGGTCCCCGGCGAGCGAGTGATGAAATTCGGGCTGCTCCCCACGCTGCGAGTGACGCGCGTAACCGGCGAGAAAGGCCAGAATCTGCACTTCATACAGGAAAGCAGAAAGGACGACGGATCGTTCTACGCCATTCTCGACGAAGCCTCCTCGATGGGCCAAGTCCATTCGATCACCGTGGAGTACGGCGGCGACAAAGTGTTGTATGACGCGGGCGGCGGAAGTTACTACATCGGAGCGCGCGAATCGTGGTATCCGAACCTGAACGGTTTCGGGGAAAAGGCGCTGTACGATCTGACTTTCAAGATTCCTCACTCCAATGTACTAATCAGCGTGGGCAAGCTCACGGGACAAGGCACGGAAGAGGGATTTGCGGTCAGCCACTGGGTGACACCGGTTCCGGTGGCGGTCGCGGGTTTCAATTACGGGAAATACGTGAAAATGGATCTCCCGGACTCCATCACGCACTACGACATCTCCGGGTATTTTCTGACGGAATTGCCCGACAGTTTGCGGCCGTATCAAAACGGCGCGTTGAGCGGAATGTCTCCAGGCTCGATGACGAAGTACGCGCTCGATCAGGCACGGGCCCAGATGCAAGTGTGCACGCTGTACTTTGGGAGGGCGCCATACGACAACATTTACATCACGGAACAGCCGAATTTCAGCTTCGGCCAATCGTGGCCCAATCTGGTGTACTTGCCGATTTCGGCGTACATCGACTCGACCCAGCGGTGGATGCTGTTTGGCCAAATCAATTCAAAATTCACGGGATTTGTGCAGGAAGTGACGCCGCATGAGGTGGCGCATCAGTGGTTCGGCCACGGGGTAAGCTGGGCCTCCTATCACGACCAGTGGCTCTCGGAGGGGTTCGCGGAATTTGCGGCGGCGTTGTTTCTGCAGCAAGCCATGGGGCCGAAGTGGCAGAAGGACTACATCGATTTCTGGGAACGCCAGCGTATGCGCATCCTGGACAAAAATAATTTCGGCGTTTCGCCGAATGACGCCGGCCCGCTGTGGCTGGGGCTCCGGCTGATTTCGCCGCGGTCCGGGCAAGCGTATCAAGGCGTGACTTACTCCAAGGGAGCGTATGTCTTGAGCATGCTGAGGTCACTGATGCGCGCGGACATCGGCTCGGCCGGCGATCCCGATCAGGCGTTCATGGACATGATGCACGATTTCATGGAACGTCACCGGGATACCCCGGCGTCTACGGAATCCTTCAAGGCGGTTGCCGAAAAGCACATGACCAAGAAAATGGATCTGCAGCAAAATGGGCGCCTGGACTGGTTTTTTCGAGAATGGGTCTGGGGTACGCAAGTGCCGCGCTACAGTTTCAAATACGATGTGCAGCCGGCGGAAGGCGGCAAATTCAAGGTGCACGCGGAAGTCACGCAGAGCGAAGTGGACGAGAATTTCGCGATGTTCGTGCCGATCTTTGGTGATTTCGGGCAAGGCATGGTGCGGCTGACTCAAGTAAGCATTGCCGGTAATTCCACGAAATCGTATACCGTCGTTTTGGATCGCCAGCCAAAGAAAGTAGCCATCAACGCCTACAAGGAAATCCTGGAACGCTGAAGTCTTCCCAATTTGTTGTAAGCTGTGACGCTTTCGGAGGGGTTCATGTATCCGCAACGCAGACGTTTGGCCGGGGCGCTTACGCTCCTCGTTTTCTTGGCTTCGTCCACCGAAGCGCATGTCACAAGGGTGGAGATTGTTTCTCGGACTGACGTTCAAGATGGGCGCGCGTTTGGAACGACAGGCGGCTATGAAAAGATCGTTGGGCGCGTCTACTTTGCCGTCAAGCCGGAAAACGTTCACAACAAGCAGATCGTTGATCTGGACAAAGCTCCGCGAAACGCGCAAGGAGAAGTCGAGTTTTCCGCGGACCTCTATCTGTACAAACCGAAGGACATAAAGAAGGGAAATGGCGCGGTGCTGTTTGAAGTTTCGAACCGCGGGGGAAGAGGAATCCTGCGGCTGGTTGACGGCGGAAATTCTTCGGACGTCAACGGCGAATTCGGAGATGGATTTCTGCTGCGCGAAGGGTACACGATTGCGTGGTTGGGGTGGCAGTTCGATGTCGCGGAGGACGGTCAAAAACTCGGTCTCTCCGCTCCGGTCGCCCATGATCCGGTAGGCAAGGAAATTCGCGGGCTGGTGCGTTCGGATTTCACTCCAGCGCAAAAAAGAGACGATACGCCGCTGGGTCACATCATGCTCGGGCCGAACGGAGGAAAGAGTTATCCGGTAGACGATCCTGCCGGCACGAAAAACGTTCTTACCGTGCGCGACACGCCCGAGGGCGCGCGGCAAATCATCCCGCGCAACCAATGGAGATTTGCTCGTGCGGTGGATGGCAAACTTTTGGACGATCCTCATTTCATTCATCTGGATGGCGGCTTCTTGCCTGGCAAGATTTATGAGGTCGTGTACGAAGCGAAAAGCCCGGTGGTCGTGGGGGTTGGGTTGGCGGCGGTGCGCGATTTTCTCTCTTACCTTAAGTACGATCCGCAGGCGACGGCTCCAGTGCGCCGGGTTTATGCCGTAGGAATTTCGCAGAGCGGGCGATTCCTGCGCCATTTTCTGTACCAGGACTTCAACGCGGATGAGCAGGGCCGCCAGGTGATGGACGGCGTCATTGCGCACGTAGCAGGCGCGGGGCGAGGGAGTTTCAATCATCGGTTCGCACAGCCTTCGCGTGACGCACAACCCTTGTCCAGCATCTTTTTCCCGACGGATTTGTTCCCTTACACGGACCTCCCGGAAATCGACCCGGAGAAGGGCGAAACGGCAGGACTTTTGGATGCGGCGTACAGGTCGCACACAGCGCCAAAGATTTTCTTCACCAATACTTCGTATGAATATTGGGGCCGCGCAGCGTCGCTGATTCACACATCCGCCGACGGCTTAAAAGACGCGACACCGGGTGAAAATGAGCGCGTCTATTTTCTCGCTGGGCTGCAGCACTTTTCAGCCACCTTTCCGCCACAGAAGGTGACGATCGGTTCGCCGGACTCCATTACGCAACAGAGACACAATCCGAATCCCGTCCAATGGTTTTGGCGCGCGCTGATTTCCGACATGGACCAGTGGGTGAAAGATGGAACGCCACCGCCTCCGAGCACCTATCCGAAAATTGCAGACAGCACACTGGTGCCGTTGAGCAAATGGGCGTTTCCTAAAATCCCCGGCGTGAATATACCGCATGAAGTAAACATGGCTTACCGCCTCGATTTCGGGCCGCAATGGAAATCGGGAATTATTTCGAATGAGCCACCGAAGGTCGGAAAGGCGTTTGCTGTTTTGGTTCCGCAAGGAGATGCCGATGGAAACGACCTCGGAGGTGTGCGCTTGCCGGAACTGCAGGCGCCACTTGCTACGTACACGGGCTGGAACCTGCGAGATCCGAGCATCGGCGCCGCCGATCTGCGGGTGAGCTTCCTCGGTTCATTTCTCCCGTTTGCCCGCAACGCCGCGGAGCGCGAAAAATCCGGCGATCCGCGGCCCTCTGTCGCCGAACGGTATGGTTCGCGCGAACAATACATGGGCAACTTTGCCGAGGCGGCTAAGAAGTTGATCCAAGAGCGATTTATGCTGCCCGAAGACTTGCCTGCGGTGCTGGACCGCGGCCAGCGCGAATGGGATGAAATCGCTGGGGAGAAATGAAGTGAAGGCTGTGGTGCAGAGTTAACGAGCGCGAGAGGTGCGCCTTGTTTAAAGTTGCAATACCGGTGCTGCACGTTCGTAGTTCGGAGAAGGCGGAAGAGTTTTATTGCAAAAAGCTGGGATTCCGGCAGAAGTTTTCTTACCGTGTCGATGAGAAGAAGGCGGACCCCTGCTACATGGGGTTGGTGCGTGATGAGGCGCGGCTGCACATCTCATCGTTTTCGGGTGATGGAGTTTCCGGCGGAGTAGTGCGGGTTGAAGTGGAGGATGTGGACGCAGTGCACGCCGAACTCGTCGGGAAAGGCGTTGGGATTGACACAGGACCAATCGACCAGACTTGGGGTACCAGAGAAATGTATGTGAAAGACGCGGATGGGAACAGTATTCGGTTTATCCAACAGAGCGCAAATTTAGCTTAGGCAAATCTTTCCGGCTCATCGTGGACGTGATTTATCTCGTTAGATGTGATGTGATGAGATGAGGGCCGCAATTCTCAAGGGGATTCCTTTTCTATGACTTGGAAGCGAGTGGGGACAGCCGCGGTGCTGATTCCGTTTGCCGTGGGGCTGGTGTTGTGGGGATCGACGACAGGGCTGACGCTGGCCGTTGGACTGGTGACGCTGCTGGCGCTTTTTGAGTATTTTGCATTGGGCGAGGCCATCGGGCATCGGGCGTACCGGTTTTGGACGGCATCGTGTGCCCTGGTTCTCATCTACGTGCAATGGTTGGCGGTCTATGTGCCTGCGTATCATCTACCTGGTGGCCTAAACGCCTACCCAAAGACTGAATGGTTTGTCGGAGGGATGCCATCGTTGGAAAGCACGTTCTTCCTTTTTGTCCTTGGGGTCGCAGTCATCACATTATTCACAAAGCGGCCGTTAGTCGAGACGCTCCCGGCGGCGGGGATTAGCTCCAGTGGGCTGATTCTGGTGGCGTTTCCGTTGTCTTTTGCGGTGCGGCTACATGGAGCGGGTACACATGGGCCGGCGCTGTTGCTGTTCGCCATGGTGATTATCTGGGTGGGGGACACGGCGGCGTATTTCGTAGGGCGGTCGTTTGGCAAGTATAAACTGGCGCCGCATTTGAGTCCGAACAAGACGTGGGAGGGAACGGTCGCTAGTTTTCTTGGATCGCTGATCGTGGCGGTCGTGTTTGCGCGATTTGTGACCGTGCCGCTGCCGCATTTGCTGGGGATGGCGGCGGTGGGGAACGTTGCGGGGCAAGTGGGTGACCTGCTCGAATCGGCGTACAAGCGGAGCGCGGGGATCAAGGATTCGGGGAGTTTGCTGCCCGGGCATGGCGGCGTGCTTGACCGAATCGATGCGCTCATCCTCGCGATACCGGTTGTCTGGTATTATTGGGGATTGATCTACTCTGCCAAGTCGTAGGTCAGAAGGCTTCCAACCGACAAAAGGGAAATCGAAGGACCGCGTGAAACAATTATCCATTTTGGGCTCGACGGGATCGATTGGGCGGCAATGCCTGTCGGTCGTCGAAGCTCTGCCGGAGAGGTTTGGTGTCGTCGCGCTGGCGGCAGGGGCGAATCTGGAGGAATTGAGCGGCCAGATTGCGCGGCACCGGCCGGAAGTGGTGTCCGTTGGAGACGCGCAGCGTGCGGATGAGTTGGCGCGAATGTTGCGAGAGAAGGGTATTTCGCCGGTTCCGGAGATGCATCACGGGCGGGAAGGAATGTTGGCGGCGGGAACGCATCCCAAGGCAGACATCGTGGTGTCTGCGGCGGTGGGCGTTGTAGGACTGGAAGCGACTTACGAGGCGGTGAAGCTCGGAAAGACGGTCGCGCTTTCGAATAAAGAGGTGCTCGTCGCGGCGGGCGAGCTGGTGATGGCCGCGGCGAAAAAAGCAGGGCGTGAGCTGTTGCCTGTAGATAGCGAGCACAACGCCGTGCATCAATGCTTGCGCGGCGGAACTCATGGGGAAGTGCGGCGGCTGGTGCTGACGGCGTCGGGCGGGCCGTTTCGAAAGACGCCGCTGGCGGAGTTGGCGAATGTCACGACGGAAGAAGCCCTAGCGCATCCCAACTGGCGGATGGGAAACCGCATCACCATCGACTCGGCAACGATGATGAATAAGGGATTCGAGATTATTGAGGCGCGATGGCTCTTTCGAATGCGCCCGGAACAGATTGAAGTGGTGATGCATCCGCAGTCCACGATTCATTCCATGGTTGAGTTCGTGGATGGTTCTATTTTGGCGCAACTGGGACCAACCGACATGCGCATGCCAATCCAATATGCGTTAACCTATCCAGAGCGCGTGGCATCTAAGAGTCAGGTAGCCTTGGACTGGTCGAAGCTGAAGCGGCTGGATTTTCAGAAGGCTTCGACGCGGCGGTTTCCCTGTTTGCGTCTGGCAAGAGAAGCGATGAAAAAGGGCGGCGCGCTGCCCTGCGCGCTGAACGCCGCGGATGAAATTGCGGTGGCGGCATTTCTGGAGCGGCGGCTGCCGTTCCTGGGCATTCCGGAAGTGATTGAGCGCGTGCTGGGACGGACGCAGCGCGGGCGATTCGAAAAGATGGAAGACGTGCTTACGGCAGACGCCGAAGCGCGTCGAATGGCGAGGGAGGAAGTGGAGCGGCTGGCGGTGACGGCAGCGGCGGCGTCATAGGATTCGAAAAGGGGCAGATCGATTTCATGAATACAGTGATTGGAATATTTCTGGTTTTGGGCGTGATGATCCTGGTGCACGAGTGGGGACACTTCATCGTGGCGCGTTTCTTTGGCGTTCGCGTGGACGTGTTTTCCATCGGGTTCGGGCCGCGGCTCTTTGGCTTCAAGGGGGGAGCGACGGACTACCGCATCAGCGCGCTGCCGCTAGGCGGCTACGTGCGCATGGCCGGGCAGGATTTATCCGAAGTAGATTCGAATGATGTTGCTCCGACTGGCGCGCCGGACGAATTGATGAGCAAGCCGCGTTGGCAGCGGGCGCTGATTTCTTTTGCGGGTCCGGCCGTGAACCTGATCATGCCGCTTCTCTTGCTGGCAGGGTTCTACGCGCTGAGAGGTTTTCCGTATCCCGCGTACCTGGACAAGCCGATTGTCCTGAGCGGACTTCCGCAGACGAGCCCGCTGGCGAAAGCGGGGGCCACGGATGGCGACCAGATCGTTTCGGTCAATGACGTTCCGACGCCGACTTGGTCCAAAGCAAATTCGTACCTGGTTCAGGCTGCTCAGGATGGACTGCTTCGGCTTAATATCAACCACCAAGGGACGCAGCGGGTTGTGGAAGTAAAGGCCACGGAACTACGGAACGCCGACCGTGCCCTGGGCAACCTGCCGATACCGGCGCTGGTGGGTCCTGTGGAACGAGGGATGCCCGCGGGACGCGCGGGGCTGAAACGCGGGGATCTGATTGCCGCGGTAAACGGGACGCCAGTGAACAGCTGGTACGATTTCTTCGACTTAATCAGACATTCGAATGGACGAGTGTTGAATACAACCATCCGGCGCAACGGCCGCGAAATGGCGGTTGCGATTCATCCGGTTCAAGATAAGGACGAAGACGGGCAAGTGGCCTGGCGAATCGGAGTGGGCCCGGGAGGGGAGTGGGCGTTCAAGGATATGACGCTCACGGCGTCCGTCAAGGAAGCCACGGATGAGACCGTGGGCGCAACTGCAAAGATGTTTGGAGTGTTGGGGAGACTCTTCTCGGGGAAATTGTCTGTCCGGCAACTGCGCAGTTTTGTGGGGATCGCCCAACTTGCGGGCCAGGCCGTTGAGGAAGGCCCGGTCGACGTGATCAATATGATGGCTATGATCAGCCTGAATCTTGGAATACTGAACCTGCTGCCCATCCCCATTCTGGACGGAGGAAATATCCTGCTGCTGACGATGGAAGCGATCCGGCGGCGCGATTTCAGCCTGGCGTTCAAGGAGCGGTTCGTGCAGGTGGGTCTGGTGTTCCTTTTGGTGTTCTTCGCTTACGTTATGTACAATGACGTGGTGCGGTTGCTGCCCACACATTCTTGAATTGCATCCGCCGCACGAGCGGAGCATCGCAAATGGCTGCATCGCCGAGCCACCGGGTTTCCACCGGTGAGCGCCTAAATACCGCAGAAACAACCGGCAAGCTGCAACAGGCTATGGCGGCCCGTGGCATTCGCATGACACGGCAGCGGCGGGTCATCCTGCAGGTGATGGACGACGCGGAACAGCACCTGGACGTGGACCAGATCCTCGAGCGAGCGCAGAAAATCGATGGCGGCGTCCACCTGGTTACCGTTTACCGCACGATTGATCTCCTCAAAAAGCAGGGCTTGATTGACGAGCTGGACTTGCTGCATCTGCGGGGCGACCGGCATTACTACGAGACGCACGGACCGCGGGACCACATCCACGTGGCGTGCCTGCGCTGCGGAAAAGTGCGGGAATTCGAGAGCCGATTGTACGAGCAACTCAAGGATCAGATTGCGCGCGACTTCCACATGAAAGTGACAGTGTCCCGCACAGAAGTCGGCGGCTACTGCCAGGACTGCCTGCAGAAGATTAGCAAATAGCCGAGTTCCTTCCATCTTCTGTTCTCCCCCTATCTTCTTGTCCCCTAAGCCTTTACTTCCGGCCTGCGCCCCTATTGACTTTTTGACTTGACAAGTGCATTAAGCCTTTGGTAGCGTAAATGCATTGAAAACTGCGCCCCGACGTTGGTCGGGGCTTTTTTATTTTTGGAGTGCGGTAGCCCAGCTGCCGCTTTTCTGACGTCTTCCGCTTATCCGTTCACCCAAACTTTTCCGTCATAGAAGGGAATTGCAAACGAACGAAGGAAGAGCGGCGGCAAGCCGCCGCACTCCACAAGGCCCCGTTCTTCTCTGTGCCCTCTGTGTTAAGTCTTTGCCTTTTCTTTTCCTGTGAGCCATCTGCTGTGAACTTCTCTATCCGCCTATCAGGAGCTAAGAGCTCGTTGAAAAACGAAGTAAAGCTTGTCATTCCGAGGAGCGGAGCGACGAGGAATCTGCTTTCCCCGTACCGCTCCGTCCTCCATCACTCCGGCTCTCAACCACTGCCGGATCACTTTCAATACCCGGCGGTCCGATATTCTTTCTTGTACCAGCGTCATCAGCTTTTCCTGATCGATGCTGTCGAAATAGCCTTGTATGTCCGCATCCACAACCAAGTTGTACCCCTGGTTGCCGGCTTCTCGGATGGCTTCCAGGGCTTGCGTCGCGCTCTTCTTCGGACGGAATCCGTAACTGCTGATCTGAAAATCCGCCTCGAAGATCGGCTCGATCACCATCTTTGCTGCCATTTGGACAACTCGGTACCGTACCGTCGGTATCCCCAGTGGTCGCTGCTTCCCATCGGCTTTCGGTATGTATCGCCGCCTCACCGGTTGCGGTCGATACTGGCCTGCTTTCAGGTCGGCCTCGATCCTTTCGAGAAACACTCTGACTCCATTTTCCTCGATGGCTCGTTGCGTGAGTTCATCCACACCAGCCGCTCCCTTATTCCGGCTCACTCGCGTCCACGCTTCCCACCGGACTGTCACTCCGGTAGATCCGGTCATACAACGCGTGGAAACGCCGTGTTCTACTCCGCTTGAAGGAAGAAGATTACAGGTTCGCGCCGAAAGCCAGCAGCCGGCCATCGCAATCCTTCAACACGAACTCGCGACAGTGCCAAGGCATGTTGCCAAGTCCCCGAGTGAATACTACGCCTTGGGCGGCGTACTCGGCATAAAGTGCGTCGGCATCTTCAACGAACAGGTACGCGTCGAGCAATTCGTCGCGGTATTTGTCCGGATTGCCTGTGGGCGGCTCGGCGCAGCGGAAATGAATCACCTGCTGGTCGCGCGCCACGATGGCGTAGACCGGCGGATACTGCCACGTCCCCAGACATGCGAAGCCAAGCTTGCCTGTGTAATAGGCGAGCGTTGCGGAAATGTCCGTGGTGAAGAACACAGGCACAATCTGACGGACCATGGGCCAAGTCTACCCCAGATGTGAAGAGCGGTGGCGAGTGACGAGAAAACGAAAAGCGGATCCCTCACCGCACACCTTCGCGCCTTGCGAGCTCTCGCCGCCGACAAGCTCCGCCCTTCGCTCCCGTCCGCGTAGGGCGCGGCATCGAAGATTTCTGGCAGCAGCCGGAACGCCGTGCCCTCTCTTCTCTCCGCAGATGGCGCCGCGCAGTCCGCGCATC
>Ga0307471_100000842_pt1 | contig 16207 bp, 17 predicted proteins | sample atmos_gasesAM3C__2_FD_204566 | JGI IMG/M metagenome (GOLD analysis project Ga0307471, IMG submission 204566) | Hardwood forest soil microbial communities from Morgan-Monroe State Forest, Indiana, United States - atmos_gasesAM3C_515 | ecosystem: Environmental > Terrestrial > Soil > Temperate... | reverse complement strand
CTGCTGCCACACCAGCCAGACGCGCTGCACGGCGGTGACGTTGGTGAGGACGGCGAGCACCCAGAGCGCCCAGAACAGCGCTGGGGGGATGATCAGGCCGGCCACCGTGATGACGACGCGCTCCGGCCGGGCCAGCAGCCCGCCGTTCGCGTCGAAACCGAGCGACTGCGCGCGAGCCCGGACATACGACACCAGCAGTGAACCGGTGAGCGCGAAGATCACCAGCATCGGCTCGACGGAGCTGTGCGTGCGGAACAGGAAGTAGTAGAGCAGCGCGATGTACGTGAACGATTCCGCGTAACGGTCTGTGGTGGAGTCGAGGAAGGCGCCGTAGCGATACATGCGACCGTTGCCGCGCGCCATCGCTCCGTCGAGGATATCGAATCCACTCGCCACGAGCAGCACGATGCCGCCGACCGGCAGATATCCGAGAGCGATGAGCGTCGATGATGCCGCGCAGACGAACAGACCGAGCATCGTCAGTGCGTTCGGTGAGAGGCCGAGGATGCGCAGCAGCGGCACCAGCCGCCGCGCCCCGGCCCTAACCCATTCCTGGAATTTGGCGGTGAACACCGGCTGCAACCTGGTGCGCGCTCGCGCGCAGGCGGGCCTCTCGATACACGTCGAGCACCGTGTCGACGACGCGCTCCCAGTCATAGCGCTGCGCCTTGCGCATCCCTGCCTCTCCCATCGCCCGGCGTCCCGCCGGGTCGTCGACCAGTGCTTCCAGCGCCTGCGCCCATTCCGATGCTTCGCGCGGAGTCACGAGCAGCCCCGTCTCGCCGCCATCGACGACCTGGCTGAAGCCGGGAATCGCGGACGCGACGACGGGGACGCCGCTGGCCATCGCCTCGAGCAGCACGATCCCGAAGCTCTCGCCTCCGTTTGCCGGCGCGCAGAAAATGTCTGACGAGGCGTAATAGCGCGGGAGCAGCTCGTTGGTGACGTGGCCACAGAACTGCACGTCGGGGATGCCCAGCGCTTCGACCTGCCGCTCGTATCCCCAGCGCATCGGACCATCTCCCACCACCACCAGTTGCACGTTCGAGCGGTGCTGGCGCAGCCGTCCAAAGGCTTCCAGCAGCGTCGGCAGCCCCTTTCGCGACTCGAGCCGGCCGACGAACAGGATCGTCGTCCGCCCGGGCACGCGGACCGAGTCGATCGGCGCGAGGTTCGGATTGAACCGCGAGCAATCGATGCCGTTGGGAACGATTCGGTAGTCGCCGTCGAAGTAACGGGCGATGAAGTCGCGCGCCGGTGCGCTGACCGCGATGCAGGCATGGAGGCGGTTGAAGTACCGCTTGAGGAACGGACGGCCGTAGTAGTAGCCGAGATTGCGCCTTGCCATGGCATGGAACGTGCCGACGTTGGCGCCGCGGTGGAAGCGCAGCACCGTGATGGGCAGCGCAGGCACCAGCGGCTCATGGTAGTGGACGACGTCGTAGTCCGACTCATTGAGCAGGGCGCGCACGCGGCGCACCAGATGGAAGGAGAGTGCGATGTGCGCCACCGATCCGTTGCTGCGCACCGCGACACTGCGGCCGATGCGGACGTAGCCGGGTATGCCGTGGTCGTCTCCGACGCGACTCGAGGGCGCGAGGACGGTGACCTCGTGTCCGCGCCTGCGCAGCTTGTCGGCGAGGTGACGGACGTGCTCGGTCACGCCACCCGGATGCATGAAGTCGTAGGGCGAAACGAGACAGATCTTCATGCGGATCGCGCCGACCCCCAGATCGGCTCGAGGACGTGCCATTGGTCGGGGTGCTCGCGGATCGCTGCCTCGAACAAGCCGAGGATCCGGCGCGTGATTCTCCGCACCTCGGCCTCCCGCGGCGCCTCGGATGAGTACTCGATCTCCGGATATGGGACGGCGTGCACTCTGCGATCGCTGCGGAACAGGATGACGGGCACGACTGCAGCGCCGGTGCGGATCGCGATGTCGACGGGTCCGGTTGGAATGGGAGCAGCCTCGCCGAAGAACGGAATCGGTTCGCCGTTACCGATGAGGTCGCGATCCAAAGCGATGGCAACCGCCCCCCCGGAACGCAGCACACGGAAGACCTCGCGCATGGCGGCGGCCCCGACTCGGCGCGCCATCTGCAGATCCCCCGACCGCATGGCGGCGACGTCGATCGGAATCACCTGCACGCCCAATTTGCTACGGGATCCAACCACGCGGTCGAAGAGCTGCGGTGGACGCAGCACCTCCGCGAGGAGCGCCATCTTGCCACCCATCGTGTTCCAGGATGCGAGACCGACTTCCCATGCTCCGTAGTGGAGCGAGACGACGACCACTCCCTTCCCACGAGCCAAAGCGTCGGTGAAGTTGTGGAGTCCGTCGATGTCCAATCGGGACGGGAACTCGGAACCACGACTCGACATCTCCATGACGTCGACCCAAGAGTGTGTCAGATTTCGGAGGTTGCGACGCACCATCCGGCGCACCAGACGCGGATCCGCATGCGGCATGACATGTGTGAGGTTCTCGCGCAGCGCATCGAACTTGTGCGGCGCCGCGAACAGCATCGCGTCGGCCGTGCGATCTCCCAACCAGTAGCACGTGCTGCGCGGGAGCATGCGCACCAGACCTTCGCCGAAGCGGTAACCCCAGTAGGGCAGCATGCTCCCCGCCCGCTCCGACGCGACAAGGGGGGTCGCCGCTGCGTCCTGGCCCGCGTCCACCGCTACGCCCCCGTGCCGGCTAGCGTCCTGCCGTCGGGCTTGGTATGGCGGTCTCCGTGTGCACCGGCCGACCGCTCACGCCGTACTCCAGCTCCGGCGTTCCCGCGATGAACGCCTCGGTGAGCTCACGCGCCAGCGTGTCGGACACCTGCCGGGGCGGCGACTTCATGAAGTACGCGGCCGGCCCCTCGAGCGTGCCGCTCAAGCCGCGGTCGAGACCGAGCTTGCAGCAGCGCACCGCGTCGATGACGATTCCCGCGCTGTTCGGCGAGTCGTGCACCTCGAGCTTGAGCTCCACGTTGAGCGGCACGTCGCCGAACGACTTGCCCTCCACACGGATGAACGCCCACTTGCGATCGTGCAACCACGGCACGTAGTCGGACGGGCCGATGTGGATGTGCTCGTCACCCAAGGGATGATCGAGCTGGGAGCGCACGCTGTTGGTCTTGCTGATCTTCTTGCTCACCAGACGCTCGCGCTCGAGCATGTTGAGGAAGTCCGTGTTGCCGCCGAAGTTCAGCTGGTACATGTTCTCGATCTCGACGCCGCGATCCCGGAACAGGCGGGTCAGCACGCGGTGCAGGATCGTCGCGCCCACCTGCGACTTGATGTCGTCCCCGATGATCGGCACCCCGGCCTTGCGGAAGCGATTCTGCCAGTAGTCCTCGCGAGCGATGAACACTGGCATGCAGTTGACCATCGCGCAGGGTGCGTCGAGGATCAGCTCGGTGTACCAGCGGGTCGCCTCCTCGCTGCCAACCGGGAGGTAGTTGACGACGACATCGGTGCCGGTGTCCTTGAGGATCTGCACGATGTCGACGGTTGAGCCGGGCGCCTTGTGGATCACCTCGGACAGGTACTTGCCAAGTCCGTCATGGGTCATCCCGCGCTGCACGCGAACACCGAGCCGCGGCACATCGCTGAACTTCACCGTGTTGTTCTGACCGCTGAAGATCGCCTCGGAGACATCCTTGCCCACCTTCTCGGCGTCGATGTCGAACGCAGCGGTGATCTCGATGTCCGAGATGTGATACCCGCCGAGGTCGACGTGCATCAGCCCGGGGACCACGTCGTCCGGATCGGCGCGCCGGTAGTACTCGAGGCCCTGAACCAGGGAGGACGCGCAGTTGCCCACGCCGATGATGGCCACACGAACCTTGTCGCTCACGGTGTTCCCTCGCTAACGGGGTGGTTGGCTGGTTGCTCGGTCGCACCGAGGCCGCGGATGAGTCGAGCGAAGCGCTTGAAGTGGGCCGCGATTGCCTCGCGGTCGAGCCGGCAGAAGACCTCGCGCCCTTCGCGCCGGGTGCGGATCACCTGAGCCTTGCGCAGAATCCGCAGGTGCCAGCTCATGCGCGGTTGGCTCACCTTGCAGAAGTCCGCCAGCTCCGAGACGCGCATCTCGTCGCTGTTGGCCAGCCGTTCCACGATCAACAGCCGCGTCGGATTAGCGAGACCCTCGAAATGGACAGAGAGGTCGAAGGCGCCGGCGGCGATGCTGCCCGGAAGCGCCCGGCGCGGACGCGTGGCGGTCTCCAGGTCGGCCTTTTGCATAAAGGACTCTTTCATAAAGGATCCGTTATGGATTGTAGGCCGCCGCAAGCAGGAAGCGCAAGGGGCACGGGCCGGCTCTTCAGCCCATGCGATGCTGACCTGATGGGTGGACGAATCCAGCTCATCGACCTGCCCGGCGCCGTCGCGGCGATCGGAGTCGCGGTCGCGGGGTTTCTTGTCGTGATCACCGTGAGCGTGGTGGTGCTCAGGATCCTCACCTACGTCATCAGCAGCGCCGACCCGAAACACGACGACCGCGCGAGCGAAAGCGAGCCCGATTCACCAGCGAGCGATTGAACTCGTCCCTCGAAGCCTGGCGCGAAAGCTACTCCCGCCTGACGTCGATCCGGCCGTCAGCAGTGAGCTCCACCACCATGCCGCGCTCGTGGATCCAGGTGTGGTGGAAGCGGCAGAACAAGGCTAGATTGGCGAGGCTGGTGGGTCCGCCGCGTTGCCAGGGCTCGAGATGGTGTGCGTCCGCCCACCACGCGGGCCGGTCGCATCCGGGGTACCGGCAAGTCCGGTCGCGTACCAGCAGCGCCCGGCGGATCGGCGCCGGCACGGTGCGCCGGGTGCGGCCGACTGAGAGCGGCTCACCCTGGCCACCCACGGTGACCACGCTCAACGCGGCGTCACAGGCGATGCGCTCGGCGACGCTGGCGGGCACCGGCCCGGCCCCGTCCAGGTCGGCAGCCCCGGCGCCGGGGGTGCCGGCTAGCGCCTCGGTGGAGACGATCAGCACCAGATGAGGGCGCTGCCCCCCGCGGCGGGGCAGGTCGCCAGTTTGCAGCTGCCGCGAGGCGAGCTCCACTAGGGCGTCGGCCCGGCGCTGTCCAGGGGTGCGCGGGTCGCCCGAGACGGGGGCGCAGAGAGCGACCAGCGCCGTCTTCAGGGTGGCCCCGCCTTCGGCATCGAGCAGCCCATCGAGGGCGAACACCCCGTCCATGGTCTGGCTGAAACGGACGAAGCGTCGCTCGTGGTTGCGGGCCGCACTGGCAGCCGCTCCCTCGGGATCGACCACGAAGCGCAGCTGCCGGCCGACCAGGCGCAGCTGGGTGGGGTCCAGGCTCTGGGCCGCCTCGACCAGCTCGGGCTCCGCCGCGGCCGCCGACTGAGGGCCGACCTCGGTGACGGTGCGTGCCAGCACCAAGGCGTGGTCGAGGCCGATCGCCCCCTCGCGGAAGAGCCGGTCGAGGTCGGGGAGCACGGGCAGCTCCCGGGCCACCTCGGTCCGGCCGACCGCGCCGCCCGCGGTGAGTTTGCAGCGGGAGCGCAGCCAGGAGATCGCGTTGGGTGCCCCGTCGGCGATGTAGCCGCGCTCCTGCTCGAAGCGGGTGAGGCGGCGCACGAAGTCAGCTTCCAGGCGATCGATCTCGCGGCGCAGCCCCACCAGGTCCTCGCCGAGGTCCGCCGTGGACCGTCCCGCGACGTCTTCCTGGATCAGCGCGTCGACGGCCGCGGCCAGCCCCTCCAGAGGATGAGATCGGCTCGGGCTGACCGCCAACATACACGGAATTGTATCACACTAACGAACGCCCGTTCGACGGACAAACCGGTTCTGGCCGGGCCGAATGACGGCCGCGCGCAAAACGCTGATGTAATTGGACGATGACCAACGCCGTCGAGCCCCGGGTCGGCAACGACCCCGCACCGGCTGACGAGCCGGCGCTGGTCACCCGTAGGGGCCGCGTCGTGTTTCGCGCACGGCGCCCGGCTGCGCTGGTATTTCCGCTGGCTGCAATCACGGAGGTGGGCGGCGTCATCTGTCTCATCGCCGGCGCAACCATCGGCTGGTTCATCATCGCCGCGCCCGTCGCGACACTGGCCGTCACCGGCCTGGCGCTGCGGCCCAGCCTCGAACTGACGCGGGAAGGATTGCTGCAGCGGCAATACCCTTTCAGCAGCTTGACGCGCTGGCAGGTCGTCGACCACGTCGGGATCACCCGCGCCGGCAATCGCACAGTTCTTGCGTACAAGCTGATCGAGGGCATTCCGCCTCCGCGGCGCCAACCTGCAGCTGCTCTGTTGCGCGCCGCCGGCGCGCCCTACGACGGCGGGTATTTCGCCGACTCGCTGGCGGCCGACCCCGACGCCGTGCTCGCCATCGTCCAGCGATATCTGCGCAACCCGGCGCTGCGCGAGGCATTGCCGGCAGCGCGACGCTGACTGGTCAGCGACCGGCGAGGCGGAGCTCGTCGACGACCGCGATGATGGAATCAGCCACGGCCTCGGGGGAAAACGCGCGTGCCCGAGCGGGGTTAACCGACGCGGCTTCGCGACGCCGATCCGGCTCGAGGCTGCGAAGCAGCGCGGTTGCCAGCGCGTGCGCATCGCTTCCGGTCACGTACTCGGCGATGGCGCCGGCGGTGACCTCCGCCAGCGCTCCGGTATCGGCAACCACCACGGTCAGGCCGCTGGCCATCGCCTCGACGACCGCGTAGCCGAAGGTCTCCTGCGCGCTGGGCAGGCAGAAGGCGTCGGCCCGCGCGAAGAACTCGAGGATCTGGGGATGCTCGACGTGACCATGGAGGAAGACCGACGAAACATCGTCGGCGTGCCGGGCGATTCGTCGCAGTTCGGGGCCGTCGCCGACGATGTCGAGCCGCGCATCAGGTCTCGCCTGCACAACTTCGGGCCATGCGTCGACCAGGTCCCCGACACGCTTTCGCGGATACATGTGCGCGACGCAGAGCACCCGCGTGCCCCAACGTTCGCGCGCAGGCAGCGCCGCGGTCCACTCCGCAGCGTCGAACGGCTCCGGTATGACGCGCAGGCGAGTCGGGTCTGCACCGTAGTCGCGCACCGCCGCGTCCGCCGCATCGTGTGACGGCGCGACCACGCAATCGGCCCTGCGGATGCCGTCGCGCTCCCAGTGCGCGTGACGACGCAACGCTGCGGCGGTCAAACCGCGTTCGTAGCGAAGCGCACGACTGTACATTGCTTTGATGAGAACGATGAACGGCACGGCGAGCTGTGCGGCGACGCGCCATCCGTCCCCTCCGACACCCAGCACAGCGTCGTAGCCTGCGTACCGGCCGGCGCGAACCGAACGGTTGAACCGCCCTCGAGCCAGCGTGCCGCCGAGCGTCCGATGAGGCGGCGACAGCACGGGAGCCGTGACACCACGGAGCGCGAGCGCCGCTCGTAGGCGCCTGAGCGACATCGCAGTGCCCGACCCGCGGGCGACGTCGAGCGGCTCCGATGTCAGCAGCACGAGACGCATCCGCGGTTATCCTAGGCACCCCGCTGACTACACCGACCGCGGCCCAGGGTAGCCAAGTGGTTAAGGCAGCGGTCTGTAAAACCGTGTACCGATGGTTCGACTCCATCCCCTGGGAGATCGCCCAACGATGTCGCATCGACGTGCGACGTCAGGGCGTGAGTACCACCTTCATCGCCTCCCGCGACTCGAACAGCTCGTAACCGCGAACCGCGTCGTTGAGCGACATGCGATGGGAGATGATCGCGTCGGGCCTCGCGACACCGCCCGTGACCATCTCGAGCGCATCGTCCCATCTCCCGACGATGTTGGCTGTGCCGCAGAACTTGAGGTCGACCGCCTTGATGAACGTCAGGCTCAGCGGTAGCGCCATCTCCGGGTCGCTGTGCACGCCGACGACGCTGACGCGCCCGCCGGGACGCACGTAGTCGAGGGAATCGAGCAGCGCCGGTATCAGCCCGACGCACTCGAGCACGCGGTCGCTGCCTCGTCCCTGAGTCTGATCGCAGATGTAGCTCGCAGGATGGACGCTGCTGGCGTCGACCGGCACGGCGCCGAAGTCGAGCGCCATCTCGAGACGCTGGGAGACGGTGTCCACCGCGAAGATCGTCGACGGTTCGAACACCTTCGCCGCCTGAATCGCCATCAATCCAACCGGTCCGCAGCCGACGACTGTCACGGTGTCGCCCTTCTCGATGTGCGCCTCGGCCGCGCAGTCATAGCCCGTCGTGAAGATGTCACCGACGAACAGCGCCCGCTCATCGCTCAGCGCCGGATCGATAGCGTGCAGTGCGAGGTCAGCGTTCGGAACTCGCACGTACTCCGCCTGAGCACCGTTGACGTCGCCCAAAAACGCTCCGTAGCCGAACACGCGCTGGTCCGGGCAACGGCTGAACATGCGCTGGCTGCAGTACCAGCAGTGCCCGCACGGGATGGTGAACGAGCCAAGCACGCGGTCGCCCACCTTGTATCGGGTGACCTCGGGACTCACCTCGTCGACAACACCGATGAACTCATGGCCCAGGATGCTGCCCGGGGTCATGCCCGGGATCCGGCCGTTGAGGACGTGCAGGTCGCTGCCGCAGATGGCCGTGGTCGTCACGCGGACGATGGCGTCGCCCGCCTCTGCCAGCATCGGCTTGGGCACCTCGGCCAGCTCGACTGCGCCGAAGTCCTTGAACAGCAGCGCGCGCATGGAGCGGTCAGGCATCTGCGTTCTCGCCGCCACGGCGCTGAATCACCCGATCGCGAAGGTCGTCTTCGAGATCGCGGCTGCGCTCGGAGTCGCGGCGCAGCCAGAACGGGATCTGATCGGGCTCCTTCGCCTCCGCAGCCTTGGCCTTCGCCGCGAGATACTCGCGGAGCGCTCCTTCGACGGCGGCCGGAAGGCTCGACCCGTCCGCTGTGAGCGTCATCGCCAGGTCGTCGGCGATCACCACACTGTTGGCCGGCGGGGGCGGCGCTGACCCGCCGAAGAGCCGTCCGAGCCAGGACATATCGCCAGTCTACGTACTCCGAGCGAGCGGCATCGATCGTCCGGACGGTGCGTGCCCGCGCGCGCTACCGTTACGGCGTGGCCACCAAGACCGCAGCGCCGCGAATGGAGTGGACCGGCGATCCGGAGGCCGATCGTCTGATCAGCGAGGATCCGACGGCGCTGCTCATCGGCTTCTGCCTCGACCAGCAGGTCCCGGTGGAGTGGGCGTTCATGGGACCGCTCCGAATTAAGGAGCGGCTGGGAACGATCGATCCGGCGCGCATCGCGACCATGGACCCCGCGCGAGTCGAGGCTTCGTTTCGCACGCCACCGGCGCTCCATCGCTACCCGGCGAGCATGGCTCGACGCGTACAGGGGCTCTGTGCGGCGATCGTCACCGACTACGCCGGCGACGCCTCGAGGATCTGGCGCGAGTCGTCCGACGCACGCGAGCTCGAGCGACGGTTCGCAGCCCTTCCCGGTTTCGGCGACATGAAGGCGAAAATCATGGTAGGCGTGGTCGCCAAGCAACTTGGCGTCAAAACCAAGGGCTGGGAGCAGGTGGCGCCGTCGTGGCCGACGCTGGCTGATGTCCACACCGTCGGCGAGCGCGAGACCTATCAGGCGCAGAAGCGCGCGCACAAGGCGGCGCTGCGTGCAGCCGCAGGTGCGAAGCCGGCGTCTCGGCGGCGCTGAGCTCCGAACGCACGTGCCGGACGTCACGGTCTTCGGCGACAACGGCCTCCGGATCGTGAAGATCGGGCCGATGGGCCCGTTTGACAACAACGCGTACATCGTCCGAGACGTCGCCGCCGGCGCGTCGCTGCTGGTCGACATGCCCCTCGACGAGACCCCGCTGCTGGACGCGATCGCAGCCGAGGGTGGCGTGCAGACGATCATCGCGACGCACTGGCATCCCGATCATTGGGCGAGCTACGACGCGGTGCGACGTGCCACCCAAGCGCCCGTGCTCGTCGGCGACAAGGAGATCAAGATCCCCAAGGATCGAGTCGACGGCAGGCTGGAGGACGGCCGCGAGGTGCGCGTCGGCAGTGCGCGAATCACCGTCCTGCACACCCCCGGTCACACGCTAGGCAGCATCTCGTTGAGGACCGGTCGTGCGGTCATCAGCGGCGACACGCTCTTCGATGGCGGTCCGGGGCGGACGTTCGCACGCGGGGATCTGGAAACGATCCTCGCGAGCATCGAGGCGAAACTGCTGCCGCTGCCCGCGGAGACCGTCGTGTTGCCCGGGCACGGCGCGAACACGACGATCGGTGAAAGCCGGCACGGCTTCGATGCGTATCGCCTGGAGCCGAAGGCGGCTGGGTACTTCGGCGACGTCGAGTGGCCGGCGTCGAACGAAGGCCGCGTGGGATAATCCGCGAACGATCCGCATTCAGGATTGGGAGGTAGGCATGGGGCGTCGCACCATCGGATCCAGCGCAGTTGCGCTCGCGTTCACGGGGATCGCCAGCTTCGGCGTGTCGGCGAGCGCGTTCGCGACGGGAAACCCGGTCGTGGTGAGCGACAAGCAGACCGCTATCGATCCGTACGGCACGACGCTCTCCCCACCAGCGGTGGCCGGCTCCCCGATCCAGCCGAACACGCAGATCGAGCCGTCGATCGCGGTGAACCCGGGTGATCACAACGACGTGGTGACGGACTTCCAGGTCGGCAGAGTCGACGCCGGCGGGGACGCCGACAACGGCTTCGCCACCAGCCTCGACGGCGGCCTGACCTGGAGCGGGGGCGTGAAGGGTGCGAACGGCGCTCTGCCGGGGCTGACCAAGAATGCACCCAGCCCGATCCTCACCCCCAACTTGTGCCCGACCGACACCAACCCTGAGGCGTTCGACCGCGCGTCGGACGCAGTCATGACGTTCGGCGCCGACCCAACCGGGCACGCCCACGGTGGGTACTTCGCATATGCGCAGTCACTCGTGTTTGACGACACCTCCTGCCAAGGAGCCCCCAGCGGAATGGCGATCAATGTCTCGTCCGACGGCGGGCTTACGTGGAAGGCCCTGATCGTCGAGGCGGACTCGGGCGCCGGCCTCAACGACAAGAACTGGGTCGTCACCGACAACCAGTCCGGCACCGGCCATCATCGTGGTCGCACGTACATCGTGTGGGACCGCGTCGCGTCGATTGAAGTCGCCTACTGCGACCCCGACAGCCCGGTATCGGGAGTCAGCGGTACCGGCTGCGACAAGATCACCAACTGGTCGAGCGTCTCCGGCAAGGCCTTCTTCCCGCTCTTCCCGGGGCAGGGAATCGGCGTGTTTCCTGTGGTCCTGAACAACGGCAGCCTCGGGGTGATCTACGACTCGCTCACCTCCACGTGCGCTCCCGACGAGCAGCCAAACTGCCCGATCGGCGGCAGCAACATCAACTGGGGACTCATCCCCGGCGCAGGGGCCCAAGCCTGGCCGGGGGCGTTCACGCCGACGACATTCGCGCCGGTACCCGTGGCGACATACGCGAGCAATGGAGTGCAGGCCCAGCGAGCTGGCAGCCTTCCGCAGCTTGCCTATGACACGGTGACAGGGGATGCCGTCGCCGTCTGGGAGGACGATCGTTTTCGGACAGACGGCGGGGCGACACCCGGCCTTAGCGACACCTCGAACCAGAACGACGCGGTGATGTCCCTTTCGACGCCCGTAGGCGGTCCATCGGGTGTGCCCGGGGCGACGTGGTCGGCGCCGGTCGCCGTCGACGATCCGACCCACTCCCACGAGGGCGACTTCGTAGACCACTTCAACACGATGGTTGCCATCGGCGCCGACGGGATCTGGCGATTCGGATACCGGCAGCGCTTCGAACCGTCGGGGATGAGCCCGACCGCGGCCGGGCCCTCGGCCGTCTACACCTATTACCAGGAGTCGCGGAACCAGGGTGCGACATTCACCGCACCGCTCAAGGTCAACAAGTCGATCATCAGCGACCCGCAGTTCGGCGCGTTCTCGCGCAACGGCTTGTTCGAGGGCGATTACCAGCAGCTCGCCGCGGGCGGCAATGACGAGACGTACGTGACCCGCGACGAGGCGTTCGCCCCGCCTGGCGTGACGTCGTGTCTGCAGAACTTCAGCGGATTCCCGAAGAACACGGGCGGCGCGGTGATCGACTGCCAGAACCAGACGACCTTCGTGGCCCATCTGCTGCCCCAGACCAGTCCCAAGATTCCTGACGTCCGCGTCGTGCCTGCTCTCGTGCTGGTCGGTGTGGGCGCCGGCGTGTTCACACTGCGTCGCCGCAAGCACGGGCGGAGGACGCCAGGCTAGGGATCGGCTATCATCCGGCCGCCGGCCAGTCGGGGGAATGCTGGCGTCGTGACGTGCCGATTGTGTGTTGGAGGCGGTCAGCTATGGTGCGCAATCTCACCTCTAGGAGCAGGTTCGCTGCCATGGGATTGACGCTCCCGGCGATCCTGCTTGCGGCAGCCTGCGGTGGGTCCTCGAGTCCGTCGCCCTCGTCGGGCACGACCGGCCTCACGACGCAACCGAGCATCGCCGGCGAGGTCCCAAGCTCGATCAGGGGCACGGCGGTGCAGATCGCCACTGACGCAACCTACGCGCCGAATGAATTCATCAATGCTGAAACCGGCCAGATTCAGGGATGGGACATCGACCTTGCGAGCGCCGCCTGCAAGGTCATGGGTGTGGTCTGCACCTTCAACAACGTCACTTTCGACGACATAATCGCGCAGCTCAAGGCGTCGACCCCGAGCGAGGTGGCAGGCGGCGACAAGCCGCGCTACCTCTTCAGCATTTCAAGCTGGACACCGACTGCAAAGCGGGAAGCGAGTGGTGTCGACTTCATCAGCTACGCCGAGGTCGGCGAAGGTTGGACCGCAAAGGCCAGCAGCCCGAAGGTGTCGACGGCGGCTGACATGTGCGGACACAAGGTAGCCGTCGAGGCTGGAACGACGGAGGAATCCGACGCTTGGGGCTACATGGGGATGAACGTGGGTGGTGGAGCGATCTCCGGGGATACCGACCACTGCATGGGACACGACATGACCGTTGACAGCTACTCCAACCAGACGCAGGCAGACCAAGCGCTGGAGTCCGGGCGCGACGACATCGGTTTCCTGGACGTTCCGGTCGCCCAGTACGAGGTCAAGGTGTCCAGCGGGAAGCTCCAGGCCGGCGCTCTGACCGCGAACGGCCAGCCATGTCTGGTCAACCCTTATGGGATTGCCATCGTGCAGGGTTCAGCTATGGAACGCCCCATCACCGACGCACTGAAGTACCTGATATCCAGCGGCGCGTACAACCAGGTCCTATCAAGCTGGAACGTGCAGACGGTCGCCATCAAAGATACGGACGTGACCCTCAACAACAACAGCAGCATTGGCTCCGCATGCGTCCCGTCCTACTGACGTAGTCTGTCGGGCGTGACCGAGGTCACGACGTGAGCGACGTGGTCGACGTCAGCGCGACCGCCGGCTCCTCCCAACCGACGAGCCCGGCCGGAGCCGTCAAGGCAGTCCCGCTTCGCCACCCGTGGCGCTGGATCGCAGCCGTCATCGTTTTGCTGGTGGCAGCTGAGCTCATCTACACGATCGTCACTGCCAAGACTCTTCGCTGGGACATCGTCGGCAGGTATCTGTTTCAGGGGCTGATCCTGAACGGCGTGGGGCTCACGATTGAGCTGACTGCCATCGCCATGGCCATCGGCGTAGCGCTGGGAATCGTCCTCGCGGTGATGCGCCTATCCCCGAACCCTGTGGTAGCAGGAGCCAGTTGGTTCTACATCTGGTTTTTTCGCGGAACGCCGGTGCTGGTGCAGATCTTCTTCTGGTACAACCTCAACAGCCTGTTCCCCCAAGGCGCCGGGTTGGATATACCGGGCACCGCGATTGGCTTCCACCTAGACACCAACACGCTTGTTCCGCCGATCGTCGCCGTCATTCTTGGACTCGGACTCAATGAAGCGGCATACATGGCCGAGATCGTGCGCGCCGGCATCATCTCCGTCGAACACGGGCAAACCGAAGCTGCGCAGGCGCTCGGCATGCGCCGTCTGCAGGTGATGCGCCGGATCGTGTTGCCTCAGGCGATGCGGGTGATCATCCCGCCGACAGGAAACGAAACCATTTCGATGCTCAAGACGTCCTCACTGGCATTCATTGCCGCCGTGCCGGAATTGTTCACCCGATCCGAGCAGATCTCGAGCAGCAACTTCGACATCATCGAGCTGCTCTTTGTGGCCAGCATCTGGTACCTCTTCATGACCTCGCTGCTGACCTTCGGCCAGTACTACGTCGAGCGCTATTTCGCCAGAGGAGCCCAGCGCGAGCTGCCGCTCACTCCACTGCAGCGGTTTCGCCGGATGCTCTTCACGTTCCATGCTCCGCCAGCCGCCGCCGCCATCGCGGCGGCGTCAGCCGTAGATCAACGTGGAGACGGCCCGTGACTGCTGCGCCGATGGTCAAGGCCGAGGCCGTGCACAAGCGATTCGGCCGCCTCGAGGTGCTGCGCGGGATCGATCTCGAGGTGCAGCCCAGAGAGGTCATGTGCCTGATCGGTCCTTCGGGTTCAGGCAAGAGCACCTTTCTGCGCTGCATCAACCATCTCGAGAAGATCGATGCCGGCAGGCTCTCCGTCGACGGCGAGCTCGTCGGCTATGCACAGCGTGGCGACAAGCTGTATGAGCTTCCCGACGGCGAGGTCTGCCGCAAGCGATCTGAGATCGGCATGGTCTTTCAGCGGTTCAACCTCTTTCCCCACATGACCGCCCTGGAGAACGTCATCGAAGCGCCGATTCACGTCAAGGGAGAGGCGCGCTCGGCGGCTGAGCAGCGCGGCCGTCAGTTACTTGGTCGCGTGGGTCTCGCCGACAAGGTCGACTGCTATCCCAACCAGATATCAGGAGGCCAGCAGCAACGCGTCGCAATCGCCCGCGCGCTGGCGATGCAGCCGAAGTTGATGCTGTTCGACGAGCCGACGTCTGCACTCGACCCGGAACTGGTCGGCGAGGTGCTCGACGCCATGCGCGCGCTCGCGCTCGACGGCATGACCATGATCGTGGTCACCCACGAGATGGGCTTCGCGCGCGAGGTGGGTGACTCCCTGGTGTTCATGGACGGGGGCGTCATCGTGGAAGCCGGCGCGCCTCGCGAGGTTCTGGCCAAGCCTCGGCACGAGCGGACGAAGTCGTTTCTTTCAAAGGTGCTCTAGGCGACCGCTCCGCCACCGGGGCGAGATATCAAGTGCCACTTGACACTTGGTTCTCGGCGCCGGATCATCCCTAGCGCATGACCCACCCGCACCGAATGCGCGATCTGGTCCGCCTGACCGGCGCGAGCGCGCCGACCATTCACTTCTACGGGCAGCAGGGGCTGCTGCCGCCCCCGCGCAAGACAGCCGGCAACCAGGCCCGGTACTCGGAAGCCACGGTGACCCGGATCCGCTGGATCCGATCCCTGCAGACCGAGCTCCGCCTCAGCCTCCGCGGCATCCGCTCGATCCTCGACCGCTCGGGCGAGCTCCCCCTAGAGGAGATCAGGGCACTGCAGGCGCTGGGCACCCTGCTCGTCGAACCGGATCCCGCGGCGCCCGGCGAAGAGCTGGCGGCGGTTCGGGAGCGGTTGGGCAGGCATGACGTCGACGCGCTCATCAGCCTCGGCCTGATCAGCAGCAACGGCGTGATCTCCGGTGACGACCTGCGCCTCATGGAGCTGGTCGCGTCGATGCGCAACGCAGGATTCACGGAGGATGCGGGCTTCCGCATCGAGAAGCTGGCGCTGTACCGGGACGCGGTCGAACAGCTGCTCACCGTGGAGCTCTCCCGCGTCATCGAGCCCGTGCTCGACCGCCACGACCCCGAGGTGCTGCGCGACCTGGTGCGTCGCGGACTTCCACTTGCCGACCAGCTGCTGTCGCTTCTCCATCGCCGTGCGCTGCAGAGCGAGTTGCAGCACTGGCTCGACGTCGAACCGGCCGGTGAAGAGCCGGCCACCGCCTGACATCACCGTGAGCGAGGAGCAGAGCCGATGAGCACCCGCGTGTACACACTTCCCGTCGAGCAGACCCGCTGGCAGGTACCCAACGGCGGCGAGACCGTTTTCACGTGGGAGTACGACGAAGGTCGTGACAAGCTGCTCAACCTCTACGAGAAGGGCAAGAACAAGCAGTGGAACAGCCGCGATCGCATCGACTGGTCGATCGACGTCGACAAGGACAACCCCATCGGCGGTCCGGAGGCGTACGTGCCGATCTACGGCTCAGACATCTGGGAGAAGATGGGTGAGCGTGACCGCGCCCAGG
>Ga0307471_100000841_pt1 | contig 16207 bp, 8 predicted proteins | sample atmos_gasesAM3C__2_FD_204566 | JGI IMG/M metagenome (GOLD analysis project Ga0307471, IMG submission 204566) | Hardwood forest soil microbial communities from Morgan-Monroe State Forest, Indiana, United States - atmos_gasesAM3C_515 | ecosystem: Environmental > Terrestrial > Soil > Temperate... | reverse complement strand
GTCGTCTTCGTCGACATCACGCATCAAGCCGGCCTCGACAAGTTTCATCACCGCTCCGGCTCTCCCGAAAAGTCGACCATCCTCGAAGCTCCCGGCTCCGGCGTTGCTCTTCTCGACTACGACAACGATGGCTGGCTCGACATTTATCTACTTAACGGATCGACCGTCGCCGCCGTCAAAGGCGCCGAGCCCGCGCCTCGCGCCATGCTCCTTCACAACAATCACGACGGCACCTTCACCGACGTCACCGACAGAGCCGGCGTGTCCAATGATCGCTGGGGTTTCGGCGTTGCCGTCGCCGACTACGACAACGACGGCTGGCCCGACATCTACATCTCCAACTACGGCAAAAACCGCCTCTACCACAATAATCACGATGGCACGTTCACTGATGTCGCCGAGAAGGCTGGCGTCGTTCTCGGCGGCTGGTCCGCCGGAGCAACATGGGGCGATTACGACCGCGACGGCTTGCTCGACCTCTTTGTTCCAGGCTACGTTCACTACGATCTCGACCATCCCATTCTGGCAGGGAAGGGCGGCGTCCCCGAAGGCGCCTGCCAATATCGCGGCGTCAACGTTTTTTGCGGGCCCCTGGGGCTGCTCGGCGAAAGCGACCATCTCTTTCACAACAACGGCGACGGCACCTTCACCGACGTCAGCCTCAAAGCTGGCGTCGCCGATCAAGAAGGCCGCTACGGCTTCGCTTCCGTCTTCGCCGACATTGACGAGGACGGCTGGCCCGACCTCATCGTCGCCAACGACTCCACGCCGAACTATCTCTATCGCAATCGCCACGACGGCACGTTCGAGGACGTCAGCTATATGAGCGGTTTCGCGCTCAACGAAGAAGGCCGCGCGCAAGCTTCTATGGGCATCGCTCTCGGCGACTACAATCGTGACGGCCGTCTCGACCTGTTCATCACTACATTCTCCGACGATTACAAAAGTCTGTATCGCAACGACGGCGACTCGAGCTTCACCGACGTCTCTTTCAAAGCCGGTCTCGGCAGCGCGACGATTCCTTTTCTCGGCTGGGGCACCGGCTTCCTCGATTTCGACAACGACGGCCTTCTCGACCTCTTCATCGCCAACGGCCACGTTTACCCCATCGCCGACAAACGCGACTGGGGCACGACGTGGGCGCAACGGCCGCAACTTTTTCGCAATCTCGACGGTGCCAAATTCCAGGAAGTCTCGCCTGCTACCGGCAGCGGTCTTGCCTCGGTCGTTTGCGCGCGCGGCGCCGCCTTCGGCGACCTCTTCAACGACGGCCACATCGATGTGGTCCTCAACAACATGGATTCGGCCCCGACCCTTCTTCGCAACGTCGTCCACAACCTGAACCATTGGGTCACCCTGAAACTGGCGGGCGAGGCCTTCCCACCAGTCCCATCTTCTTCCCCTTCTCGAGGGGCGCACTTTAGCTTCCTCTCCCACGGCGCTAGCCCGTCGGGCTTTTCCTCCCATAAAGCGGTAGCCCCGGTCGGCAAGGCTGCGCTGATCGCTGGGTCTGCGGCGTTTTCTTTAGTATCGCTCGACGACCGCGGCGGGCACATTTCCGCTTCGTCCGACACTCCAATTCACCATTCCTCTCGCGACGCCGTGGGCGCGAAAGTCTTCCTGACCGCAGGCGGCATCCGCCAGCGCGCCGACATCTCGAGCGGCGGCAGCTATGCTTCTACCTCCGATCCGCGCCTCCATTTCGGCCTCGGCTCCGGCACCAAAGTCGACAAACTCGAAATCTTCTGGCCCGGCGGCCTGCGCCAGGAAGTCATCCTTCCCTGTATTGACTGCATCGTGCAAATCGTTGAAGGCAAAGGCGCTGCCACGACTGTCTCCCGATAGCTGGCCCGAAACAATGGTAGTCAGATGTCTTCTCGGGCGCGCGCATGCATCCCTTAGGGCACAACCGCTGATACTGCAAATGACTGCTCGAGGACAAGCGCGGTCATTCCAAACCCGCAAAGTGGGTGAGGAATCTGTGGCTGGATTCTCAAGCTGTCGCGGTCCGCAAAAGCGAGCTTTCATTCGGCCGCTTGGTGAGCTTTCGCCCTTGCGCTTCTGTAACTTCCCGGCAGCCATTGCATCCGAGAGGGAATATTCCATTCTATCTCATGTGTTTCCATGCAATTAGGAGGGAACGTGAAGATGACATGCCGGTGCATTGACTCGCGGCCTCGTCTGTCGAAAACTGCGCGCAAAGTTTTGGGGATATCGCAAGGGGTGTCCATCTTATTTCACGGTTCGGGGTTTGTCCGTTGCACTTGGATTCGGTTCGGATGCGCCGACCTTGAGCGCATTGAGGGGGGCGAGTGATGAAGATCTTCTCCAGGTTCCGCAATCCCATTTCGCGTCTGGCTTCAAGCTTTTGGCCCGCGTTCGCCTTGGCAGTCAACCTTTCGCCGTTCCTCGCGCCCGCCAATTTGCACGCGCAAGCGGTCAGCAGAATTAACGGCGAGGTGACGGACCAGGCTGGTGCCGTAGTTCCCGACGCGAAAGTTACAGTGACTAACGTCGACACCAACGTGTCTCAGACCACTTCCGCTACATCGGTGGGCACGTACTTAGTGATTGACCTCATACCGGGCACGTATGTCGTTAAGATTGAAAAAACTGGATTCAAGACCTTTGTCAGCAGGAACGTTGGGGTCGTTGGTGGGGCTACATCGACTGTTAACGCCACACTCGAGCCGGGGACGGTTACGGAGACAGTTGAGGTCACGGCTCCAGCGCTTGCTTTGCAAACTGAACAACCGGAGATCGGCACGACAATCAGCGAGACGCTATCGCAGGAGCTTCCGCAGTTAATCGGCGGGAATAACCGTCAGATTGACAATTTCATATTTCTGGCACCGGGTGTCACGGGGGGCGGATTCAGTCACCGCATCAATGGCGGTGTGGACCAGCAGACGGAAGTCATGTTCAATGGAGTTCCCGAGGCATTCTCAGAGACCGCTGGCTTCACATTTTGGAATCAGCCGCCGTACGACTCGATCAAAGACGTGGACGTTCTGACCGGCACGTTTTCGGCGCAGTACGGTTTGGGGCAGGGCGTCGAACAGTATCGCACAAAATCCGGAACCAACGTTATCCATGGCGACGCTTTTTACTTTTATAGGGACGACAAGCTCTTTGCCGCGCCCGGCGCCTTTTTGGATACCAATCCAAACAACGGGGGCGTGGTGGATCAGCCCAATACAAACATCCAAAGCGACTGGGGCTTCTCTTTCGGCGGGCCGGTGTTCTTGCCCAAAGTCTACGACGGGCGAAACAAAACGTTTTGGTTCGTCAGCTACGATAGGTACAGGCAGTCTTTCGCGGCTGGTCCCATCACTCTTCCCACACAGGCGGAACTCTCAGGAGATTTTAGCGGCTTGGTCAACCCGAATACCGGCGCCCACATACCCATTTTTGTTCCTACCGCTTGGGCATCCAACCCATCGCTTACCCCGGCTGGTTGCTCCGTGCCGGCCAGCGGCCCGGGTAGCCCAGGAACGCCGTGGCCCGGCAACAAAATTCCGGCGAGTTGTTTCAGCCAGGTGTCGGCCGGCGTGCTAAAGCAGTTCCCGCTCCCGGCGCCGACCAACGCTGCGGCCGTGATTAACAACTACAACCCTACGACGATCAGCTTAAATCTGCAAACAGACGTCAGCGTCAATATTGACCATAACTTGTCGGCGAAGCAGGCGATCCACGGCCTTTACTGGCGTCAGTATTTTCCAGTCCCATCCAACTCGGACTGGGTCAATAACCCTCTTAGTAACCGATTCACAAACACCGTGTTGGGGCGGGCTGTAGCCCTCACTTATTCCAATGCCATCACTTCCCGCATGGTAGCGACGGCCGGGTTTTTGTATGTTTATCAGGGCAATGATTTTTTCCCTACACACCTACTCACAAGTACGTTCCCAGGCGTTCAGCCCTCTGGTTTATCGGGGCAGCCTAACGCTTTCCCGAGCATTAACTTTAGTGGTGGCCAATGGGAGCCGCAAAACTGGGGGCCTGGGAACGGCTTATCATCAACCATCAACCACAAAACAGGGTATTCGTTCCTGGGTAATTTGCTCTATCAGATGGGGCGGCACACCATGAATATCGGTGTGGATATCCGGAAGACGCACCAAGATGACTTCGAAGCGGGCGGCTCCGGGGGCCAGCCGGGAGCGGCAGGAGCGCTGAACTTTACCTCCGACATAACGGCAGATCCGAATGAGCAGGTCGACATTTGCGGAAGTCAAGCCGGTTGCACTAGCGCACCAGGCACCAATACCGGAAATGGCTTCGCGAGCTTCTTGCTCGGGAATGTCAGCGTAGGCGGCCGTGGTGGCGCTGGTAACACCAACCTCCGGAACACTTACGTGGCACCCTATTTCCAGGATGACATGCAGATTAGGCCGCGCCTTAAGGTCAACTGGGGTGTGCGTTGGGATTTGGCCTTTCCCTTCAAGGACGATTTTGGCACCAATCAGCTAACGTTCTTCGATCCTAATGTGGTCAACGCACCTGAGATCAACCCCAAAACCGGCCAGCCGCTTAAGGGCGCTATGGCGATGCTCGGGACATGCCCAGCGTGCATCGGCTGGAGTCACATGGACATGGACTGGCATCACTTCAGCCCGCGGGTTGGGTTCACGTACCAACTCACGCCCAAAACAGTCTTGCTCGGCGGTGCTTCCTGGTACTGGTTAGATACGGGCGCCTTCGAGTACGGCGTCAACAAGGTTGCCGTGAACTACGGAAACAATTTGAATGGCCTTGTGTCGATTGGTCAGCCAGCGCCGCAGATTCCCGGCTTGGGTCTGTGGGATAGGAATCCGTTGCCCTCGTTGCCATCGGTCCCGTTCAGCCCCGAATTCTTCAATGGCACGTCGATTCTAGGCTTCGGGCAGGTTCACGAGCTGCCCAGGCATGTGCATCAGGCCTACGACGAGCAATTTGTCCTGGGTGTTCAGCGCGAGTTGCCCTGGAACATGTTCCTTTCCGTTTCTGCAGTGCACACGCATGACATCCACTTGCCCGCCACGCTGGAGTCGGGCGTCCAATCACTCAAATACAGCTTTGTGCAATCCGTTTGCCCACAGGGGCCTACCGTCACTAACCGCAAGGACTGCGTCCTCGGCCAAGCTTGGACCTCGTCGGCCGCGCAGACCTTTATGGCTAGCCAGGGTACCTTCGGGCAGGTTACCTATCCAACCAATACGTGCGGGAACTCTGGCGGACCCGTCACGTACTTTGCTCCTTACAATAATTTCTGCCAAGAACAAGGTACCGGAGCGCCTCTTTTTGTGGCAGAACTTCCTTTTCCGCATATGCCCTTCGTCACCAACAACTTCGACACCTCGGGAGCAGACAAATACAACGCCCTTCAGGTGAGCTTCCAGAAACGCACGGGCACGGGGTTAACCTTCCTGGTGTCTTATACGCTTTCGAGGTATTTGACAAATACGGATAGCGGTTTCTCGACGTTCAATTTCAGAGGGATAGACCCGGGCAACCCGAGTGCGGAGTGGTCGGTAGGCAATAATGACCAGACCCATGTGCTCACCATGGCCGGAGTATATGAACTTCCTCTGGGCCCCGGAAAGAAGTTCTTGAATCGCGGTGGTATGGCCATGAAGAACGTCGTCGGTGGCTGGAAGATTGCCATGGTTAACTGGTATGAGAGTGGAGCGCCGCTCCAATTAAACTCCTGCCTCGACCAGTTCAACTGCGACCCCGTCATTGGCAACGTTTTTGTGTTCAACCGGCCGAACCGTGTGTCCAGCAATTTCGGCGTCAACTGGAACAATTACTACAAAGGGCTGCCGGTGATTAACACCTCGGCGTTCGCTTTTCCGGGAGACTGGACACTTGGCAATGCGGCGCCTCTCTATAACACTTTGCGAGCGCCTGCTTACCTGGATGAAGACTTTGCACTCACAAAGAAGTTCTTCTTTGGCGAGCGGTTCAGCGGCGAGTTGACCATGCAATTTTACAACGTGCTGAATCGGATGCTACTCAGCAATGGTCCGGGAGGCACTGTCAGCTGCTTCCATGGAGGCGTCACGGATCCGAATTTCGGCCAAGCTCGTAATTCTCCCACCCAGCCCTGCCAGGGCAATTCGCCCAGAACCGGACAGGCCTCCTTCAAGATAAATTTCTAATCGGGTCAGGACCTGAGGCTTAAGTTCAGATTCTGAACATTCCAAAGCCGGGACCTTTAGGTCCCGGTTTTGCCTTTTGGAGCGTACGGGGTTGACCCGAGCTTTCCGGCGGTTTGGTTTTGAGGGTTAACCCGCGGACGTCCTATAATTGCAAAGAGGAATTCTTGGTGCCCTCTACGCTCCGAATCGTGAATCGCAGCAAGCTTTCTTCGCGCGCTCTTTCCTTTTTGGCCTCTCGCGGAGTGCCACGCACGGTCTCAGGGATTTCTCGTTCTCTTTGCCTACCATGCCTAATGTGGTTCCTCGGGTGCGTGCACGGTGCACCCGCAAGAGCACAAGCCTTCGGAGGCATGGTCGAGCAGGGCCCGTCCTCTACAACGGCGGCCAGCGCAGGCCAGGCGAGCGCGAGTTCACGAGTGGCCGGAAATGCAGGAAAGCCTGACGATACTTCCGTGCCAGACGCCGCCCTTGTTCGAGCGAGGCAGCTCTTGCAACTAGGCAAGTTGAGCGAGGCGGAAGCCGCAACGAGGAGGCATTTGCAAGACCACGCGGACTCTGCGGAAGCACATTTTTTGCTGGGCTTCATCTTGTTCCGGGAGATCGGGGCGAAATGGCGTGAGGCAGGAAAAGAGCAAGGCGAAAGTTTGCTCTATAGCAGCGGCGACGCGAGCGGCTCTCTTGCGGAGTTTCGCGACGCGAAAGCGAAGGAATCGCTTGCGGAATTCACTGCGGGCGCGCGCGCTCGCAGACCCAATGCCTTTGATTTGAAGATCGTGGCTCTCGATTACATTCTGCTCAAAGACTACATCGACGCCGACCAGTGGCTGACAGGGTCGCTCCAAGGGGACTCCCGCGACGCGCAGGCCTGGTATTACCTCGGCCGAACGAAATATAGCGAGAGCCAGTTTCCGCAATCGATTGAAGCCTTTGAGCAGTGCTTGAAACTCGAACCACACAACGTTCAGGCGGAATACAACGTGGGATTGTCTTTCGAGGCTCTGGGCAAAGGCGACCAAGCCATTCAAGCCTTCGAAAACGCCATCGCCTGGGAGGCTGAGGGCCCGGTAAAGGACCCTGAGCCCTTCGTTGAGCTGGCGCACCTCTACCTGCAAGAGAATCAGCCGGAAAAAGCCGTGCCCTATCTCTTGCAGTCCATTGCCATTCGTCCGAACGTATCCAAAGCGCATGAGGAGCTAGGCAAGGCCTACTCGCTGCTCGACCGGCTCCCCGAGGCGCAAGGCGAACTGGAAAAGGCCGTGGTGCTTGAGCCGGCAACGGCTTCGTTACGGTGCATGCTGGGCAAGGTCTATCGGCAGGAAGGCATGGTCTCGAGGGCCAAAGCCGAATTCGACCGTTGCGTCGCGCTGCAGCAAAGCCAATCTGCAAAACCTTCAGAAGCGGAGCTTGAAAAAGAGAAAAACACCGGACACGAGGAGTAAGGATGCACAAAAGCTGGCCGTAGGCGCAGCCTCAGTCACTCCGGAGAAAGGCGTCTCACGGTCGTTCATTTCACTTCGAAATTTGCCCCCCGCCAGGCCGTGCTTCTTCCCGTTGAGCTCGTAACCTGCACTTCGAGGCGGTAATTGCCTGTCGGGAGCTGGTCGATGGGGACCTTCCGTCCGATACGGAGCACTGAACTCCCCGCCTGCTTGTAGGCCGCACCGTCGATAGGCGCAAGATCTGCTATGAGCTTGCCGGTGCTCGTATCCAGAATTCTCAGGTGCATCGACACAGGCGCGGCTGGGTCCTCCGTGAGCTGCGGCTCGTACACTTCGAAGTAGGCAAACAGCGGTTCGCCCTTTGTGAAGGTCGTGTCGGCGGTGGGAGCGAACAAGATGTCTTTGCTGACCAGCGGAACGTACCGGGGAGCGAAATTCGCTTGTGCGGCCTCTTTTGCGGCGACGGCTGCACTCCGAAGGGTCTTACATAAAGCCACGGAACTCAGCGCCAGTTGCTTGCCAGTGTAGGGTTCAATGATGAGTGGCACCTCGGCTCGGCCAGAATTCCACCCATCGTTGAGAGCCACGTCGAGATTGTAATTGCCAGCGGGAAGGTCAACCTGGGTTTCATAGCGAGTTGGGAGCCAGAACGGATCAGAACGGTCTAAAGCCGTCTTGATGGCCGCTTCATCCGGCGTAATTTCATTGGCTACCTTCGGGAAGGCCAGGGCAAGAGTGTTATTGCCGGTGCCGCTGTCGCTCGTAGCCACCTTCCCGGCGCTACCTGGCGTGACCAATCGTGGGACAGCGCCCGAAACGTTCGCCGTACCCTGTTCCCAGGCGATGTACTTGGCTCCGCCCTGATCGAAGGTCGGCCAGTAAGAAGGATAGAGGAGGTCGCTGAAACGTGCTGCAACAGTTCCGTCCTTCCTGCGAATCACACCCATCACCCCGATCCTGGCATAGAGCGTCCAGTTGGACGGCTCCCACTTGCGATATAGATCATTCCACGGGAAACGGAGACAAAGGTCCACGAAGGACTGGTCTACGCCGGTGTAGAAAGTCGCGGCCTGAAGCGACAGCCGAATCCTCCCGCGCTTATCCGCAGCCAAAATCCGTTCCAATTCCTTTCCACGACGGGTTCCCAACATAGGATCGGAGGGAGACTGCCCCGCGCAGTATTCATCGCGGGCGAAAACAAGCAAATTCGGACGCTTCACCTCCACTCGAATGCTGTGACACCCTTCCTTGGCCTCGCGCGGCACATAACCGAGGATGTGGAAATCCGTGGTCACGAACGGCACCTTTTTAAGACCGCTCAGCTCGCTCAAACTCCATATCCCTCTCGGTGTGTCCGAAGCTTGCATGTGCCAGCCCAAATTATCTCGAACCACGGTTCGCCAGGCACCCGCCTCGAAACTCCCGATCTGCTGCTCAACACCGTCCTCAAACAGGCGAAAATCCTCGGCTGTGAGACCTTGAACTTCCGTCACATCGCAGTCCTTCGGCAAATAGGGTTGTGTGGGGGCCGCCTTGAAGAAAGTAACCACCATGGCGCGAGCGCATGGCATTTCCTCCTTGGGAGCTTGCGCCATCCGCGCGGGGTCGTAGACGAATACGGGGACCAGAACCAGGTTGGTTTGGACGGTGAGGCGTGCCTGAGGCTCCGTGGGCTGGGTGGATCGAGCAGGCGAGCCTTTGGTCTGTGCGACCATGGCGAGAGCCGCTACACCGAGCAGCCCCACGGCGGCCACGAGCATCGCGCGCACAGGATTTCCTCTGCCCGTTTTGCTGATCATCATTGCCCGCGACCCATGGATCACGTCAGTTCTTCTCTGCTGTCGGCTTCAAAACCGGCTTTTTCAACTTCGCGAACCCTTCCAGCGCTGCCCGCGCCTGTCCCGCGTTTGGTCCATTCGGCTCCAACTGCAAGTATCTCTGGTACGCCTCAACCGTTCCCGGGGTCAGGACATAAACGATCTCGCCGTGTTCCTGTTTGGTCGTGATCGTGTTCGTCAGGGCATCGCCCAAAAGCTTCCAGGTGAGCGCATCCTGGGGATTGAGTTGTGTGGTCTTTTGCAGGGGCACAATGGCGTCAGCCAGCTTCCCGTTGTTCGTGAGCACAATGGCGACGTTCTTATAGCAGCCCGCTTGCATGTTCTTGGTCACGGGTTCCGCGGTCAGAATCTTGTCGCATGTCGCGGTCGCTTTCGGCATCTTGCCCACTTGCGCCAGATCTGTTCCAAGTTCCATATATCTCCCCGCCACTGGCTTCAGAATTGCAGCTTGCTGGAGCATGGTTATCGCCTCCTGGTATTCTCCCAATCCACCGTAGGCCATGCCGAGATTGCTCAAAATCACCGGCAAATCCTTGTCTTGCAGGAGCATATGCACGGCTTTCTGCTAGCTTACTAAGGCTCTACGTATCACTCCAATTAACCCGATCACCTGCACGCCATTTTCATCTCTTACTTCGGTCTCTTCGAGCGCCTGCTCATATTCGGTAATCGCCGTCTGATAATCCGCCTTCATCTTGGTAAGCAGCTGAGGCTTTTGATCGCTCGTCGCCGTCTGGAGTTGTTGCCGGATCGTTTGAGCATCGTGCATCGCCTGATTGCCGTTCGCGAAATGTGGTTTCATCAACTTTCATCTCTTGATCGCCTCTTCCTGCGTCTTCTTCGCCGTTTTAATGTCGGTCTCCTGGTCTTGATCTCCGGCACTTGGCCGGAGAGCGGGGGCAGCAGGCTAAAGAGCAGCGCCAGTCCGCCGACTTTCAAAAGCCAACTGCCCACAAGAATGCCCTTCCCCATGCGACAAGATCTCCGCGCGCATTATGCCGCAAACAGGCTTGGTCGGCCAGCTGGATCCACAGTCCCTTTTCGACCGCCTGAGGCAGGCCATTGGCCGGAGACGATGCTTTGACGCGTCCTGCGAAAAACCCTCCACTAGATGTTATAGTTTCTGCTCCTATGGGTCTTCTGGCGGGCCTGCCGCTTTTGCGGTTTCCCAAAGGTCAGAATGGTTGCCTGCGGTTTGCTCAAACAAGCGGGCAGCGAGTGCCGACCTTGATGGATCGGCGCTCGGCGCTTCTCTTCCTTTTCTCGGCGCTCGTTCCGGCAGTGCCGATTTTGGGACGGCAAACCGCACGCAAAATGCCTGATGTGGGGAGCGGAGCCAAAACCATTGGTCCTCCAAAACCGGCAGCGAAATTCACGGACGTCACTCGAGCGCTGGGCGTGGATTTCCGCAACCTGGCCTCTCACACTTCGAAAAAGTATTTAATTGAAACGATGGGCGGTGGTGTCGCGCTCTTCGACTACGACAATGACGGCCGGCTGGATCTCTTTCTCGTGAACGGCGCGCCGCTCAGCGATCCTACTCCCAAAGGAACGATTCCACAGAAGACCGGCCCACAGCATTGGAATCGGCTCTATCACCAAAAACGCGACGGAACCTTCGAGGACGTCACGGAAAAGGCCGGCTTGCAAGGATGGGGCTACGGCATGGGGGTGGCAGCAGGGGATTATGACAACGACGGAAATGCCGACTTGTTTGTGACGGCCTATGGGGGCAATCGCCTCTATCACAACAATGGCGACGGCACGTTCACGGATGTCACGGAGAAAGCCGGGCTGCGCGGCAGCGGATGGTCCACCAGCGCGGCATGGGTGGACTTGGACAACGACGGGCTGCTGGATTTGCTTGTCCTGCGCTATATGGAATGGGACTTTGGCAATATCTGGTGCGGCCCGCACAAGGAAGGTTTGAGATCGTATTGCAATCCTGATCTTTTCCGGCCGGCAACCCCGCTTGTGTATCACAACGACGGTGACGGCCACTTTACGGAGGTCTCCCAGAAACTTGGTCTTTCTAAAGCAGGAAGAGGCTTAGGAATCGCGTTTGCGGACTACGACCGCGACGGCCACCTGGATATTTGTGTCGCCAATGACTCGATGTTCGAATTCCTCTATCACAATAAGGGTGACGGCACATTTGAAGAAGTGGGCTTGATGGCGGGAATAGCCGTGGACGGGGACGGGGCGACATACGCTGGCATGGGCGTGGACTTCGCCGATTACGACAATGATGGTCTGCCCGATTTGCTTATCACCGACCTTGGCAATCAGGCTTACGCGCTATACAAGAATAACGGGGACGGCAGTTTCACCTACGCAACCTATACCAGCGGCCTGGCGGATATCACCAAGCCGCACTCCGGGTGGGGCTTTCGCTTCATGGATTTCGATAACGACGGGTGGAAGGATCTGCTGATCGCCCAGGGACACGACTTGGATAATGTGGAGCTGACCACTCCCAATTTGCGCTACCGGGAGCCACCGGTTTTGATTCGCAACGCAGGAGGAAAATTCGAGGATATTTCCGCGGACGCGGGCGCTGTTTTCAAGGAGCCTTGGGTTGGGCGAGGGATGGCTTTGGGCGACATTGACAATGACGGCCGCCTGGACGCAGTGATTACCACGAACGACGGTCGGGCGTACATTCTGCGCAACGAGACGCCTACACGAAACCACTGGCTGATTTTGAAGCTGGTTGGCCACCGTAGCAACCGCGATGGCATCGGCGCAGAGGTGAAATTGACAACTTCCAAGGGCATGCAGCTTCAAACCGTGACCACCGCGGGCAGTTATCTTTCCTCGAGCGATAAGCGCGTGCACTTCGGCCTGGGAACGGAGTCGGTGGCCCCGCAAGTGGAAATCCGCTGGCCGAGTGGGATCGTGCAAATCTTAAGAGACGTGTCGGCCGATCAGATTTTGCAGGTAGATGAACCATTGCACAGCGATGCCCCACACGGAGCGGTGAAGTGATGACGAAATCAAGGGGACCTGCACCTCCACCCACGCGACAGGCGGAATTGCCCGAGCGAAAACCACCAGGATTGGCCCGGCTGATCGTCTGTCTCGGTGTTCTGCTTCTTTCCTATGCCGGACTTCGCACTTTGCTGGCCCAAGAAGCGGCTCCCCGCGTCGCCGTGAACCTGCAAGTAATCGTGGTGGACTCCGAGTCCAAGGCGCAGGAAGCTCTCGAACGGCTCAAAAGAGGAGAAAAGTTCTCCACCGTTGCGGCACAAATGTCCATCGATCCAAACGCGAGCAACGGCGGCTACGTCGGCGACGCAGATGTTGCCCTGTTGCGCCCAGAATTGCGTGCCGTGGTCGAATCGCTCAAGCCGGAGCAAGTCAGCCCCATCGTGAAGGTGCCGACCGGTTTCGTCATCCTGAAGCTGCTGGGCAAAACGCAGGAACAGCCGAGGCTAGCGAGGGGGCCCGCCGGTGGTGCCGCGGAACAGGGCGCGGCGGGACAGGGCATGGGTCCGAACCGCGATCTTCATCTCGCAGGCAAGGGGGCGATTCAGTACCCAGCCGATGTGGCGGGGCAGGTTCTCGCGGATATGCTATTCCAGAAGTTTTTGAAAGCGGCTGGATGGGAGCAGGATTTGGAGCAGGTGTGCGCTGTGCGAAAGCAGTCGCTGGCACAAGGGATCAAGGCGCTTGAAAACGTGCTGGCCGATTCGGTCGAGATGGCAGGAAAGTCGCATTTCGATGCTATTCAGACACATTACGGACTGGCGCAACTCGAAGCGTATCAGGGCAATATGGATCGAGCAATCAGCGAATGGGAACAAGCCTATAAGCTCGCGGCCACCAAAGTGCCAGAAGGTATTCCCCAATTGGACGAAGTGCTGGGCGTCGCTTACCTGCACAAGTCGGAATTGGAGAACGGCGTTTATCGCGCACCCGGCGAAAGTTGTATCTTTCCGCCGCGCGGAAACGTTTGTTATCGGCAAACAAGTGACTCGCAGAAAGCCATCGAGTACTTGACGAGGTACCTTGATCTGAAAAGCGAACGTCCGGATGCCGTGCAGGTGAAATGGCTGTTGAATCTGGCTTATATGACCCTGGGAAAATATCCGGAAGGAGTGCCGCAAAAATACTTGATTTCGCCTTCTGTCTTTGTGTCAAAGGAGAATTTCCGAAGATTCATCGATGTGGCCCCTGCAGCAGGGCTGAATTTCATTTCCATGGCGGGCGGCGTGGTTGCGGATGACTTCGAAAATAACGGCCTCCTGGATGTTGCCGTGTCCAGCTACGACGTGTGCCAGCCACTACGATTTTTTCACAATAATGGTGACGGCACATTCACCGACCGTGCCGTGCATGCGGGTCTCTCCGATCAACTCGGAGGCCTCAACATGGTTCAGGCGGATTACGACAACGACGGGTGTATGGACATTCTCGTTCTGCGAGGCGCGTGGGAATTCCCCGTGCGCAAATCTCTTCTCCGAAACAACTGCGACGGAACCTTCACCGACGTTACGCGTGAGGCGGGATTGGCGGAACCGGCCACACGGACGCAAACAGCAGTTTGGGCGGACATCAACAACGACGGTTTCCTCGACTTATTTGTCGGCAACGAGAACGGGCCGAGCCAGCTCTTTCTCAATAGGGGAGATGGCACCTTTCAAGACATTTCCGTGGCTTCCGGCGTCGGGAAAATCGCTTTCACGAAAGGGGTCACGGCCGCCGATTATGACAACGACGGTTACGTGGATTTCTACGTCTCCAACCTCTACGGCGGCAACTTTCTTTACCACAACAATCACAACAACACTTTCACGGAGGTTTCCGAGCAAGCTGGCGTGCGCCAGCCGCAATCCCAGAGTTTTGCGACCTGGTTCTTCGATTACAACAACGACGGTTGGCCGGATATTTTTGTGACCACCTACTTTTTTTCCGCCGACGAAACCCTGCGAAGTTACCTGGGGCTTCCTACAAACGCCGAGACCCTCAAGCTGTACAGGAATTTGGGAAATGGAACTTTCAAAGATGTGACCGCAGAAGTCGGCTTAAACAAAATCAATATGCCTATGGGCGCCAATTTTGGTGATATCGACAACGACGGCTATCCGGACATCTATTTGGCCACCGGAGGGCCTGAGTACGGCGCGCTGGCGCCCAAAATGCTCCTTCACAACCACGAAGGGAAGTACTTCACGGACATAACGGCAGCTTCGGGCACTGGGGATCTGCACAAGGGGCATGCAGTTGCTTTTGCCGATCTGGGCAACAACGGACTCGAAGACCTTTTGGTATCGATCGGTGGACCCACCCCGGGCGACGCGCATCAATTCCGGGTGTTTGAGAATCCTGGAAACGCCAATGATTGGATCACCGTGAAATTAGTGGGCGTGAAGTCGAACCGCGCGGGAATCGGCGCGCGCATCCAGGTGACCGTCGAGGATAAGGGGCAGGAGACCCGTTCGATTTACCGCACCGTCGGCAGTGGAGGTTCCTTCGGAGGCAATCCTATCCAGCAGCATATCGGTTTGGGGAAGTCGGCGAAAATTGTGCGGTTGGTAGTCTGGTGGCCCGCCTCCAACTCGCGCCAGAGCTTCGTTCATGTGGACAAGAACCAGTTGATCGAAATTAAGGAATTCGCGAAGGATTACACAAGACTTTCGCGGAAACCGTTGCGCCTCAGGTCTTTGAATCCTTTTAAGGCTGTATCCGCTCGATCTTTCGGGCTGAATCCGCGTTAGAATAGCTGAAATTCACGCGAAGAAACGGAATGGAACGATGAACCGCCGCCCCTGCCTGCTACTTTTGCTGCTCTGGGCAGCTCCCCTTCTTGCCGGAGAGACCTATTCTGCATCTGGCTTGGTCCTTCGAGTAGACCGCGAGCATCTCTCTCTGGAGGTCTCCTGTCAGGCCATTCCCGGCTTCATGGATGCGATGGTAATGACATTCCCGGTGCACAATGCCGAGGCTGTCGATGGCCTGGCTTCCGGGATGATGATCGATTTCAAGCTGGATGTGCGCAAAGACAAAGTATACGCCGACCAAATTCGCGTTCATGCATACGAAAACGCCGCACAGGAGCCCATGGCCGCGAGGCAATTGGAAATTCTGGATGCCGCGACGGGTCCCCCTTCGCGTACCGGCCCAGCTTTACTCGTCGGGCAGACCGTGCCGGATTTCACTTTGATCGACCAAAGACGAAAGAGCGTCACCGTTTCTTCGTTTAAGGGCAAGGTAGTCGCTATTACGTTTATCTACACCAGATGCCCCCTTCCGAATTTTTGTTTTCGCATGTCGAACAATTTCGGAGTTCTCCATCAGCGCTTTGCCGATCGGATGGGAAAAGATCTAGTCTTGCTTAGCATCACCTTCGATCCCGAGCATGATCAACCGGAGACGCTGGCCGGCTATGCCAGGACGTGGGCGAAGGACGACAAGGCTTGGCACTTTCTGACCGGGCCCGTCGCTGATGTGAATAAGATCTGTCGGGAATTCGGCGTGAATTCCTGGCAGGATGAGGGCTTCTTGACCCACTCCCTGCATACGGTGATCGTAGACCGGCAAAGCCGCATCGCCGCTAACTTGGAGGGCAACGAATACTCGGTGAAGCAATTGGGCGATATGGTCGAAGCTGTAATGAATCGCACTCCGTAGCGAGCCCGGCCGTCAGAGCAAGGAATCGCCAGGCATGTTTTGGGGTTCTCGAGCGCTTCCCCAGTGTTCGCCATCGCTATCAGTCCAATCCTCTGGCCGTGCGCTTCTGTCTCTCTTTTGAGGGTGTGCGTCCGTTCGCGAATCCCTATAATGT
>Ga0307471_100000840_pt1 | contig 16210 bp, 25 predicted proteins | sample atmos_gasesAM3C__2_FD_204566 | JGI IMG/M metagenome (GOLD analysis project Ga0307471, IMG submission 204566) | Hardwood forest soil microbial communities from Morgan-Monroe State Forest, Indiana, United States - atmos_gasesAM3C_515 | ecosystem: Environmental > Terrestrial > Soil > Temperate... | reverse complement strand
ACTTTCAAACATCTGCGCCTCTGCGCGCTTGATCCGTACGGCTTAGCACTGTCAAAGTTGGAGCGCAATATTCAAAAGGACCGAGATGATGTGAAATACTTGGCCAAGACCGTCCCTTTGGATCTGGAAGTCCTCACACAGCGCTATCAGAAGGAGTTGCGCTGGCAACTCGGTAATCCAGAGCGCGAGGATCTCACGTTGCGTCTTTGGATCGAAGTGATTGAGGAGGAGAGAGAAGTCTAAGCGAGCGGTTCGAGACCGGAGCAGTCAAATCATGAAGCGAATCCCCAAGAGCATATATTGCGTCTACCCATCGAAGAGCGGGCTGAAATAGCTCTTCGCGAGGCAGTCAAAGGGGTCATCGAAGAGCACGCTCGTCTCGGATTGCGTCTCTATATCGGCCGCAAAGGCAAAATCGTGGAGTTGTCTCCAGCCGAGGTGCGTGCTCTCGCGAGATCCCGCCGTCGCAAGTAGGTTTCTCTTTATAGGTGCAGGTTTGTGAGCCGGTCCCTTCTGGCCAGGCCCCATCCACGTCATCACCCTTTCCCGATACTCGTCCAATCCACGCCTACAACCCTCCTGCATTCTCGCCCGCTTATCTGAATCGCCGAGGCTGCTTTGGTTGCCGTCGGCTCACTGAATAAGGCGTCACGCAAATTGGCAGACTGCGTCAGATTCTGCTTCCCCAGACACCGCCGACTGTCACGCACAAGCTGATTTCAGATCCCAACGCTTAGAAAACGAAGAGTGCCGACATGCCCATGAGAATTCGTGTAACCACCCGAGCCGACCTGTACGAAAAACGAAAACAAGAGCACATCGAACTCGGTTATCGCATTGAAGATGAACGGCCGATTCCCGTGAACGGTTTCTCTTCGTTTATCGCTGTGCGGGAACTGCCTGTTTCCGACAAGCTTGCCGATCTCGTCGCTGCTGCTGTCAGCGCAAATCACAATCCGCGTGGGGACTGGTGAGGTGCTCGATGTCGCTCAAAATACGTTTTCGTTTCGATGGACGCTGTGCACATCATCCGCGCTACGACCCCAAGCGCGATGGACGCCCACCTGACGCGAAGTGTGAAGGATGTGAGTCTCTGTACGTCATTCACCTGTACACGAAGGTTGCCCAAAGAAGAGCTGAAGAGGCGAACCTCATCATGGTCCGGGCGTCCTCCGATCGTGACGAGCAACAAGGCATTGATGTGCAGCCAAGCTCTAAAACTGGAGACGAATCATGAACTCTTTACCGACAATTCCGCTCTTTCCTCCAGGCCGACTGGTCGCCACCCCAGGAGCCCTCGCCTTGCTGGAGCAGACCAATAAGTCACCTTTGGAATTCCTGTCGAGACATCTGCGTGGCGACTGGGGAAATCTCGACAAAGAAGACAAGACCGAAAACGAGTTGAGCCTGAAGCATGGATTCCGATTGCTGAGCAGTTATCAACTCACCGACACCGAAAAGATCTGGATCATCACCGAAGCGGATCGATCTGTGACTACTTTGCTGCTGCCTGAGGAATATTGACCGATACGAAAAGGGTGTTTCGCTCGAGATTTTGATCCTGCCGGAGTGCTAGCCTCCTGCTGCTGCATCAGGGAGTAATCCTCCTCAAGTCATGGCGCATGATTGGTCGGGAGGGTTGGCGGCGAGCGATGGTCCTGAAGCCGAGGCGCCTGAACGTGGAAGCTGTACCTGTGAACACGTTGGACGTACTGCCCGGCTGCCCAGTGTCGACTGGATATGCTTCCAAAGCCGGCGCGTTGGCGCGTTTGACGGTTTTCAATGCCTCAACGATCAGAGCCGACATGACGCCTTTTCTGCGATAGCCACGCCGCACATAAAAGCATGAGATCGACCACACCGGCACATCGTCGATGGCTTCGAGCGTTCGTTTGCGACTGAGCCAGGCTAAGTCCGGTCGCGGCGTGAGCTGGCACCAACCTACAGGCCGCTCCCCATCGAAGGCCAGTAAACCCGGTGGCGGCCCGTGCTTCACGATTTTGCGCAACGCGATCCTATTCTTCTCACGCGGCCGCTTGTGATATTCCGGGCCGATCCGCCAATACATGCACCAGCAACCATTGCAGGCGCCGTTTCTTCCGAACAGGGCTTCGAGATCGGACCAGAGAGACGGTGTAAGCGGTCGGATCGTGAGCTCCATGTGGCTGCGTCACTTTTCAGGACAGAATCTCGAGCTCTGATTTCATGCTAGCTTATCTGCCGATCATGTCGTAACACGTCAGGCCGCGCCGAAGGTTGTGTCCCACGTCGCGCGGACCGAGCGAAGCAGCGACGGATAGACAATATGCTTGCGGAACGGGTCGATCAGGGACATGTACAGCGGCGTAAAGCGGCTGACGTTGCGCACGTAAACTCCGAAATAGAAGCGGTAGGCGTTCGCCGTTTCGACCAGAGCACTCAGGGCTGCAGCGTGCGCGGTGCGGTTGATTAGCTCAAGGAGTTGCTCGTTCTCGAAGCGATAGACGACACGGAAAAGCCCCTCAGGCGCTCCGGTTGGAACAAGGGTCTTCGAGCAATCAACGGTTGTCATCCGCGTGGCAAAGGTTTCGCACGCGGTTGCGACCGGCGCTTGATCCCAGGCGAGCAGGCGGCCGATGGAGAGGCGGACGCTCAACAGTGCACGCGCGCTCGGCGAGAGCCTGCACTGATGGACCTTTTCCGCTCTAAGAAACTCGTCAAGAGTGATGCCGGAGCGAGTACGCCGTAGGTCGACCGCCCACACGTCGTGGAGCGGCACGTCGGCGAGGAATCCGTGAACCCGCAGTGGCAAATGTGCGAACTCTTGTGCTGAGATCCGCGGCATAAGGCTCCTTTCGTGGTGCGTGACCTTCTCAGGCGAGTCAGCCCTGCTTGTGAGGCGGCGATACCTCGTTCGGGCTGCCGGGGGTGGCCTCCCCAGGCAGGCCCAGCAGGCTGCTCAGGAACTCCTTTGTTCCAGCTGGACCACTCACACGGACGGTCACCGGGCCCATGTTGGGCAGAGCGCTCACCTCAAATACTAAGAACGGACAGCATTCTCGTTCTGCCTCGAGCAATTCCGCCACCTGCCGAATGCGCTCGCCGTCGCCGGGAATATGAAAAGCATAGCCATTCTGAAGTTCCTCAGTCTCAATGATGGCCGCTATGATTTGGGCCAGAAGGGTTGCTTCGCGCTCACGCAGTTCTGCGCTCGTGAGAGAGCAAGCTATTGGCAGCTTATCAAGATTGTTCATGGCCGGCTCGCCGGTGGGACGACGCCGTTCATTCGGAGGTATTCGACCATCTGACCATAATGGTCATAAGCATGGAGCAGCGTCTCTGTGATGAGCGCCAAGCGAGTCACTTCGCCGTGTTTCAGGGGTGAGATCGGTGAGGCATTCACTGGGATGTTGGTCTGACCGATAGCTTCGACGGCTTTGTCCAGATGTACAAATGAACCTTTCAAATACGCAATAACTTCAGCCTTGGTCCTGACCCTTTCGGGCCCGAGTTCATCACCCGCCTCAGCGGGTGGCTCCTCTCCCAATGCTGCGGCAGCCAAAATGTGATTGGTGGCGGAGAAATGTTTCACCATTTGACCGAACGTACGCACTCCCTTGAATTCGCCATCCGTCGGGGCAAACCCGAATTTGTCGGCCGGCATGGCGTCCACCGCAGATATGATCTCCTTCTCGACGATCATCATCAGGGACTCGAATGCACGCTTTTCTTGCCGTGCGTCGAGAATTGCATCATTTTTTGTGTCAACGACCTGCGGAACCGCCTGAGCCCAGAGGCTACCTGCAGCGAACCACAGCACGAGAACCGATATCCATTTTGTTTTCTGCATGACTCATTTCTCCTGCGAGCGGAAAGGTGTCCGAGGTCCTCCACTCTCTTGTCACGCTACAACTTGAAGTGGACTTTAAGGCAAGAGGTGTTTTGTAAATAACTTGTCACGAACGGAGGAGCGGGCGATCAAGAGAGCGTTAGAATGACGCATGCCTCAACTAACCATCTCTCAGGTGGCACGGCAAATTCGTCTTCGTCCGTCGGCGATTCGCTATTACGAGAGGATTGGCCTGCTTCCTCGTGCGGAGCGTCTCAGTGGGCAGAGACGCTACGACGCCAGCGTACTTTACCGCCTCGCAATCATTCAACGTGCGCGGCAACTGGGGTTTTCGTTGAGCGAAATCCGGCATTTGTTCTTTGGCTTCCGCGACGTCACTCGTCCCCCAGCACGCTGGCGAAAACTGTCACAAAGAAAGCTTGTGGAACTGGATCAGCTGATGGATGCGATAAAAGTAGTGCGTGCCTTGCTCAAGGAGTTGATGACAAAGTGCCATTGCGACACCTTAGATCAATGTGGTAAGGGCATATTTCGGAGCATGGATAAAGATCTCGTAGCCAGGCCCATCCTTGCCAGTCGTCGACATCGGGAACAATATTCCATCGACCTGCGATCCTGAGGAGGGGGAATTCGAAGACTTTGCACTACTTCGAAACGAGATTTCGCTTTTTTCTTTCGGGACTCAGCAGTGAACGTACAAGGGTATCCGCAAGCCAGTCTTGGTACTTCTGAGAAGACCATGCGCGCTCACGCACCAGCATCCGGTAGATGTCGCGCGAGGTAAGCATCCAGAAGATGTCCCGTGCCGTCGTGTAATCCAGATCAGGCCGTAGCCTTCCCGCCTCCCGCAAAGAAACGATCATCCTTTCCTGCCGCTCGTAGCGCAGGCGTTCCCGCTGTCGTTCGAGCTTTGCCAGTTCGGGTGCGACCACACCTGCTCCTCGCAGCAGATCGAAGGTCGCGCTCAGGGCATCATGAATTTGCCTGGCAATCGGCGCCGCTAGCCGCAGCCGGGCTTCGGGGTCATTCGCGCTCAACGCCTTGCGTACGGCTTCCTCGTATTCGGGCCCGAAAGTTGACTCATCGAGCAGCTCGATGAGGATGCCGGTCTTTGATTTGAAGATGGCGTACACGCTTGGGGCGGACACTTCCGCGCGCCGGGCGATCGCCTCGATCGTCATTCCGGCATAGCCTTCTTTCTGCAAAAGCTGCCGGGTAGCCTCGACAATCCGCCGGCGAGTGTCCGCAGCCTGACGTGCGCGCACCGCTGACTTATAGACAGTTCTTTTGGTCTTCGGCAAAGAGGAAAATTATAGCATCCTTTACTCAGTATAGTTATCTATAGCCAATATGAAAAGTGACACTAATCGCAACCCGAACGGACTTGCGCAGGGCCAACAGAGCTTGAAACTGGTTGTATTGGGTGCCACCGGCGCCACGGGGCTGGAACTTGTCAAGCAAGCAGTGAAACGTGGCCATTTCGTGACTGCATTTGTTCGTTCGCCGGAACGGCTCAAGAACTTTCAGGACCGTATCACCATCAGGCAAGGAGATTTGCTGAACAGCGTCTTGCTCGAACAGGCCATTCAGGGTCAGGATGCAATTCTGTCAGGGTTCGGTCCCCGAGTGCCGGTCGCGAAAGCCGATGCCAATCTCCTGGAGCGCTTCGCAAGGGCCTTAACTCAAGCCATGTCGGCTGCCGGCGTCAGGCGCGCCGTCGTTGAATCGGTCGCCTTCTTGTTTAAAGATTCCATTCTTCCGCCTGCTTACCTGCTTGGCCGGTTGTTGTTTCCAAAAACGGTTGCCGACGCTGCGGCCATGGAGCGGATTTTCGCGGACACGGATTTGAATTGGACGATGGTGCGGCCGCCCGAACTCACAGACAAGCCGTACACGGGAAAATATCGCGTGCGTGAGGGTCACCTGCCGCGCTTTGGCCTCAAAATATCCCGCGCGGATGTGGCCGATTTGATGATCAAGCTTGCGGAAAATCACGCGTCGATCCGCAAGGTTGTGGGAATCGCGAACTAATTGCACGTATGGCAGCCCCGGTGAATTTCCATATCAAAAGCAGAAGGAGGACACATGGAAGTCGTTCTGATTGACAAGTTCATCGTTCCAGACGAGTCCAAAGCCACATTCCTGGCAGAGGTGCGAAAAAGTTCGGGTTTCCTTAGGGCATTACCCGGGTTCGTAGAGGGCTATGTTTACGAAAGCACGGATGGTGGGAGCCGTCATAACGTTGTGACCACAGCCGTTTGGAAGGACGAAGAGGCGTTTCAGAGCGCCAAGAAGAGCGCCGCTGGGGAATTCCAGAGAATCGGCTTCGATCCTCCAGAGATCATGAAGAAGCTGAAGGTCGAAATTGTGAGGGGAGTCTATCGGCGCTCCCCGTACTGACTCGCGCTCTGATACCGCAGGCTCCCTAAGCGGAAGCCACGTGCCGGGTTCGCCACTGCCCGGGCGTTGTACCTTCCCATTCGTGGAAGGCGCGGAAGAAAGAATTGGCGTCCTCGTAGCCCAGCAGATACGCGGTCTCGTTTAGCTCGAGCGAAGAATGCAGCAGGTAGTGCCGCGCCAGCTCGCGACGCGCCTCTTCCATCAACTGCTGGAAGGTGATCCCATCCTCAGTGAGACGCCGCTGCAAAGTCCGTTTGCTTAGGCGCAGCTCGCGCGCCACGTGCTCGACGGCCGGCCGCTCACCCGCGAGCAGACGCTTCAAAGTAGCTTTGACTTGCTCGCGAAAGTTCTTTTCCGCAAGCTGCTGCTTCAGTTCGGCTTCTAGTTGCGGCGCCACCGCCGCCAGGAGATCGGCGTTATAGGTAAGGAATGCGGCGTCCATGTCGGGTTTGTGGAACACGAGGACGTTCTTCGCGGCTCGGAATTTGATCGAGCACTGAAAATGCTTTTCATACATTGCCCTATGCGCCTCAGGTCGGTGAAACTCCACTCGCTTCGGGTGAATCGGGCGACCGGTGCCGCGCCGGGCAATGGAGAGGATCCAGGCAAAACAGACATCGATGAGCATCGCCGGCTCTTCTTCCTCCGCTAACAGCCAAGTGAAGTGCACCGCGGATTCGTTGCCGCGCTCGACCAGATCGATCTTCTCCGGACAGGTCAGTTGCTTGTAACGGCTAATGCGGCCGATGGCATCGCGGAATGAACGTGTGCACACGGCGACAATCGCGATCGGATCGTAGCGCTCCATTCGATCTTCGGTTCCGAGTTTGAGCCCGATCGTCGGATCGCCGGTCACTTCGGCGATTCCGCGATTGAGAGCGAAGAATTCCTCGGTCGTGAGCAGGACTTTCTCCTGGTTGAGGATTCCCATGGGTAAGCCTGCCTGGCGCAGAACAGCCGGAAGAGAGATCCCTCGATCCTCCAGGCGCCGGGTGAGCATAGTGGAAAGTCGAAACCGGTTGGTCATGAGCAGCTCATTTCAACAATAAGGATGCCGTTCAACCATACGCAGCGCAAGACGGTGCGCCGCCCGAGCGGTCACAGAACGCCAATCAGGATGCTCATCCGCACCGGTTTTCCCGAGTTCGTCGATCCAATCCTCAGCCGCCTTTGCTGCTTCTTCAGGCCCATAGTCTCTTGCAACAGCTGCATGAAAGGAAGCCAGTGCCCGCTCCATGTGCGCGACCGCGTCGTCTGCGGGACACAGGCGCCGATGACTGAAACAGGTATCGACTTCGTTCGAACTAACACTGCTGCGATCGAGGGGCTTGGCGTAGTGATTCTGATGCGATGGCTTGAAGTGATCACAGTCAATTGCCGACAAATGCATGGGTGCTGCGGTTCTATCCTTGTCTTCACTCAGGGGTATGCGTGTACCCGTCTCGATGCTCATAGAAGGCCGAGCCCGTCCCACCTTGACTTTCGAAGTGACCGGCTCGGCCTCCGGCAGTTTGCCTGACATGGTTCGAGATCAGCGAAGGGATGCCATGTCGATGACAAACCGATATTTGACATCGCTCTTCAGCAGCCGTTCGTAGGCTCCGTTAATCCGCTGAATCGGGATCAACTCGATGTCCGAGGTGATGCCATGTTCAGCACAGAAATCGAGCATTTCCTGGGTTTCGCGGATTCCGCCAATTCCCGAACCGGCCAATTGGCGGCGCTTCATCAACAAACCGAAGATCTGAACTTCCGGCGGTTTGGGCGGCGCTCCTACGAGCGTCATGGTGCCGTCGCGCTTGAGCAGGTTGAGATAAGCATTCAAGTCGTGCTCGGCGGAAACCGTGTCCAGAATGAAGTCAAAGCTGTTGACGTGCTTTTGCATTTCCGCTTCGTTCTTCGAGATGACAATTTCATCCGCGCCCATCCGCGTCGCGTCTGCGGACTTGTTCGGCGAGGTCGTGAACAACACGGTGTGTGCGCCGAAGGCGTGCGCGAATTTCAGGCCCATGTGACCCAGGCCGCCGAGGCCAACGATTCCTACTTTCTGGCCTTTCTGAACATTCCAGTGCCGCATCGGGGAATACGTGGTGATCCCTGCGCAGAGCAGCGGCGCCGTGGCAGCGAGATCGACATTCGGTGACACATGCAGCACGAACGATTCATCGACCACAATGCTGTCCGAATAGCCGCCATAGGTGACGCCGCCCAGGATTTTGTCTTCGCTGTTGTAAGTAAGTGTAAAGCCGTTGTCGCAATACTGCTCGAGCCCTTCGCGACAGTTCGGGCAGACGCCGCAGGAGTTGACCATGCAGCCAACAGCAGCGAAATCACCTTCTTTGAACTTCTTGACGGCACTGCCGATTCGGGTGACGCGGCCAACGATCTCGTGTCCCGGCACACAGGGGTACACCGTGGGCATAAACGCGTGCCACTCGTCGCGCACTTGGTGCAGATCGGAATGACACACGCCGCAATATAGGATTTCGATTTCGACATCCTGGGGGCGCGGGGCGCGACGCTGAATCGATGTTGACGCGAGGCCTGAGCCGACGCTTGCGGCCGCATAGGCTTTGGCCGAATAGGTCTTCGCCGGCGCCGACAGTTGCTCTTCCTGAGGGGTGATGGTTGAAGTCGTTCCGTTCATAATTCGAATTCTCCTTCCGTTGTGATTCTGACTCTAATCCTCCCGAGTCCCTGAATGCACTAGCGAGACGCGCCAATGTACTTGCAAAACGCGCCAGCGATGAAAGGGTATTTTTATGCATGCTCATGGTCGAGCCAAGCTCGGCTTCTACCCTCTTCCGCCCGCCGAAGCCAACCGATTGAAAAATTGGCTCAATTTCCCGGAACAGTTTTCGGCGCTCGATCCTTGCGTAGGAGACGGAGTCGCCTTTGCTCACTTGCTTGGGGGTGCCCCCTCATGTCGCTACGGGATCGAAATCGATGCCTACCGAGCAGATCAGGCCAGAGCCTTGGCAATCGAGACTCTACAGGCAGACTCGAAGGAAGTGCGCTGCCCTGCGGAGTCCCTCTCGTTGCTTTATCTGAATCCTCCCTACGATTGGGAAGCGGGTTCGAGCAATAACCAAAGACTGGAATCGGTGTTTCTGGAACACACGTATCGCTGGCTCAAGCCTGGCGGAGTACTCGTCTTTGTCATTCCCCAATTGCGGCTGGCAAAGTGCGCGCGACTGCTGAGCGAGGAGTTCCGAGATTTGCGCGTTTACCGGCTGACGGAACCAGTCTGCCTCGAGTACAAGCAGATCGTCGTGCTCGGAACCCGCCGCAGACGACAGGCGACGCTCGCGGACTCCGCTCTAATCGAGGCGACGCGATGGCTTGAAGCGCTCGCGACCAAGCCTAATCTTGGTCCGCTGGGAGAAGATCCGGAGATTCGCTACGATCTTCCCTGCTCCGGGCCGCTTGTCCTCACCCATGTTGGTATTCCGCTGGATGAGGTCGAGGATCTGCTGCTCGATTCCGCGGCGTATCGCCAAGCAAGCCGAATCCTTCTTCGCAAACAGCGTGACGTCCGAGGACGGCCGCTTACGCCATTACATGGCGGACATGTGGGGCTGCTCTGCACGGCGGGAATGCTCAATGGCGTGTTCGGCGAAGGAGAAGACCGCCATATTGCCCATTGGCGATCGGTGAAGTTCACCGACCATTGGGAAGAAGAGGAAGAGGACGGCACGAAAATCCTGCATGACCGGGAGCGGTTCTCGCACGAACTGACGCTGGTCTTTGCCAATGGCAAGACACAGATTCTCACCCATGAAAAGAAGGACTCCAAATGAAGAATGCACACCTTCGGTTCGGCTGGCTGACGTATGTGAAGAGCACGGAGAAATCCACGACCAGCATTAAGTTGCGCCTCGACCGCTTCATCGGGGAGATGTTGCCCGACCCGCCTCGACAAGCCAAAGCCCATCTGATTTCTGTGATCGGTGGAGATACGCAGATCTCTGCGGTCGGCGCGGCCATTTCCATGGGAGACCGGTTCATGGTCGAAGGTCCTGAAATGCAACCCATCCGAGTGTGTCTGGAGAGGAATGCACAGTGCTTCAAAGGTTCGATACAGCTTGCCGGGCGAAAGAAGCCGCTACGACACCTGATTGGCATGTCGGAAGAGTTCGCCTCGGGAAACGTATCTGCCAACTCGGGAAGAACTCTGTTAGCAGGCTCCGATGACCGATTTGTTTGGGCTTCCGTGGCCCACATCCATGGGATTCCCGGAATCCCGGAATGGGCCGATTGGTTCACCGATGAACTGGATACTCATCGCGCGATTACGCGTGCCCTCGGGATTGGATGTGACCCGGTGATAGTCAAAGGCGAGAAGGAACAGTTTCTCGACTGGCTCAGCTGGGGCGTGGAGAGTGAGGCAATCAGGTTTCCCGCGGAAACTGGTCAGATCCGTTGGCCGAAGTTGAATCTGCCGGACATCTTCGTGCCAGTCAGTCGCACTTACACGGAGTAGTTCACTTCGCGGAGAGAAAGCGGAGGATCTCGCGCATCACCCGGTCTCCTTGACCCGTTTGAAAGAGAAACTGAGCGTGCGCAGAGCCATCCAGAATGATCAGCTCTTTTGGTTGGGGAGCTTTCTCGTATTGCTTTTGAATCGCGGGGAGACGTGGTCCGTCCTCGCTTGCATCGTCGCGTGCCACGATGAAGAGGGTGGATGACTTGAGTTTGTCAGCAGGCTCGTTCGGCGCAGCGCCGAGGAATACGACGCGATCGATCTCACCCGGCTGCGAGGCGATCGATGCATCGCCGGCCGCCCCACCTCCCATACTGCCTCCGACAATCGAGACGCTCTTCGCGCCCGTCTTTCGCAGATAGTGGACGGCGGCCAAAACATCCAAGTGAAGCGGCGCACTCAAGGGTTCGGACTGACCCGGACCTCGGGATCTACCGTAGCCGCGGAAGTCGAGCGCTAACACTCGAAATTTTGCTGCCGCAAGGATTCGAGCCTGGCTCTTCCAGCTCTCCTTATTAAAGCGACCCCCGTGGGCCAGAACGATGCCTCGTTCACCAGTTCCATAAACATCAGCGTAGATTACACCGCCGTCTTCGGTCGGAAAAGAAACAGATTCTTGCGCGGTGGCCTTGCCCGCAAGCATCAACGCCACAATAACCGTAGTGAGCGTACGCATCCTGCAAATGTAGCACTCCTCCGGAGAGGTTTGCCTCACCTAGTTGCATCGCTTGTTAGCTGAGGAATTTCCATGCCAGAACTTACTACGATCTACGACTACATGCGCGCCCATGCGGCCCTTCTGGGAGAGCGCACTCTTCAGGAATACCCAGCGCTCCATCCATTCGACGATCCAATTTCACCGCGGATCGCGGAGCTACTTCGAAAGCCGTTTCCCGCGCAGACCATCGCCATCATGGGAGTCGCCAAACGATGGCAAAGAGCGCGAACTGGCATGGTGGTCGCCGAATGCGGTACCGCAAGACTTTGATCTCTCTGGGAGCAATTCACGTCCACAGCGCAGGAAGCCCGTTCACCGCTTTGGCGATGGTTCCGCCACACCTGGTGGAAAAGTGGGCCCGGGAGCATTTCTCACGCTGCGCGGGGTCCGTGTGTTCATCATCGATGATCTTCGAAACGGCGGCGATGAAAACAAGCACCATGGCGTAAACGAAGTGCAGCTCAGACAGGGACGCATCCTCCGAGAGGGGTTGAGCACAACCTTGAGCGAGTTACGGCTGCGCAGGGACTCACCGAGTTCTCGGAAACGCTGGCTGTCTCTCTGTGGAAGACCTTCGCTGTTCATCGTGGGACGCGAGCGAGCAAAGCTCGGCTACTTCTGGCGTCACGCGTATTGTGTACCGCGGTCCGGACCTTACCTGGGTTGCGTTGTGAATTCCGACACCGGCAAACCCGTCATCCTGGATGAGAGCCGCTTGACTGCAGCTGAATTTGAGAAGGTCAAGACTGCCGAGACCATCGAAGCCAGAGGTGACAAACGGTGCCGCCCGTTTCACAGTCCCTTATGGCAGGCCGACGCGGACAAGATCCGCCGCATGGCGCCGATCGAGTTTATCGGTCGCTATATGCCGGGATGGTTTGCCTACGCGGTTTGCGATGAGATTCATCAGTTGGCGGGAGATACGGCACAAGGGAATGCGCTGGGTACTTTGGCGGCGTGCACTGACCGGATCGTGGGCCTGACAGGAACGCTCCTGGGCGGATATGCCGACGACCTGTTCAATACCTTGTTTCGGCTGGAAGCCGCGAGGATGAAAGAGCACGGGTACGAATGGGGTACGACGGGACGGACTTCCTTCACGCAGGACTACGGTGTCCTCGAAACCATCACGAAAATCGAGCCGGCCGAGAACCGTTGCTCGAAGGCCAAGACTACCAGCATGGTTCGCCGCAAACCCGGAGCTTCTCCGCTGCTCTTCGGCGAGTTCCTGATGCAGTTATGCGCCTTCGTTTTCCTCGAAGACATCTCGGGTGAACTGCCGCCGTATGAGGAGAGCTACGTCAGCGTTCCGATGGATGGGCTGATGATGGGTGCGTATCGGGAATTGGAAGATGCTATTAGGAAAGCTTTGAAGGAGCACAGAGGCAACAGGTCTGTATTGAGCACGATGTTGAATACGCTATTGCTTTATCCAGATCATCCGTATGGCTTGGGAACCCTATATGGGACGGGGTTTGATCCCGAACTCAAACGCAATGTTCGGTTTGTGATTGCCGAGACGCGCGATCTTCCCGAAGGACAGCTTTATTCGAAGGAAAGAAAACTCATCGAAGAGATCAGAAATGAACTCGCCGAAGGACGACGATGCCAAGTATTCGCAGTCTACACGCAGAAACATGACGTGACCGCCCGACTTCAGCGAATTCTGACGAACGAAGGAATCCGCACAGCAGTTCTGCGCGCGAGCGTGGACACTTCAAAAAGGGAGGCCTGGTACGCGCGGCAGATCAAGGAAGGAGTGCAGGTTGTAATCTCGCATCCCAAACTGGTTGAAACCGGACTCGATTTACTCGACTTCCCCACCATCATCTTCTACGAGTCGGGATACTCGCTACACACCTTGCGGCAGGCGAGTCGACGTTCCTGGCGTATCGGGCAGCGGCGTCCGGTGCGCGTGAAGTTCTTTTGTTAGGAAGCCACGATGCAGACGGCGGGTTTGCGCCTCATGGGAAAGAAACTTCTGGTAGCTCTCACCATGGAGGGAAAGTTTGCTGGCGAGGGGCTCCAAAACATCGACGAGGACGATGACATGCTGTCGGCCATGGCCAGAGAACTAGTCGAGAGAAACGGGATTGGCGAGTCCGCGGATGCGGTCTGGAAGACCCTTAACGCCGAACATCAGAAGTTATTTCCGACAGCTTCTCAATCTGTGGAGGAAGTTGGATCGCCCGAATCATCCGGCGATGTGCTTCCGGGCCACTCCGATGCTCGTGTGGTTGGTCAGGAACTGATCGATTCCAGTTCGGTTCTTACCTTCGGACACAGACCCGGATCGGGCAGGAGACCACGCGGAAAGCCGTCGGTACCCGAGCAGGCCTCATTGTTCGGGTAGGCGATCTGACCTATCAATCACGCTCCGGAATGCACCGCGTTGCAGTGAGCGTCAATTGGGCTTGCAACGACTTCTGATATTCCTCGCGGCTCGGGCGATGGCTAGTCCCCTGCGCCTTGAACGACACCGTAGGGCAATGTGTGCAGTGTGCCTCGACCGGGATGTCAGCCAGCCATTTCAAAACCCGCAGAGTCGGCTTCTTCATTGCCTTTCCTTTCCATCAAAAGAATAACTAACCCTCCTATGGCGTCGTGAGTCTACTCACGTCCGCCAGTGTGTTGCTCGCGCGCACCATGATTTGGCTTCGACTTCTGAGATTTTGCAGTTCATTTCACCCCAAAAAGGAGGAAACAGCAGTATGTCAGAAACAAGTACGCTCATTGGCTATTGCGGCCGGAGGATTGGCCGCGAAGAACTGGCGCTGGTGCCCACACCGCCGGCGACCGAAACGCACCCCCCGATCCCCCATCACGAGATCGTCAGTGCACTGATCGAAACCCTTGGATTTCGTCACATCGGAGTCGTTCACGACGAATATGCTGTGTCGCCGGATGGCATGAAGATGTTCGGAGTTCTTGACCTCGCAACCGAGATGCAGGGATGCCGGTTTTCCATCGGCCTCAGAAACTCTCATGACAAGAGCATGCGACTAGCGATGACCTGCGGATATCGCGTGTTCGTCTGTTCAAACATGGCTTTCTCAGGAGACTTCACGCCTGTCTTGGCAAAGCACTCGAAGTCGTTCTCGCTCATCGACTGCATCGCGGTCGGTGTCGACCGGATGCAGCGGAACTTCGAACCGATGCGCAAGCAGGTTGAGGCTTGGCAGAGGAGTGAATTGACGGACGTCACTGCCAAGGTAGTCGTCTATGAGGCGTTCGTCGAGGGCAGACTTGAAGTGCCGAAGCACCTGTCCCGGAGGGTTCACGATTTGTACTTCGAACCGAGGTACGACGAATTCCGGTCTCGCACGATCTGGAGCCTCTCCAATGCCTTCACCTCGGCATTCAAGGAGTTGGAGCCAATCCAGCAATTCAAGGCAACAGCAAAACTTGGAGAATTCCTGGAAGCCCTCTTCTCCCAGTCGTTCTAACCTGCGCCGGTACCGGCCGGGCCACTCCTTTATTATTTATTATTCTCCCTTGTCGGCAGGGGTTGCGCGGCGGCCGACGCTCCCTGCCCCTGATTTCCCATAGCCGGTTTATGGTCAGTCTCCGGGTGGCGGACCACAGACCGGGAACCTGGTCTTGCAATGTGGACATACCACAGAACACCAAGGATGCACAGGTCGCATGCATGACTGTAGCTCGACGGTAGCTGGGCGGAAACTCGGTAGCGGGTATCCCCACCACGCACTGCATTCGGGTAAAAAAAATATGAAACGCTGCAAGCGCTGCTCACATCAGAAGCGGTGATAACTGAATTATTAAGGGAACCCGCCATTCAAGCTAGTTGGAGTGGCGGTTTTTGCTGATCTTCTAGGTACGTCAAAGACAAAATGAAACCAACAACCATCGCAACTGCGTTGGTGCTCTGCGTTTTTGGAGCAATCGCATGTGTTGCTCAGGACGCGTTCATGGGCACGTGGAAATTAACAGAGCGGAAGTCGGAATTCTCACCGGGAGCCCCGAAAAACAGAACCGTGGTCTATGAGGCTCAAGGTGATAAGGTGAAAATCACGGTCGACAGTGTGAGCAGCGATGGCAGGGCGACCCACTACACGTGGGTAGGCAAGTTCGATGGCAGCAACTACCCGGTTGCTGGCGATCCAAACTCTGATTTTCGTTCGTACACGGTAGTCGATGACCACATCTTGGGGTTTAACGTCACGAAGGGTCGTAAAGTCATCAATAGCGGTCGCATTGTTGTGTCTGCGGACGGCAAGAGCCGCACGGTCACCATGAGTGGAATCGATGCGAACGGGCACAAGTTCAGTAGCAGCGAAGTTTATGAGAAGCAGTGACGACCGACATGCCGTGGGAAACTGACCCGCACTCCGTTAATCGTGAGAAGTGTTTCAGCAGTCCTCCATTGATTGCCGCGAATTTCACGAAGCAATTCCTGGTGAGGAACTTCTGTAACGTTCCTCCCGCCGCTGCGGGGGAGAATGGGCCACGCGGGTCAAGAACTATGTGAAACATGTGGACTGTATTTTCCCAGACCACAAAAACTTTAAGAGAGATATTGACAGAGCCGTCTTCTATTGCTCCACGCTTCGCGGGGTGGGATTCAGCTCGGAGCGCCCTTTCGCAACAACGTTCATCAGCAAAAATCACCGAGCAGTATCGATGCGAGCCCCCTCCGGCGAAAGCTTTGCGGCTACCACGAATCTGCGTCTGGAAAACCAGTCACCCAATCTCCACAAGAGGAGGATTGCAACGAGCGCGCCGTAAAAGACCGGTGAGCGCACGTCCGATTTTACTTTCC
>Ga0307471_100000839_pt1 | contig 16212 bp, 13 predicted proteins | sample atmos_gasesAM3C__2_FD_204566 | JGI IMG/M metagenome (GOLD analysis project Ga0307471, IMG submission 204566) | Hardwood forest soil microbial communities from Morgan-Monroe State Forest, Indiana, United States - atmos_gasesAM3C_515 | ecosystem: Environmental > Terrestrial > Soil > Temperate... | reverse complement strand
GCTCACGGGTTGAACTTCCCAACATACTGATAATAGCTACCAATTATTCGTGGAAGCTAAAAAGAGCGATACAGCGGCAGAGCAATTGCTCACCAATTGCAGCTTGTTGCGTGAAACTCTCCCACGCGGCCTCATCGAACTCTCCTCGTGGTAGAGATGAGCAATACATGCTACGACTCTTGAAAAGGGTTCTTTGGAAGAAGGATATAACGTTTTAACGGCCGCCGCCGCCATGGGAATATCGCTCATTTCATGAGGTTTAGTTTTGCTTTTGGCCGACGGTCAAGACGGAGTTAAGATGTACCATACTCACAAAGCCGACATTATCAGGTGCTGTTGGATCTCGATCTTACCAGGCTCAGGGGCGAAGGTGTTTTGACCAAAATGAAAGAAGAAAATTCCGATGTGCGCGTCGTTGTCACAGCCGGCTATCTAGAAGCAAAATATTGCAGCTCAACATGGAGCGCCTCGGCGTCGCACACTTCGTCTTAAAACCATACACCTTCGCCGAAATTATAGAAGCTCAAAGAAGGGAGAAACACATGTTACGATATGCTTTGGTTCTTTCGTCCCTGATCGGGGCAATCCTTCTGGCCGTTGCTCCCCAGGCGATGTCGCAGGGTACCTTGGAGGGTTTCCGAACCTGTCCCGGAGACTTTGCACTCTGCGCCGCCTCGATTTGCACGCCGACCGGAGGGACGATTGAAGTCAAGTGCGAAGCTAGCACACCTGGCTGCCGCCTTAACGGGACCGCGTCTTTCCATCAGGCCCAATGCACCTGCCCGATATTCCCCGGACCCTCTATTGCCGACGTAAGTGGCGGCAATATGGGACTACGACCAGGACCTGGCAGGTGTACTCCTCCGACTATCGTCAACGGGCGGAATGTGGGGAACGACGGCATATGGTCGCTGTACTCGCCTATGGCGGAAATTCCGCAGGAAATAAACAACTGGAACCAGGGCAAAAAAAAGAGCGCCGCACCCCCAAACTTCTGTCCCGCCTCTTTGACGAATACGTTTGCCAACTGCTTCAGCTTTGCATGTGAACGTGCTGGAAAGATCAATGGTGTAGAGGTCGCAACGTGTTTTTGCCCAATCGGAGAGTCATTGACAGGTGCGGTAGTCGCTCCCGGGACTGCGTTCGGTACGCAGGCTGGCCAAGGCAATGTGGCCATCTGTTCCGAGATTCCTGTAGGCGCGCCATTCCCGTTCGGTAGCAATTAGACTGGGCAATACTTCAACTACTTCAACTTTTGATTAAAAGTCGCGTCTAAAAGACCACTGTCGAAGCGGGTAAAGGCTTGGTTCGCCCAGCGCATGCCCGACGTCTGGACCGTGTTGAAGCCGTGGCGGCTACGCCACGCTGTCTTCGAACCCAACTTCTGAACTGTGGAAGCTGGGTAAGCGAGGGCTGGGTCACAGGGTCTTTACGGTGAGCGAAAGCGAAGCGTCGCCCATTAAGTCACAACGATGCCGCCTTCCGTACCCTGCGCATATTGACGCGCCTGGGGGTTCTCATCGAAGAACCGGACCAGACCTACCTCGCCGAAAAAGGATACCGATGGCGCGTTGTCGGCTCTGCAGGGCGCCTCCTGCACCTATCGTATCGCGCTGGGGCCGACCTTCCAGGTCTCGGTTGCTGCAGCCCGAGCCTAACTACGGCGTGCAGATACCAATAGCGACCGATGATGACACATAGTCCCGGTACGGCAAGAGGACTGAAAATCTTCGTGCCGGGGCATCTAAATTGTTTCCAAAATGTTTCCATCGCAACCTGCCCGAACCATAAGAACGGCTGGGTTTCAGCTTCATGAATCCTGTTTCTTTTGTGTTTTTTCAGGTTCAGAAAGGTTGGGAGGAGCGGAAGTGTTTTTCGTAATCAGTAGGTCGCGGGTTCGACTCCGGCGGGTGGCTCCAAAATTTTTGGGAACTTACGAACTGCTTGTTTCGCGGTCACGAATGAATATTACGGGCTAGGAAGCTGCTGTCTGAGGTGGGATGATTGGAAGGAGGAGATACGAAGCGTGGTTGAGGCCGATATGTAGCGTTGTTTTACCCCCAAAATCTTCCACCGACCGATCACGCGGGTCATCGTGAAGGAATGGTCCGCACCCTCTGAGTTCGTTTTTGAAACTCGTAATTCGTCCTCCGCTTGATCCCGAATACTCATAATCCTTGCCGCGCACAGTGAGGCCGATCCGGTACCCGGCAGGCACAACGATGGAAGTCGGCCAGATTTCGACATCCAGCTCGGCGATCTGCCCCGGTTTCAGCGGCTGTCTCTCGTCGTGGGTATGATATGGCCGGTAGGGGGTGCTTAGTTCCCGATCGAGCTTGCGATGAGAAGCTCGGAGCCAACCTTGAGCAATGGGAGTGTGGGGATCGATGGCACCTTGAAAAACGACCTCCTCACCGTCGGACGAAAATACGCGCAGCACGAGAAAGATGTCGGCATCTGCCGTCGAGGATGAGACAAACAGTTTGGCCGCCACGGGCCCGGTGATTTCTGTTTCGTGCTCCAGTGACGGGGAAAGAAACGTGACCCCGTCCCCCATCGCGTCGAACTCGATCCGTCCTTCCGTACCAAGCGGTCTCCAACTCAGATGCCGATCAATGGGATTAAGGTAGAGCTTCGTCCAAAGAGTGCGGGCGATGGGCCACTCGTTTTCGCTCCGCTCCGCAAAGCCATCGAGGCGACGAACTTGGAGCCGAACCCGCGGCTCGTTGGCCCAACCATTATCGATGCCTTTCAGAAAATAGTCGAAGAAACGCTTCTGCAATAGCCTGCCGTAATCTGTATAGAAGTGCGTCCAGTGCTCTAATCCGTGCAGCTCAAGCCACTTTCGTTTGGATGCTGCGCGGACGAATCCCTCGACGTTCCCCCGTAGATGCAGCCCCTGGCCTCCCCAATTTCCTGCCGAGAGAAGTGGTACCGTCACCTTCGACCATACGGGAGAGCGAGCCTTGTGATAGTCATCGTCGAGCGGATGGGCGAGGATTTCAGCGCCGAGATCACAGCGACAGCCGGCAAGATCTTCCTCCGAAACTGTCTCCGGTCCGCACACTAGCTCGCTGGTAACGCGGCTGCGCGGGCCCCGCTCGCCGAGTCCGTGCTGCACGGTCTTCACCTGCATGTCGTACCAGTTCATCCAAAAGGTGCAGAGAATACCTCCATGATGGGTCATATCGCGGTACCAATCGGCGGCACCTTCCCAGATGCAGATCGCTGCGAGGTGCGGCGGCTGGAGCGACGCCACATGCCACTGGTTGATTGCGTAGTAAGAAATGCCGTTGAGCCCCACTTTGCCATTGCTCCATGACTGGATTCCCGCCCACTCGATGCAGTTGTAAAAATCTCTGGTTTCGCGCGGAGAGAAATGGTCGATATATCCCGGCGAGCAGCCGCAGCCACGCGAGTCTACGCGGACGCAGACGTAGCCGTGCGGCACCCACTTCTCCGGATCGACGACTTCCCAGTTCTGGTATTTGTTAGTTGAGCTCGCCGCAACGTCTGCATGCTGCTCGATCATCCGTTGCCACTGGTTCGGATAGCCGTCTTGAAACGCAAGTCCTTTTGCGTACGGACCGTAGCTGAGGATGACGGGATATTTTTCGTCTGCTATTGGTCGAAAAACATCGGCGCGCACTATGAGTCCGTCATCCATCGTGATCGGCACGTTCCATTCAATGCGCATGCCGTCCCGAATTTCAGAGCGCTCTGCCATTCTTGGAATTGCTTCGTGTTCAATCGATTTGGGCGAAGAAGCGAGCCGGCGCACCTTCAGTCCCCTCGATTTTATAAAAGGGCGCGTAGAATGATACCCGCCGGCGCGGCAACGCTCCGAGGTTGGTGATTCCCTCCATGATCACGATTCCCGCGCCAAGAATTACCCGGTGCATCGGGAAATCCTCGGAGGTAAAATCAGGCAGCCGGGCGCAGTACTCCTCGAAGAAATCAAAGCCGATCGACTTAGGGTTTTTAGCCACAAGCCACTCGGCCGACTCGGGCGGAAAGAATGGCGACTGAGTGAAATAGTCGGGCCACTTGCCGTACATTTGATCGGTCCAGTCGGTACGCAGAAGCACGATGTCGCTCTTTCTCACCTGATCGGCACCGCCGCGCTTGAGATCGTCGACAGTGATCTTATGGTTGGCGCCGACAAACGAGAGATCGACTATCACGGCCTCCCCGACGACCTGATCCAAGCTGATTTCGGCTGTAGTGATGCCGTCCTTGAAGACGTGGAGGGGAGAATCGATGTGAGCACCTGTGTGGAGTCCCTGATTCACGCTCGAGACCTGCCAAAAGCCAGGACCGCGGCGATGCGGCGTGATCTCCACCCGAAGGTTGGTGGAGGGAGGGCTCAAGGTATTTGAGTTCACCGCGACGGAGAGATCGATGAGCTTCGCCATTTCTCCCTCAACAATACTTGCAGGGCGGAAAGTTCCTGTCGTAGACCGGTTGCTTGAGAAACTCTTCGGGGTTGTACTTCCAGAATTGGCTGACCGCCGGGTAGGTGTAGATCACGGTGTTTTGGAGCTTCCCACCGACCTTCTCGACCTTTCGAATATAGATGTTCTGAGTCGGGTTGCCGTAGGGGTCCATCTTGATAGGGCCGCGCGGGGCGTCCTTGATTTCTACTTTCCTCAGTGCGGCTATGAGCGCCGCGCGGTCCTCAACCTTTCCGCCGATAGCCTTCACCGCTTCGCTTACCGCACGCGCTCCGGTGTAGCAGTCCTCGGAGTAGAAAGACGGCAGCCGGTTAAACTTTTTTTCAAACGCCGCGCGGAATCGGTGGTTTGCCGGCGTTTCGAGCGCGGCTGAATAGTGGTGGGCGCTGATCACGCCGATCGTTTCATCACCGAGTTGAGGCAGGATGTGCTCGTCGGTGTGCGTACCGCCGGCGATCACCGGCAGCCGGCCTCGGAGGCTGCTAGTAGAGTACGCGTTCGCGAAAAGCAATGACCAACGCCCCAGCGCCAAGACGAAGAGCGCGTCGGCATCTTTCTTGACCTGGCCGAGATATGGAGTGTAGTCCTGCACGTTCAGCGGCACCCAAAGCTTCTGGATGATCTGGCCGCCGTTATCTTCGAAGGTCTGCTGAAAGCCACCCGCAATCTCCCATCCAAACGCGTAATCGAGCGAGATGATCGAGATTTTCTTATAGCCGAGGACCTCGGCCGCGTACTCGCCGAACGGATGCATGTTGCCACCCGCGGAGAAGCCCGTTCGAACCAGCCACTTGGGGCGCTTGCGCTGGGTGAGGTCGTCAGCGGAGTTGACCGGGTAGATCGTTGGGATCTCCTGGGCCTCGATGTACGGCACGAGCGCGTACGCCACGTTGGAGAGGATGACCCCAGCCAGCATGTGAACCTTATCGCTTTCAACCAGCTTCCGCGCCTTCGTAATGGCGATGGCAGGTTCCCCTGCGTTGTCCTCAAGGATCACTTCGAGCTTTCGGCCGGCGATCTGCCAGCCGGTCTCTTCCCAGTAAAGCTCGCAGCCGTTGTACATGTCCTTTCCCGCCTGGGCGATAGCGCCGGTGATAGGAGAGATGAACCCGATTTTGATCGGTGCCTGGCCAAGCGCGTCGCCTGCTCCAAGCATCAGGGCGAAAGCAATTAGAACTGACAGAATCGAGTTGATGGTGCGCATGGCTCTGCTCCTTCTCGATAGAACTCTTTTATCTCCGAGCCGGTTTCCCCTTAACAGTATTTGCAGGGAGGGTAGTCACGGGAGTATACGGGATTCTTCAGATATTCCTCCGGCTTGTAGGTCCAAAACTGCGAGACATTCTGGAAGGTATAGATCACGGTATTCTGAAGCTTCCCACCAACCCGCTCCACTTTGCGCACGTAGATGTTCTCAATGGGATTACCGTATTCATCGAAGCGAATAGGTCCTCGAGGAGTGTCGGTCAGTTCCACTTTGCGTAGCGCTGCGACGAGGCGCTCGCCATTCTCGGCGTCTCCGCCGAGGGCTTCGAGAGCGCGCTTGAGCTGGAGCCCAGCCACATAAGTGCCTTCAGAATAGTACGAGGGTATCTGTTTAAATTTCGCCTCGTACGCCTGCACGAACTTTCGATTAGCTGGGTTAGCGAGCGCAGCTGAGTAATGCAGCGCGGTAATGACTCCGAGCGCCTCATCACCCATGGTTCGAAGCACGTGCTCATCGGTGAACGTACCGCCCCCAATCAGCGGCAGGCGGGCCTTCAGGCCGGCGTCTTCGTACTGTTTGGCGAAGCGGAGCGCGTCGGCTCCGGAGAAGACTGCGTAGACAGCGTTCACATCGCGCTTGAGCTGAGAAATATAGGGGCCAAAGTCGGTAGTGAACAGAGGCGGCCAGAGCTTCTGCACGATCTGACCACCTGACTCTTCAAACGTGCGGTGAAATCCTGCCGCCACTTCCCAGCCGAAGGCGAAGTCGTAGCCGATCATCGCGATCCGGCGGTACTTGAGGTTGTCATAGACCCATTTGCCGAAGGGATGAGACGGCTGAGCGCTGGACCATCCGGTACGAACGATGTAGGGGCTGCGCTTCCGCTGAGTAATGTCTTCGCCGGACACGATCGGAAAGATAGCCGGAAGCTTGTTAGTGTCAATGTAGTCACGGATGGCGTAGCCGACAGCCGCTGACAGAGGGCCGACGAGGATTTGAATTCCTTGTCCCTCCACCATCCCCCGAAGTTTGGTAAGACCGGTAGCAGGGTTTCCAGCATCGTCCTCAGTGATGAGCTTTATCTCTCGCCCGCCTAGCTTCCCGCCCTGCTCTTCAAGGAAAAGCTCGAAGCTGTTCAGCATGTCTTTGCCGTTTGGCGAAAGCGGCCCCGTTAGCGAGGACATGAAACCAACCTTGATCGGCCCCTTCTGCGCCTCGGCAGGTGAGATACAGGCGAGAGCGATCAGAGCCAGAGCGATAGCAATGACAAAGCCCTTATGCATACACGCCTCCTTTCAGTTTTTTTTCATCTCTGGATGTTCCTGCAATCCGGCAAGCTGTTCAAGAGTTGTTATGATGGCCGCCAGATCTTCCTCACCTCGCCCCGCTGCGACGGTGGCCGTGGCCAATTGCTGCGTGATGCTCGTGAGCGGCAATGAGACCCCGAGCCGCTGCCCTTCCTCTAGCATGAGCTTGAAGTCCTTCAAGAACAGTTCGACTTTCATCTGTGCGTCAAAGCGATGGCTCACCATGAGCGGGCCGCGCACGTCGACCATTTTCGAAGTGGCCGCGCTCTCTTTAAGAATGTCGAGCAGCGTGGACGGCGCCAAACCACCTTTGGCCCCAAGCACGAGCGCCTCTGCCAAGGCCGCGGTATTGAGCCCAACAAGCAGGTTGGTGGCGAGCTTCGCAAGCGAGGCCATGCCGATATCGCCCACGTAGTGCGTTTTCTCTGCGATGGCGTCAAAGATCGACTGGCAGGCATAGGCGCGTGCGCGATCTCCCGCGACGAAGATCGCGCAGTCGCCGCGCTCGACCATTGCGCTCGTCCCACTCATCGGCGCGTCCAGGAATACTAAGCCCTTGGTTGCTGCCGCCTCGCCGAGACGGCGCGTCAGCTCGGGGGAGATCGTGCTCATCTGAATGAGAGTGCAATTGAGCGGCGCCGTCTCGATCAGCCCGCCAGCACCCAGTATTGTTTCCTCGACGCTCTGGAGCGACGGCAGGATCGTGAAGACCGCGTCGGCATCTTTGGCGACTTCAGCGATGCTCCCGGCCGCGATCAGCCCCTGAGCATGAAGAGACTTAATTTGCTCCGCGCGCGTGTCGTAGCCTTTCACTTCGAACTCCCCTTTGAGAAGCCGCGCGGCGACTGCGCTGCCGAGAAGGCCGACGCCGATGATGCCGATTCGCTTCATGGAACTTGGGCCGGAAAGAAATCTTCGACTGACGATTTCCCTCTCCCGTTGCGGGAGAGGGCGAGGGTGAGGGCAAATTCCTCGCGCACCACCCTCACCTCTGTCCTCTCCCTCCAAAAGGAGGGCGAGGAAGCTATTAAAAGCAGCGCCCCGCAGCATGACCTAGAAAAAGATTTCATGTCCAAGAAGTTCTTCCTTGAAACATCACAAGCCGAGGTATTTGCTCTTGATCTCCTCGTTTTTCCAAAGCTCCTGCGGCAAGCAGGAGTGAACGATCCTGCCTCGGGACAACACATGAATCTCATCGCTCACGCGGAGAGCGAGAGGGAGGTTCTGTTCCACAAGCAGGATCGACAGTCCTTGAGACTTGAGATCCTCGATGACGCGGCCAACCTCGCGAACCAAAAGAGGCGCAAGCCCTTCGGTCGGCTCATCCATTAATAGAAGCTCAGGATTCGTCATGAGCGCGCGTGCGATGGCCAACATCTGCTGCTCGCCACCCGAGAGCTTCCCTGCTCGAATCGCACGCCGCTCACGCAGACGCGGGAATAATTCCATCACGCTCTCTAGATTCCAAACGCCACCGTTTCGTTTGTCAGCAACTGTGAGATTCTCGGAAACGCTGAGGGAGGGGAAAACCCGGCGACCCTGAGGCACCAAGCCGAGACCGAGATTGATCGCGCGGTTCGAGGACCAGCCGGTAATATCGCGCTCCTTGAACAGTACCTGCCCGTGGCGGGGTGGAGTAAATCCGACAATAGAGCGAATCAGAGTAGTTTTGCCCATGCCGTTTCGTCCGAGAAGCCCAACTACTTTTCCTTTCTCGACCTTGAAAGAAATCCCCTGAAGGATATGACTGTCGCCGTAGTATGTATGAATTTGCCTGACCTCTAGCATCACGCACCCTCCCACGCAGCTCCAAGGTAAATCTCTTGCACGACTGAATTGGACTTCACCTCATGACTCAGGCCGTCAGCTATGATCTTACCGTAGTGCAGAACGGTGATCCGGTCGGTTAGCTCGAAAGCCACGTCCATGTCGTGCTCGATCACGAGCAGAGTGATGGCGGGATCGAGCTTTTTAACGAGGGCGACCATCATGTGTGACTCGGCGGGTGATAGTCCGGCAGTGGGCTCATCCAACAAAAGGATTTTCGGCGCTCCGGCCAATGCTAGCGCAATTTCGAGCTGTCGCTGCTCACCGTGCGAGAGATCGCGAACAGGTTCGTTCTGCTTTTCCTGAAGCCCAACCGCTTCAAGCAAAGAGCGAGCGCGAGCAAAGTGATCCGTATAGCGGGAGAGGGTTCGGTGCAGATGGAACTTCGCTGGGGTAAGAGCTTGAACCGCGAGGAGACAATTTTCCAGCACCGTGAGGCGAGGAAAAAGATTCGTGATCTGATAGGTTCTCGCGAGTCCTAATCTCGCGCGGCGATGGGGTGGCAGACGGGTCAAATCACAACCGAAGAGATGAATCCGCCCTTCAGTGGGTTTGGTTTCTCCACTGATCAGGCTGAAAAGCGTCGTCTTGCCGGCACCGTTTGGTCCGATGATCGCCCGGCGCTCGCCCGCCGAAACATCAAGGCTCACGCCATCGAGAGCGCGAAGCCCATCGAAGGTTTTGGAAACATTCGAAAGTGAAAGAGCAAGAGAGGTCGAGTCACTCATGGTTTAAGTTCTCTACGCTCGTGCGTTCCGAGAGCATTTCTCCCCTAACGCCGAGCGCCTTGCGCCTCACCTAACAGTATTTGCACGCTGGATAATTTCGATCATAAACGGGTTGTTTCAGAAACTCCTCCGGCTTGTACTTCCAAAACTGCGAGACATTCGGAAAAGTGTGAACGACGGTGTTCCAGAGCTCACCGTCTTTCTTCTCAACTTTCCGTACATAGATGTTCTGGATCGGACCGCCGTGAGCATCCAGCTTAACGGGTCCTCGCGGCGCGTCGGAGATCTCTACTTTTCTTAGCGCGGCCAGGAACTTGTCCCTATTTTCGACGTCCCCGCCGACCATCTTGACCGCCTCGTGGATCCAGTGCGCGGCGGTGTAGCACGTCTCCGCGTAGTAAGAGGGCACTTTTCCATACTTCTTCCGAAACTCGCTGACGAAGCGCTTGTTTGCTGGCGTGTCAAGTGCGGCACTGTAGATCAGAGGGGTGATCCCTCCGATCGCCTCGTCCCCGAGGGATGGCAGGACGAACTCGTCTAACGTCGTGCCGCCACCGATTAGCGGCAGTCGAGCTTTGAGCCCCGCATCTTGGTACTGCTTCGGGAACCGGAGCGCTGAGGCCGCAACCATCACGGCAAAGACCGCGTTGGCATCACGCTTGATCTGGGCCAGGAACGGACCGAAGTCTGTGGTGCCGAGAGGCGGCCAGAGCTTTTGAACGATCTGCCCGCCGGCTTCTTCGAATGTCCTTTGAAACCCACCGACCTGCTCCCAGCCAAAGGCGTAATCCATTGCGATCGTCGCGATCTTTTTATATCCAAGCGTCTTGGCAACGTACTCCCCGAATGGGTGGTTTGGCTGGCTCGAAGTCCATCCGGTTCGGACTAGCCACTTGACCGGCTTGCGCTGCGTGAGGTCGTCCGCCGACACCACCGGGAACAGGGTAGGGATCTTGTACTCGTCGATCTTCGGCGCCAGCGCATAGCCCTCGCTGGCGAGGAACCCACCGGCCACGATGTGCACGTTGTCACTCTCCACCAGCTTCCTGAGCTTGGTCAGCGCCTGAGCCGGGTCGCCTTGGGTGTCCTCGATGATCACTTCTACCCTTCGGCCAGCCATCTGGTAAGAGAGCCCCTGGTAGGCCATGCCGATATCTTCAAGGGACATCGTGAAGGCATTGGTCATGTCTTTTCCGACAGCGGCGCCGCCACCCGTCACCGGAGCGAGGAAACCGATCTTTATCGGTGCCTTCTGGGACCAAGCCACACCGGCATCAACGGTGAGAGCCGACGTTAGCAAACCCAAGATTACGGCAATTTGTTTTTTGCCCATTGTCTCCTCCTTATATCTCTTCTTCCGGCAGGCCAGGGACTCCTATGGCTTTTGTCTTCATTTCCTTCGGCCGCCGTTTTATCGCCCCGAGGATTCCTTCCGGCGCATAGACAATCGTGAGGATATAGACGGCGCCGAGAATCAACAGCCAACGATGCGTGTAGACAGAGACTAGATTCTTGAGGAGAACAATAATACCCGCTCCTAGCGCGGGACCGACGAGCGTCCCGCGTCCGCCGAGGGCAACCATCAACAGGACCTCTACAGAAGTCGCGAGCTGGAGGTCCACCGGGCTGACGAAACCGTTGTAATAGGCCCAGAGCACGCCGGCGAAGCCGCCGAAACCGCCCGCAATGACGAAGCCGATGTATTTGTGCAGCCATACATGATAGCCGAGCGTTCTCATGCGGGATTCACTCTCTCTGATTCCCACTAGAGTCTGCCCGAAGGGAGAGCGCACGATCATACGGAGAATCGAGAAGGCGATCAAAAACCCTGCGAGCGTAAAATAATAGAACGGAATCGAAAAAGTGAGCGACCACGGAAGCCCGAGGTCCGGACGGGGAATCGCCGAAATCCCATTGTCCCCTTGGGTCATCGTGACCCATCGGTGAGCAAGCCCCCAAACGACCATGCCGAGGGCGAGGGTAATCATGAGGAAGTAAACGCCCGTGGCGCGCAACGCTACAAGACCGAAAATTGCCGCAACCAGCACTGCGACCAAAATTCCGACCGGCAGGGCGACCCCGAAGCCAGCTCCGTATCGCGTCGCGAGGATACCTACACTGTAAGCGCCAAGGCCGAAATAAGCCGCATGGCCGAGCGAAGCAAGACCCGTGTAGCCAAGAATGATATCAAGGCTCATAGCAAGAATCGCGTAGATCAGCGCCTGGGTCAACAACGTGAGCAAGAACGAGGAGACAAACGGCGGCGGGGCGATAAGTAAAAGGAAAACGATAATCGCCATCAGTGGCTGTTCGTAGAACCTTGCCAATCTCATCACGTGCGACCATACAGGCCGGTCGGCCGCACAGCCAAGATTGCAGCCATCGGGGCGAAAAGGGTGAAGTACGAAAGTTCAGGAAAGAGCGCTTTGCCAAAGTTATCGAGCAGCCCCACTAGTAAGCTCCCGATCAGGGCGCCTTTGAGACTTCCCATGCCTCCGACAATCACGACAACAAAAGCATAAGGGAGAATTTCAAAGTCGGCGCCCGGATAGACTCCGACAAATCCTCCGGCAACCACTCCCGCCACCGCTGCCAAAAGAGCGCCGAGCGCAAAAACGACCATCGAGATCCCATGGACGTTGATGCCGACTCCACGTGCCATCTCGGGATCATCCACGGTCGCCCGAATAGTCGCCCCGACCCGCGTGCGCTCGAGGACCAACCAGAGAATCAACGCGACGACCGCTGCTACCGCGATGATGAAGACTCGATAGACTGGGAAATAGAGTTCACCGATTCGGTAGGCGCCAGATAGGGCCGTTGGCACCGGAATCGTGTAAGGGTCGCCGCCCCAGATGATCAGGGCGAGGTCCTGAAAGATCAGAGCGAATCCCATGGTCGTAAGCACCTGACCTAGTTCTTGTCCGCCGAGCCGCTTAAGAAACGCGTTCCACTCGGCGACGCCAATGATGGCAATGGCCAAAGCCCCCGCGAGAATCGCGAGAGCGAAATGGCCGGTCCGCCAAATAACTGTGAGGCCAACATACCCCCCCAACAAATAGTACGAGCCGTGAGTCATATTGACGATGCGCATCATTCCAAAAATGAGCGAGAGTCCTCCAGCCAGAAGGAAGAGCAACGCCCCGAATGAGATGCCGTTGAAGGTTTGCGTAATCCAGAATTCCATAGTTCTAATCCGCGCTACCACCCTCCGACCGTTCTTGTCAACGCTCACGAGAGTCAGATAGCATGAGGAGGTCTCCGTTTGGGATTATCGAGTTCGCGTTTTTAACTCTAAACCTCCAACTTCAACTCACCTAGCTTTGCAGAGCCGTGACCAAGGGAGAGACGTTCATTTGACCACGAAGCACACGAAGAGCACGAAGTTTCCAATTACAAATATCCCAACCCTTCGTGTCCTTCGCGAACTTCGTGGTGAGAAAGTCTTTCGTCGAATCGTGTATCAATGAAGACTGACGCCTGAAAATTTGGCAAGCTAAAAATACTTTCGAGGAGGTCAACATGGCATTTCCGCGCGATCAGATTCCGTACTCAGCGATCATCGACCGCCCCGCGCTTCGTCTGCCGAAGTCCGCTCGGGTGGTCGTGTGGGTCATCGTCAACGTAGAGGAGTGGGACATCCAAGGACCGATGCCGCGCACAGTGCTGCCGCCGCCGGGAGGAGCACAAGTTATTCCCGACGTTCCCAACTTCGCCTGGTTTGAGTACGGGATGCGCGTGGGATTTTGGCGCCTGAAGGCCGTTCTCGACAAGCACAAGATTAAAGCCACTCTGGCAATCAATGCATCGGTTTGTTTTTCCTATCCGCGGATCGCTGAAGCTTCGCGAGAGGCCGGCTGGGAGTTCATGGGGCACGGTTACATCCAAAAGCCCATGCACCAAGTGGAAGATCAGCGCGAAGCGATCAAGAAGTCTGTCGAAGCCATCCGCAATGTCACGGTAAAGGTGCCATTAGGATGGCTTGGTCCTGGGCTGACTGAAACCGAAGAAACTCTCGATCTCTTGGCAGAGGCCGGATTTCAATACGTCGCCGACTGGGTCAACGACGACCAACCTTATGAGATTAAGACGGCGCATGGGCCGCTCGTTTCGCTGCCGTATTCTGTGGAGCTGAACGACATCCCGATGATGATTCTTCAGCACCACGAGGCAGAGGAGTTTTTTCGCCGAGTCAAGGATCAGTTCGCGACGCTGTACACCGAAGGAGCGAAAAGTGCTCGCGTGATGGCCATAGCGGTTCATCCTTATATCAGTGGCGTCCCGCATCGAATCAAGTATTTCGAGAAGACCTTTGCCTATTTGAAAAAACAGAAGGGCGTTGTCTTCTGGACGGGCGAAGAGATTTTGGAGTGGTACCGAGGTGTGCAATCAACGCGCAGTTAAAAGCCTATTCCGAGTGTGTTTCCTCCTCTCCCTTGATGGGAGAGGATAGAGGTGAGGGTGATTAGGGTTCATGCTAGCCCTCACCCCGACCCTCTCCCGCAAGGGGAGAGGGAACATTTTCATTGGGCGCAACATCCGGCGTGGCTCGTTTTAGTTTGGAGTTAAGTCTCATTGTTCATGAGCCGTAGATCTCTGGATTGTAGAGGTTGGGCGGTCGGCGGCCTTCCATGACCGCAATCACATTATCGACCAAGATGGCGGCGACGCGCTCGCGCGTATCGACCGCCGCACTGCCGAGGTGAGGAGTTAACACCACGTTGGGCAAGCCGATGAGTCCGGGCTCGACGAGTGGCTCATGCTCATAGACATCGAGCGCTGCGCCTGCGATCCGCTTCTCCGTCAGAGCCCGCACCAAAGCTTTCTCATCGACGATGGGACCTCGCGACGTATTTATGAGATACGCAGAGGGACGCATGAGATGGAGTTCTCGATCGCCGATCAGATGAATAGTCTCGGCGCTTAGCGCGGCATTAACCGAGACGAAGTCCGATTCTCTCAGAAGCCCATCTAAAGTCCGGTATTCAACTCCAAGCGAAGCTTCCCGTGTTTCGCCCAGCCGGTGACGCTTGGTGTAGAGGATACGCATGTTGAATCCTCTTGCGCGGCGCGCCACAGCTTCGCCGATGGCACCGAGACCTACGATCCCCAGAGTTTTGCCGTTGACTTCGCCGCCGACAAAATGGATCGACTGGCTCCCGGGAAAAATCCCAGAGCGGAGCGCGCGATCGCCTTCCACGACTCGGCGCGCCACCGCGAGAAGCAGTGCCCAATGGAGATCCGCGGTGGCTTCCGTAACGAAAGGCGGAATGTTGGTAACTGGTATCCGCCGCGCCGTTGCCGCCGCCACGTCAACTCCGGCAGGCGTGATCGCCATCGAGGCGATCAGCTTGAGATTGTTATTGGCGTTGATCACCTCCGCATCCACGCGGTCATGTAGGAGGCAGACTAGATACTCGTTTCGTTCGAGCGCGCCGATCAGCTCGGCCTTCGTGATAATGTGAGTTGAATCATGATTCAACTCGACTTCGGCGACGTCCCGCAGTCGCGACAACGCCTCTTCAGGAATCGGCTGTGTGACAAAGACTTTCGGGGCCATTGCAAGCTGTGGGATCCTACCACCTCTAGGTTGGAACGAGAAGAGAAGAAGATTGACAATGATCGATGAGATGACTTAAGTGTCGTATCTGCAAACGAGATGTGAATCGTTTACTCCTACAATTAAGGAGGCTCTATGGTGACCCGCAGCACATCCAGTTTTGGTCTAGTCGGCACCGATTGGCAGCAGCGCATTAACTGGGAGCGGCTGAGGAAGTACCGCTTGAGCCGCGCTCGCGAGGCGATGAAAAAAAATGGCTTAGGCGCGATACTAGCGATGTACGACGAAAATGTGCGCTATATTTCCAGCACTGTCACGCCAGGGTGGTGCCGGTTAAAGCCTGGCCTCCGTTATGCGTTGCTTTGTGAAGGCGCCGAGCCGGTGCTCTTCGAGCAAGGTGACATCGGCATACAGATCAATCGCCACTGCCCGTGGATCCCGCGCGATAACGTGCGCTACGCCTACTCGTGGATCAAAGGCGCCGTGGGCGGCGCGTCGCGCCAGCAGGTGAAAAAATTCACCAATGCGATTGTGGAAGAACTGCGAAAATATCATGTCGAGAAAGCTCCTCTCGGAATCGACTTCGTTGACATCAACATGATCAACGAATTCAAGGAGGCGGGGATTAATTGGACCGACGGCGCATCGCCCATGGTGGAGGCGCGCGCAATTAAAAATGATGACGAGCTTGAGGCGATGCGCATAGTGGCCGCCATCTGCGATGGCTGCCACACGGCCATTTCGCACTTCATCAAGCCAGGGATGCAAGAGCATCAGATTACCGCGTATGCCATGAATTTTTTGTACAACATTCCGGGAATCGAGGATGTCGAGGACATCATCGTCTCCTCGGGGCCTAACAGTTGGCCCAACTGGAGGCACTTCTCAGACCGCATCATTCAGCCGGGCGACCTCGTGATCATCGACATGGCGGCGGTCACCTGGAACGGCTACAAGAGCTGCATGTACCGCACTTACTGCGTGGGAAAGAAGCCGACTCAAGAGCAAAAAGACTATTACAACATCGCTTATGAGTGGCTCTATCGCGCCATCGACAAGGTGACGCCGGGAGCAACGACTAAAGAGATCGCCGAGGTCTGGCCCTCGGCGATGGAGACTTGGGGATATA
>Ga0307471_100000838_pt1 | contig 16213 bp, 10 predicted proteins | sample atmos_gasesAM3C__2_FD_204566 | JGI IMG/M metagenome (GOLD analysis project Ga0307471, IMG submission 204566) | Hardwood forest soil microbial communities from Morgan-Monroe State Forest, Indiana, United States - atmos_gasesAM3C_515 | ecosystem: Environmental > Terrestrial > Soil > Temperate... | reverse complement strand
GCACGACTTCGTAGTACATCCAACCCACATTCGCCAGGCCCCACATCGCGATGCTTGTGCCGAAAATCAGCCAAAAGGGGCGGCTCAATCCCTTTCCGCGCCGGGAAGCGCCGAAAGCCATGAAGGCCGCAAGACCGCATGCCAGAATTTGCAGCAAGTTTGCGAGAAGGGATCCGAGTGTGGATGTGCCGAGCGTCAGCGCTTCGATCACATGAAGACCGACGACCACACACGCCAGCGCCAGAATCTTGCGAGGCATCCTTAAGAGGCTCCTCCGAGGGTCCACCGATTGTTCCTATTGTTCAGTGTATGGCAGCTATAGGCGGGGACAACCAAGACTTAGAGACGGACGTTCCAAAATGGAAAATGCCTCCAGAGAGGCCCGAGCCATCTGCCGATGATGGAAAATCACCATTTGCACAAGCCAGATTCGCAAAATGTGCGGTTGGCTAGCGACCTTCCAGCGGGTAGCGGTCTTGGGACTGAACGGCAGAAGCGACACGGCGGCGAAGCGCGATGGTGTCCACCGGCGCGCGCTTCGCGAAACGCTTCAGGACCGCCATCTGCGTGGTGAGCATGTCGCCTTCGTGGATGGCGGCGATGGCGCGCTTGGCTTCGTGCTCGATGCGCTCGGCAGCGTCATTGATGAACACGCGGGCGGCGTCGACCATCGTCTGCGAGGCGGATTCGCCTTTGGCTGCGGCGGCTTTTTGCGCGCGCAACAAGCTGGATTCCATCGCGTAAATTTCCATCACGATATTCGAGAGCGCGCCGATCAATTCCTGTTCGTCTGCGAGTTTTTCACGGAACTTTTGGACCGCGCCTCCGGCTGCTTGCAGAAACATTTTCTTGGCGTTGGCGACGACACGGGATTCCGCGGCCAGCGCGCCTTCCGGCGCTTCTTCGAACGACGGCCCGGCTAGGATCTCATCCGCGAGCTTCATCGCTGCGGGAATCAGCGGTAATTGTCCGCCCATCGCGCGCTTCATCAGCATCTGGATAATGAGCATGCGGTTGATTTCATTGGTGCCTTCGAAGATGCGGTTGATGCGCGAATCGCGGTACGCGCGGCACACCGGATATTCTTCGTGAAAACCGTATCCGCCGAAGATTTGCACCGCTTCGTCCACGACAAAATCCAGCATCTCGCTGCCGTAGACCTTGGCGATGGAGCTTTCGATCGCGTACTCTTCGAGAACCTTCATGGTGTTCTGAATTTTGTCGCCGGAGCCGGAAGCCGCCGCCATTGCTGCTTCGATGTTTCCCGCCGAGCGGTACACCATCGATTCCACTGCGAAGATCTGGATGGCCATCTCCGCCAGCTTTTCTTTCATCATGCCGAAGTCGCCGATCTGCTTTCCAAACGCTTTGCGCTCCTTCGAATACTTCGAGGAAGTCATCAGCACGTGCTTCGAGCCGCCCACGCAGGAGGCACCAAGTGTGAATCGTCCCGCATTCAGGATGTTGAAGGCCACGATGTGCCCGCGGCCGATTTCGTGCAGCAGGTTTTCCTTCGGGACCTTGCAGTTTTCCAGGAAAATCGGCGTCGTCGAACTGCCGTGGATGCCCATCTTGTGCTCTTCGTTGCCGGGCTTGAAGCCGGGGAAGGTGCGCTCGACGATAAAGGCGGTGAATTTCTCGCCGTCAATCTTTGCGAACACGATGTAGACATCGGCAAAACCGCCGTTGGTGATCCACATCTTCTGGCCATTGAGGATGTAGTGCGTGCCTTCTTTGTTGAGTTCCGCGCGCGTCAGCGAATTCTGCGCGTCCGATCCGGCTTGCGGCTCCGAGAGGCAGTACGCGCCAATCCACTCACCCGTCGCCAGCTTCGGCAAGTACTTTCTCTTTTGCGCTTCCGTTCCGAAATAAACGATCGGCAGAGTGCCGATACCGGCGTGCGCTCCGTGCGTCACCGCGAAGCCGCCGTAAATCGAAAGTTTTTCCGTCAGGACCGTAGTGGAAATCTTGTCGAGGCCCGCGCCGCCGAATTCTTCCGGCACTCCGCCGCCCATCAAACCGACTTCGCCGCCCTTTTTCACCAACTCGGCCATCAGCCCGGGTTTCTTGTTTTCGAGATCCTTGATGACCGGGAAAACTTCCTTGAGGACAAATTCCTCCGCCGTCTGCCCAATTAGCTTTTGATCGTCGGTGAGATCTGCCGGCGTGAAAACATCGCCCGGCTGCGGCGATTCCAGGAGAAAGCTGCCTCCCTTGGCTGCGGACTTGGTGAGAGTGGCGGTGGCCATCTTGGTCGCTCCTAGCGGGAAGTCTCTGTAGCTGGATTTCAGTCTAACGGCTGCCTGAGGGGCGCAGCACAATCAATTCAACTCATTTTACTCCTGCACCGATGCGCAGTAAATACCGTTAAGTTCCACTTGTCGCAAGGGTTTTTCAGTCCTGTCCAGCCATCCGTAAGCGCTCTGAAGCTGGCGAGCGATGCAATTCGCGGTATAATCCACGCTCATTTCACGGACTACTGAGGAACTCTGATGAAGTCGATCCGCTGTGTACGTGCCTTCACTCTCGTTGCATCCATGCTTGGCGCTCTCTTACTTGGCGGTCCCTCCGTGGCCCAAGCTCCTCCTGCCGCTCCCTCGCTGCCCGGCGAAATGCCCGTGCAGTTCACGCCGGTCACCAACACCTTCGACTATGCCCGGCGCGAAGTGATGATTCCAATGCGCGATGGCGTGAAATTGCACACCGTCATCCTCGTGCCCAAAGGCGCAAAGAACGCGCCGATTCTTTTTACGCGCACGCCCTACGACGCCGATGATCTCACCACCCACGAGCACAGCTCGCACCTCGGACCCAGCCTTCACGGCTATGACAACGCGCTCGAAGTGATTCTTGAAGGCGGTTATATCCGCGTCGTCCAGGATGTTCGTGGCAAGTACCGTTCGGAGGGCGACTATGTAATGACGCGACCACTGCGCGGTCCGCTGAATCCTACCGCCGTCGATCACTCGACCGACACGTACGACACCATCGACTGGCTGGTGAAAAGTATTCCGGAGAGTAACGGCAAAGTCGGCATGCTCGGCATTTCCTACGACGGATTTTTGCCGTTGATGGCGCTGGTCAATCCACATCCCGCGCTCAAAGTGGCCGTGCCGATGAACCCCATGGTCGACGGATGGATGGGAGACGACTGGTTTCACTACGGCGCGTTTCGCGAACTGAACATGCCGTACATTTACGAACAGGAAGCCACGCGAAAAAACGACGAGCACTGGTGGACCAGCAACTACGACGATTACGACTTGTACTTGCAAGCGGGTTCGGCGGGCGAGCTGGGCCGGCGGCATGGCCTTGAACAGGTCGGCTTCTGGCGCAAAATTCTCGATCATCCGAGTTACGATGCCTTCTGGCAGCAGCAAGCCATGGACAAGATTCTTGCCGCGCAGCCCTTGAAAGTCCCGATGATGCTGGTGGACAGCCTGTGGGATCAGGAAGACATTTACGGCGCGATTGCCGTTTACAAAGCGATCAAGCCGAAGGACGCCGGCAATGACAAAGTATTCCTGGCCATCGGCCCGTGGTATCACGGTCAGGAAATTCGCGACGGCAGCTCACTCGGCGCGGTGCGATTCGACAGCGACACCGCTCTTTATTTTCGGCGGGAGATTCTTGCGCCCTTCCTCGCGCATTATTTGAAAGACGATGCGGCGAAGGGCGACGTCGCGCCGGTGACCGCTTTTGAAACGGGAACAAACACCTGGCGGCGTTTGCCCGCGTGGCCCTCCGGCTGCGCAAGTGGATGCAGCGTGAAACCCACACCTCTCTATCTCAACGCCGGGCTAAAGCTCGGCTTCGCCGCGCCTGCAGCTGGCGAAGCGCCATTTGATGAATACGTCTCCGACCCCGGTAAGCCGGTTCCGTTCAACGGACGTCCTAGTTTTCCCGTCGGTTTCGCCGGCAATGTGCCGTGGCGCACGTGGCTTACGAGCGATCAGCGCGAAGTTTCCGGCCGTCCTGACGTGGTTGTCTTCGTTTCCGATACGCTTAGCGCTTCCGTGAAAATCAGCGGACAAGCTATCGCCAACTTGATCGCTTCCACGAGCGGGACGGACTCCGACTGGGTCGTTAAGCTGATCGATCTTTATCCCGACGAAGTGGGCGCGCAGCCGGAAATGGGCGGCTATCAACTCATGGTCGCCGCGGATATTTTCCGTGGCCGCTATCGCGAGAGCTTTGAAACGCCCAGAGCCCTCGCGCCGGACAAACCGCTGTTCTATCGCTTCGCGCTTCCCACCGCGAATCATGTCTTTCTGCCGGGCCACCGCATCATGGTGCAAATCCAGTCGAGCTGGTTTCCGCTCTACGACCGCAATCCTCAAACTTTTGTTCCCAATATGTTCTGGGCCAAGCCCGCCGACTATCGCAAAGCCACGCAGCGCATCTACCACGCGCCCGGCCAAGCAACTTTCATCGAACTGCCGATTGTCACGGCGCCCTGAAGTTTTGCCGGCCTGGGAGCCGCACCACCTGATTGCGTCCTCGCGTGACTCTTTCGCTTCTCCCTTGCTATCCTGACAACCTCTCAATTCGATCTAGGAGCGAATATCATGCGCAACATTTTCATAGCGATTCTATTCTTTGTTTGTGCCGCCATTTCTCCGGCGCAAAATGGTTCCGCTTCGCACTTTGACGGCAATTCGTGGTGGGCTCATGTGAAATTTCTCGCGGATGATTCGCTCGAAGGACGCGACACCGGCAGCGAAGGTCTTCGTAAAGCGCAGGCCTACGCGGTCGAGCAACTCAAGAAAGCTGGGCTCGAGCCCGCGGGCTCGAACGGTTTCTACCAGCCCGTGCGCTTCAATCAATACGAAGTTGACGAAGCCAAATCGTCGCTCGCTCTCGTCGCAAATGGCCAAGCGAAAACTCTCTCCTTTGCCGACGATGCGTTCATCGGCACCCGCGCCACGCACGCCTCCGTCACGCTTTCCGCGCCCTCGGTTTTTGTTGGCTACGGGTTGAAAATCCCGGAGAAAAATCTCGATGAACTGGCCGGTCTCGACCTCAAAGGAAAGATCGTCGTCTTTCTCGCTGGCTCGCCATCGGACATTCCTACGGCTCTCGCCGCGCATTATCAAACGCCCGCTGAACGCTGGAAATCGTTACGCGCTGCCGGGGCCATCGGTACCATCACGATCATGAATCCCGCATCCATGGATATTCCCTGGTCGCGCGTCTCCCTCAATCGCAATCATCCATCCATGGATCTTGCCGATGCCGAGTTCAATGAAACTCCAGGCCAGCAAATTGGCGTGACGTTCAATCCCGCCTCCGCGGAGCAACTCTTTGCCGGCTCCGGCCACACGTTTGCGGAAATCGCGGCCCTCGGCAAAGACCGCAAGCCTCTTCCGCACTTCGCCTTGCCCGTTTCGCTCAAAGCCAACGCTGTTATCTTTAGCAAGTCTCTCGAATCGTCAAACATTGTCGCGAAACTTCCGGGGTCCGATGCCGCTCTCAAGAATGAATTCGTCGTTCTTTCGGCGCACATCGACCACGTCGGCCTCGGCGCTCCCATCAATGGCGACCGCATTTACAACGGCGCAATGGATGACGGCTCCGGCAGTGCTCTGGTGCTGGACATTGCTTCAAGCCTCAGAGCGCATCCCGAGAAAATTCAGCGCTCGATTCTTTTCTTGCTGGTTACCGCGGAAGAAAAAGGCCTTCTCGGGTCGAAATATTTTGCTGCGCATCCCACGGTCCCGCCAAAATCCATCGTTGCCGATGTGAACGTGGACATGTTTCTTCCCATCGTCCCACTGAAGATTTTGAAAATCGAAGGCATTGAAGAATCCGACCTCGGCACGCGCGCCGCTGCCATCGCGCAGTCCATGGGCGTCAAACCCATCGCCGACCCCGAGCCGCTGCGCAACGCGTTTATCCGCAGCGATCAGTACAGCTTCATCAAGAAAGGCGTTCCCGCGGTGAAAGTGGATGTTGGATTCGAACTCGGCACTCCCGAACAAAAAGTTTTCAAGGATTGGCTCGCCAATCGCTACCACGCTCCGAGCGACGACGTAAACCAGCCCGTCGATCTCAAGGCCGCAGCGGGCTACGAGGAATTCACGCGCCGCCTGCTTTTGGAAACCGCCAACACACCGGCGCGACCGCAGTGGAAGCCCGATTCGTTTTTCCGGCGCTATGCCGCCGACTAAATTTTATTTTTTCTGCAGGGCGCGGCTGTCGCCTGCTAACCTTGCGCTTTCTGCTGCTGCTTCAGGAAGGTCCCTTTTTCCAGTTCGTTGAACGCCTGGCGAAGCTGTTCTTGCGTATTCATGACGATGGGGCCGTACCACGCCACCGGCTCTTCGAGCGGCTTGCCGGACACCAGCAGAAACCGTATCCCTTCGTCGCCTGCCTGCACCATTAGCTCGTCGCCGCGATCGAATAAAACCAGCGAACGATTGTCGGCCTCCGCCGGAGGCTTTGTATCCGCCCAGCTCACTGGTTCTGTGGGCACCGCGAGCGGCTCGGACGCATTACAAAATTTTCCATCGCCGGCAAAAACGTACGCGAAAGCATGCCGCGTAATTCCCACCGGCAAAGTCTTCCTCCGCCCGGGCGGCACGGACACATCCAAATAAATCGGATCGGCAGCGATGCCGTCAACCGGGCCGCTCTTTCCCCAGAATTTTCCGCAAACTACGCGCACGTGCGTGCCATCGTCATCCTTGACCTCCGGAATGTCGAGCGCTTTCACTTCTTGATAACGCGGCGAGGTCATCTTTAGCGACGCCGGCAGATTTGCCCACAGTTGGAAACCGTGCATGCGCCCGGCGTGGTCGCCTTTGGGCATCTCCTGGTGAATGATCCCGCTACCCGCGGTCATCCATTGCACGTCGCCGGCCGCGATGGCTCCGTGATTTCCCATGCTGTCGCCATGCTCCACCGTTCCTGCCAATACATAAGTAATCGTCTCGATTCCGCGATGCGGATGCCACGGAAACCCCGCCAGATAATCCTCCGGCACATCATTGCGAAAATCATCCAGCAGCAGGAACGGATCGAAATCCGAAGTGTTGCCGAATCCGAACGCGCGGCGCAGGTGCACTCCCGCACCTTCCGTCGTTGGCTTGGACTTGATCAACCTCTTCACCGGTCGTAAGGACATGATCGTCTCCTTGTGCTCCCGAAAGTCTACTGCTTGGATGCGCCGCGGCCAACGTTTCGACGCACAAGAAAACTTCAGAGGCGCTCGAAGATGCCGGCGGCGCCCATGCCGCCACCGATGCACATGGTGACCATGCCGTATTTCGCGTTGCGGCGCTGGAGTTCGCGGATGAGAGTGGCGGTAAGTTTTGCGCCGGTGCAGCCGAGAGGATGACCGAGAGCGATGGCGCCGCCGTTGGGGTTGACGCGCGTGGCGTCGAGCTTGGCTTGTTGGATTACGGCTAACGATTGGGCGGCGAAGGCTTCGTTAAGTTCGATGATAGCCATGTCGTTCAGCGACAGGCCCGCGAACTTTAATACTTTGGGGATGGCTTGGACCGGGCCGATGCCGAATTCTTCGGGGAGAACGCCGGCGGTGGCGTAGGCGACGAAACGCGCGAGCGGCTTGAGGCCCAGCGATTTGGCGCGAGTGTCGCTCATGATGATGCTTGCGGCCGCTCCGTCGCTCATGGGAGAGCTGTTGCCTGCGGTGACCGTGCCTTTCGCATGAAACGCGGGCCTGAGCTTGGCGAGAACGTCGAGATTCGTGTCGGCGCGGGGGATTTCCTCGGTCGCGAAAGTGAACGTTTGAGTCGCGGGTTTGATCGGAGACTTCGGCTTGGAGGAAGCGCCATTGCCGTTCGGCAGCGCAGTGATTTTCACTTCAACGGGAATGGTTTCGTCCTTGAAATTTCCAGCGGCGATGGCGGCCAGAGCTTTTTTGTGCGAATCGGCGGAGAACTGGTCGGCCTGCTCGCGGGTGATGCCGAATTTTCGCGCGATGTTCTCCGTGCCGAGGCCCATGTTGATGTAGGCGTCGGGATAATTGTCAACGAGCCAGGGATTGGGAGAAATTTTGTTGCCGCCCATGGGCACCATGGACATGGACTCAGTCCCGCCGGCAACAATGACTTGCGCGGAGCTGGAGCGAATGCGCTCGGCAGCTAGGGCGATGGCTTGCAGACCGGAAGAGCAGAAACGGTTGATGGTCATCGCGCTGGTTTCGACGGGGAGGCCGGCGCGAAGCGCGGCGATGCGCGCGACGTTCATGCCCTGTTCGCCTTCGGGCATGGCGCAGCCGAGGATCACGTCGTCAATTTCTTTGGCGTCGAGGCCGGGAACACGCGCGAGGGCTTCCTTGATGGCGAGGGCGGCGAGATCGTCAGGGCGCGTGGCGCGCAGCGAGCCTTTATAGGCGCGGCCAACGGGAGTGCGTATGGCGGAGACGATGACGGCTTCTGGCATGGCGGGACCTCAGAGAGCGAAAGTCGAAACTCGAAATACGAAACTCGAAAACCGAAAGCCTCATCCATCCGGACCGAGTCGGGATAGATGCCGGGCTGAGCTACAGGTTCATTGTTGGGCGAGCGTAGGGAAAAAGCAAATTCTCGTGACTCATGAGAGCTGTGGGGATACGAGTCTGTGTGGCAACTGCGTTGCGCGGCGAATTTTTGGTGAGCTTCGTGGTTCATTTGTGTATCCGGCGAAGCTGTGGGCCTCTCGGTGAGGATGTGGTCTACGCGAAACGTTGAAATCCGCACATCCGGTTCGATGGGCGGGAACAGGAAACAGAGCCATGCCAAACCGGACTGAGGCGGCAAAGCGAAAGCGCTGCCAGATAGCCACCGGGAGACTACCGCCACTGCGCCTGTTCTCGACTCTACAAGTTATTAGCTCGCCTGTCGGGTTAATACCGGGAAACGCTAGTCTTCATTTCTCACCGGCCGCGCTTCAAGATCGGGGCTATTCGGCGCGGAGGGCCTCGACGGGGTCGACGGCAGAGGCGCGGCGCGAAGGCAAATAGCTGGCGAGGAACGCGGTGGCCACGAGGCCCAGAGAAGCGGCACTGTAGGCGACCGGGTCGATAGGGCTCACTTTGAAGAGCAAAGATGACATCAAGCGCATGACGATGATGGCCAGGACGAGGCCGCAAGCTACCCCGATGGCAGTGAGCGAGAGGCCGTGGCGGACGAACATGCCGGTGAGCGTTTTATGTTGCGCGCCGAGGGCCATGCGAATGCCGATCTCGCGGGTGCGCTGAGAGACGGAATAGGCGATCACGCCGTAGATGCCGACAACGCCAAGCAGGAGCGCCATGCTACCGGCAACGCCGAGCATGATGAGCGTAAAGGAAGTGCGGGCCATGGAGCGCTTGTAATAAAAGTCCAGAGGGTGAACGTCCGCGAGAGGAAGATTCGGGTTCACGGACCAGACGGCCTGGCGGACTTCTTTCAAGAAACTTTCCGAGCCGGTGCGCGAGCTGCGAATGGCGAATGCAACTTCGCGCATGGACATGGAATCATCGCTCTCGAAATGATCCATCAGTAGCGGCCAATAGGCAATCGAGGTGGCCGCTGCGCTGACGCCTTCGTCGCAAACGTCGCCGACAACGCCGATGATTTCGCGCCAATCGTCTTTGGTGCTGACGCGGATGCGTTTGCCGAGAGCGGCCGCTGGGTCATGCCAATACTCGCGAGCCAGATTTTCAGAAACCATGGCGACGGGAATTTTCTTGTAAGTGTCGTTCCAAGTGATCTCACGGCCGGCCACCAGAGGAGTGGCGAGAGTGTTCAGGTATTCGGGCGAAACGAATCTAAAGGTGCGCAGCGGAGGAAGTTCGCCTTCGGCATAGGTGTGGTTCTCTATGAAGATGGGATCATGCCAGCCCCCGAAGGTCATTGGGAGGTTGGAGATAACTCCGACGGACCCGACGCCAGGAATCGCGGCGAGCTTGTGCAGAATCTCTTCCTGCGCGCGGACGACTTGCTCGTTCTCTTTCACTAGGGCAGTGGGAATAGAGATGCGGAAGGTTTGCAAGGTGGCGGGCCCGGCGAATCCGGGATTGACGTTGGTAAGGGCGCGGAAAGTGCGAATCATCAGGCCGGAGCAGATCAAAAGGACGAGGGCGAGAGCGACTTGCACGACGACAAGGACGCTTCGCGCGCGATGTTGCTCCTTGCTCTGGCTGAGAGCGCGGCCGCCTTCGCGGATGCCGGTGCTGAGGCGCACTCCGGCGTACTTGAAGATGGGAATGGAGCCAAACAGGACGCTGGCGAGGAGCGAAATCAGGAGCGTGAAAAGGAGAACGCGCCCGTCAATACCGATTTCATGAACGCGAGGAAGTCCTGCCGGAGCAATGGCCGCAAGAACGCGAAGCGCGGCATAGGCGAGGCCCAAGCCGACGGTGCTGCCGAGCAACCCGAGAATGATACTTTCGAGCAGAAGATCGGCGGCGATACGTCCACGACCGGCCCCCAAAGCGGCGCGCACGGCCAGCTCCTGACGGCGGCCTTCGACACGAACGAGCAATAGATTGGCGACGTTGGCGCACGCGATCAGAAGGACCATGCCGATCGAGCCCATCAGGACCCAGAGGACGCTGCCGACATCACCGACGACATCGCGCTTGAGAGGACGGACGTTGGGGCCGATATGCGCGTCTTCGAAGAGCTTAAGGCTGAAGCCGGGAGGCGCGGCAAACGAGCTCATGACAATCGGGAGCATCCGAGCGACGTCAGTGTTGACCTGCTCAATGGTGACTCCCGGCTTTAGCCTGGCGAGACCGTCGTAACTGAAGTTGCCGAGATTGGTTTTGTTACGGTCAAACTGAAAAGGAGTGATTACGGCTGGATCTTCCCAATCCAAGAAATGAAATTGCTGAGGCAGGACGCCGATGATTTGACGAGTCTTGCCGTCCACGATGATGTTGCGACCGATAACGGAGGAATCGCCACCGAATTTGCGTCGCCAATATCCGTAGGTAAGCATGACGGTTTCGGGGGCGCCCGGCGAGTCGTCTTGTTTGGTGAAGGTGTGGCCCAGCATGGGAGAAATGCCGAGAAGCGGCAGAGTGCCATCCGTGACACGCAGGGCACGGACTTGTTCGGGTTCGGCGATGCCTGTCGCGCTGACGGAATCACCCGCGTAAAGCCCGATGTCCTGGAGAGTACGGTTTTGTTCGCGGAAGATGAAGTAGTCCGAGGGGGATAGCTCGAATTCCTTGAGGTGGATGCCGGGCGCCGTGAGCCAAACCCCGATAAGTTCGTCGGGTTTGGGATAGGGCAAGGGCTTAATGAGGACGCCTTCGAGGACGCTGAAAACGACTGTGTTGGCTCCAACGCCGGCGGCCAGCGTGACGAGCGTGATAGCCGTGAACATCGGTGCGCGGGCGAGCCTTCGGAGGACTTGCTTGAGCTCGTTCTTAAAGGATTGCATGGCTTACCCCTCGCGCGTGTCTGCTGATTGAAAAGTCACACTTTATTTGACTACCCAACAGACTGATACGTCAGGCAGAGGGAGAAGTTCCCTAAAATCTCCTGTGTCGAAGCTGTCCGGGGCCGGCTCAAGATGACCTGCTATTTTCTTTTCCTTGAGAGGGGCGCCTTTGCGCGGGATGAAGATGGTGCCGGGCGGCTCGATGTTGAACTTCTTCGAGTAGTTGCCCTGATTGACGGCGACGCTCACGCGGCCGCGTGAATCGATGTAGAGGAGCGAATCGCCGACAGGAACATCCATGAAAGTCTTTCCGTAAGGCAGGATTAATTGCTTTTTGTTGATGTCCACCCTTAATTTGTCGCCGGGATTGTAGCCGAGCTTTTTGAATTCGTCGCCAGGAATATCGGTGACCAGGGAGCCGAAGGGATCATCGAGTGCGATAATGTCGCCGGCGATTCCGTTCGGGCTGATGATCGGTGTCTTGGGAGTAAGGCGGACGAGTTGGGGGACTTCTGGGCCGACGAGGTTGAATTCCCATCCGGCGGCGAGGTGCGCGCCCGCGGGAGAAAAAATGTCGCGGCCATGAAATGTAGAAGAAATTGGAGCTTGAATAATCCAGTTTGGATTGGTGATTTCGCGCGCGGAAGCCAGACCATCGCGATCGATTACGGACGTGATCAGGCCATTGTCAGGCACAACAAAATACTGGCCCTTTTTTGATTTCACGATGACGGCCTTGCGCGAAGTGCCAACACCGGGGTCGATTACCGCCACAAATACGGTTCCAGCGGGATAGTAGGGAGACACGGCCTCGAGGAAACGCGCGCCTTCTTCTATGGAGTACGGTGTCACGCGATGAGTGATGTCCATGATGCGAGCGTCGGGCGCGATGCCCAGCATGATGGCCTTGCAAATGGCCACGGCATCGTTGGCGGTACCAAAATCAGTCATGAAGACGATGGTAGGACGAGCGCCGGATCTACCTGAGGAGGACGAGTCACTCTGCAAAGGAGACTTCGAGCAGGCAGCGCCGGCGAGCGCGGCCACCAACAGCCAGAGAAAGAGTAAACGAATGCGAGAAGTCATTAACGCTCCGTTACGGGTATGTAGTTTTCTTTCCAGTCAGTGTAAGCTGCGCACTTGACATTCGGCAAGGCGCGTTCGCATGGTTACGCGCAGCAAGAGGAACGATTCGCACAAGTAGAATAAGGAGGCGATCTTGGGAGGATTAATTTATTGGATTGTGGTCGGGCTGATTGCCGGCTGGCTCGCGGGAAATGTGATGAAGGGCGGGGGTTATGGCGTGGTGATAGACATCGTCCTGGGAATTCTAGGAGGGGTTGTTGGCGGCTTTGTGTTTAGCTTGCTGGGCCTGCATGCGGACAGTTTGATCGGACAGATTGTGGTTGCGTTTGTTGGGGCGGTGATCCTGGTGTGGATTGCGCGAAAGGTGAAGAAAGCCTAGGAAAATTTTCGGTATAAACGAAGACGCGTTGCCGCGAGGACGAACCAGGGCAACGCGTTCTTGTTTGCAGACATGCCTAATTGAAACGCGGAGGCGTCCAGATTCACTACGCAATGGAGCCTGAAAAACCCCTGTACGAAGGTACAGGTCTTCCACAACTGGTACAGGGAAAAAGAGGCGAAAACTGGGGCGAAAGTCAAACATAAAGTAATGTCTTTGTTTTGTGTTTGTTATGGGCTTTCGGCCGCGAAACTAGCCGTACTAGGATACTGGTTTAGGTCCCAAAATGTGACTGGGGTACCATCGCTTTTGGGCCCCCATAGGTGTCAAATGGGACAGGTACGAGGGGTTCGATTGGGACCTTTGGACAGGCTGGCGCATCCAATCGGGTGGAATAGAGAGCTAGGAAGGGAAGCACGAGTTAGCGTTCAAGTGGGGGAAAGAGCAAAGATGAAGGCCATGGACAAGAGGCGAAAGTGGATGTGGATGTTCCTGGCAGCGCTGGTCTCGCTGCAAGTGTATTTCGTGTGGGAATTGCTGGCCGTGTTTGCGTTATTTGCGGTAGGATTTGCAGCCCTCGCGTTTGTAGCTGGAAGCTTGTACATGCTTCACCGGGGCTGGGCGTTGGCGGTTGACCGCGTTGCCGACAGCCGGCATCCAATCATGGTGGCCACGCGGCAGGGTATCTACGCGATCGAAGATGCGGCGCGCAGGCCGTTTCGGCGTCCGGGTTCCGCGACGGCGCGCTAACTTTTTGACGAATTTCTGGCCTCAGCCAGAGCACACAGAGAAAAGCCAACCGTCTCGAAAATGCGGTTGGTTTTTTTCTTGTCTGGTGATCGAAAATTTCCGGGCGGCCACTGCATCATTTGGTGGCCGGCCGCCGCCGTTTAGTGTGTGAACGGGTCGGCGTCGGTATCGGGAATGACCTTCTGGTCTTCTTGCGTGCGCGAATCACTGTCTGGTTCGAACAGGGTTTTCCCATTGTCCTTGACGAGCCCATCCAATGTGGATTTTGAATGTTCATCCACGGCGCTGACGGCAGCGACCAAACACGAATATAGGAAAGCCTTCATTCCTTTGCGGAACTGATCCGTGGAACGCTCGGCCGCGCGAGCGACTTCCGTCTCCAGTGCCAGGCGGCGAGCTTCACAGGCGGCACGGCTCTCCGCATCGAGAGAGGAGAGAGCGGACACGGCTCGTTCCCTGGTCTCGGACAGGACCGCATCCACGTGCTGGTCCGTCTGACGCTGGAATGTTCCCAAAGCGGAATTCACGGCGCTCTGCACCAGCGCCTGGACTTCCGCGGAGCGAGCGTCAAGCTTCAGCAGCGCTTCCTGCACCACGGCTTGGGTGCTCTCGAGCATGAGTTCATAGCGGCGATGAGCGGTGCGGGCTGTCGCTCCTTCGAATTCCGATGCCGCCCGGGCTACTGCTTCGTTCAGGCGGGCACTGATCTGCGGCTCCATTTCACGTGTCATTTTCTCGACAAATTCCTGCGAGCTCGCCAGCTCGCGCCGCAACTCGGCTGCTTGTTTCTCCAGGCGCTGCGCCATCTCCTCTGCCTCGCCGCGGTACTTTTCCATTTGCTCCTTCAAGTGAGAGGCAATCTCGCCGCCCAACTCCTGATTCGTGGATAGCCTCACAGCTTCCACGCGCGTGGGGAAGAGTTCCTGAATCTCGCGCACACTGGAATTGCGCACGTCGTCAATCGAGCTGAGCGCTTCGCGGACCGCTTCATCGATTTGCCTGGCCACCGCCGTTTGTGCCGCTTTCTCCGCCGCTTGCTGCAGTTTTCCTCGCAGCGCCGCGATAAGTCCATCCGGCGTGATGACGATGCGTTGTGTCTTGGGGGCTTCAGCCAGTTTTGGCGCCGGAGGACTTGAAACGGCCGGTGAAGGAGACGGGAACGTGGCGACCTCGGCCATTCTGTGCTCCGTATTCACTGCCGGCTCGTTGACTTCCTCAGTCACAGGTGGGGGATCTTCGAGAGCCGGCGCTTCCGCTGCTGCAAATTGAGCCCGCGGCGCGTTTGTTCCTCCGGAAGTCATCCAATCCTGGGGAGGCGTAACGATTCCCCAAACATTGCCCGGGTTTTCCAACTCCACGCCGACCTGCTGAAGTTCCCGCGAACTCTGCGAGGAGTGCACCGATCGCACTCTCGCGCGCACTGCCGGCGGTTTCGGCTCGACATTCAATCCTACGACTTGTAACGTAACCCATGATCCGACGCCGTAGTCGTGCCTCGAGGGGTACCGGCATCCGTGCAGGTTCACGCTGGTCGAGACGGTTCTCTCCACAAACGGCTCGCCCATGCGGTTCTGGCCGAAGACGATCAACGGTACGGACCGCTCAATGCGCGTGCTACGCCTCGCGTCTTCCCCCACGGAATGTCTAGGAGGAGTAATTAGAGACGACTGGCCCAAGTCTTCCCCCAAAAAGCTCAGTTCCTAATCCCGGTAACTTCAGAAAGAGACAACCATTCCGCGCGAGGCAAGTGCGATCCAAATGTAAGGCGACTAACAACAAGTTCGTGCGTCACGCGCCTCGCCGGACCCCATGCGGCAAATGTTAGCCGAAGCCCGCTCCGTTGTCGATATTTCCGTGGAGGATTCCCGCAACGCGGCGGTCCAAGCGTATGCAAGGCAATCCCATACGTAACGAAATTGGCCGTCTCTGATAGGCTTCCCGGTGCCATTTTGGATGCTTACTGCGTAACGAAGGCCGTATCTAACGATGTAGAAAGCTGTTCCGCCGCCTGTGGAGGTGGGTCATGGGAGCGATTCTGCAGGACCTCAAGTTTGCTTCCCGGATGCTCGTCAAAAATCCCGCGTTCACGATTGTGGCTGTTTTGACGCTGGCGCTTGGGATAGGCGCGAATTCTGCAATCTTCAGCGTCGTCAACGCGGTGCTGCTCAAACCGCTGCCATTCCGGAATCCCAACCAGTTGTTATTTCTATCGGGCGAGGACCTTCGGACTAAAGCCTCGGGAATCCTTGTTTCTTACACGAAGTTTACTCAGATCCGCGAGCAGAACCACACGCTTCAAGACATCGGAGCATACTATGGGTCGACGCTTAGTCTGTTGACACAGAGGGAGCCCGAAGCGATCAATGCGGCGCGAACTTCACGGAATCTCTTTTCGATCCTAGGAATTTCACCGGCTCGGGGACGTGAGTTTCTCCCTGAAGAGGAAGTCATCGGCACCGCGGACGTAGCAATCATCACCGATGGATTCTGGCACAGCCACTTTGCTGCAGATCCCAATGTATTGGGGAAAACGCTCACCCTGGACGGCAGACCCGCGATAATCGTCGGAATACTTCCGGCCAGTTTCCGTTTTCCGCTTCAATACCCGGAACCCGACGT
>Ga0307471_100000836_pt1 | contig 16220 bp, 11 predicted proteins | sample atmos_gasesAM3C__2_FD_204566 | JGI IMG/M metagenome (GOLD analysis project Ga0307471, IMG submission 204566) | Hardwood forest soil microbial communities from Morgan-Monroe State Forest, Indiana, United States - atmos_gasesAM3C_515 | ecosystem: Environmental > Terrestrial > Soil > Temperate... | reverse complement strand
GCGCGCGCCGATGCCTGGTCGTGCCCAAACGGTTTTTCGATGATCACGCGTGTCCATGATTTTTCCGTTTTTGAATGCGCCAGGTTCGCTTTACCAAGCTGCTCGATGATGCGGGGATAAATATCCGGCGGCGTCGCCAGATAATACAGGCGATTCCCACCCAACTGCCCCTCGCGATCGAGCTCTTCCAACCGCTGCGTCAATCGCCGGTATGCCTCCGGGTCGTCATAATTCCCGCTGAAATATTGCAGGTGCTTCAGGAATTCCTGCTGCCCGACGCCCGAGGGTCCGGCGGAATCCGCTTTCGGCAGAAACTCGCTGGCGTTGCGGCGAAAGTCATCTTCGCTCAGTTCCGTGCGCGCAAATCCCACCAATCGGAAACGTGGCGCCAGGCACGAATGCCGCGCCAAATCATACAGAGCGGGCAGCAACTTTCGCCGCGCCAGGTCGCCCGACGCGCCGAACATCACAATCACGCACGGATCGTTGGGAATTTCGCAATAATATGTATCCGCCTGATTGGCTTCTGCGACTTCGGTTTCACGCGCAGTCATCGAAGGTCTCCCGAAAATTTCAAGCTCGCCGTCGCCACGGGGACTTCCCAGCCATTCAAGTTCCCGCACGGCACAAAAGAGCCTATCACATTCCTATCGGATGCCATCCGCGTCCGCACAGGTTCAAGCCCGCCCACACTGGAAATTCAGCGGGCCTTGGCGTATCTTGAATTGACACTTGAATTCTTTACGGAGGCAAGAATGGCCGACGAAAAATGTTCCGATGCGCCCGCGCCTACCGCTTCCACTGCGCCGGCAGGGCAGAACGTGCGCATGGTGAAATGCGTCAAGTTCGGGCGCGAGATGCCCGGGCTCGACCGCATACCCTGGAAGGGCGACATCGGCAAGCGCGTCTATGAAAATGTTTCGAAAGACGCCTGGAAATTGTGGCTCGAGCATTCGAAAATGGTCATGAACGAGTTTCGCCTCAACCCCCTCGACCCAAATTCCCAAAAAATAATGGAAGAACAAATGGAAGCGTTCTTCTTCGGTGAAGGTGCCAAGCTCCCCGAAGGCTACGTCCCCCCAAGGGCCAAGGGTTGATTTGCAGTCCGTTGGCTTCGCGTTTCAATTCTGAAATTTTGAAATTCGAGATCATCCCGCTCAGCCTCCCATGCGCCCCGTGACGGGGTGCTCCACGGGCAGCCGAGGCGAAAACTTGAATTGCAATTTCGTGTGAGCCGCGCGCAGCGCGTTCTCCACCTCTTCCGGTGATTTCGCGCGCGCGAGAATAAATCCCAGGTAGCTCGCCCCTTCAGGCCAGGCCGCAACGTAGTCGCGAAGCCGCGCCGTGATTCGTATCTCGTCCACCCCGGTGATTTTCTCCGCCTCCTCGATTCCTTCGACCCCATCGAAAATTCCGCTCCGTGGTACGGGAATCATCATCACGCCCGATGCCGATTCCTCTCTTTCGAGATCGCTCCCGCCAAGTCCAAGCGCATGCCTCACCAGCAATTCTTCGAGCGAGATTCGGTCCGCGCCAAATCGCAACGCCCGCGAGCAAAGCCCGCCAATCGGCCGCGGCGCTGCCTCAAGCACCCACGGCCCTTCTTCATTCATACGTAATTCTGCGTGCAACGGCCCGATTGCAAGCCCGAGCGCGCGCACTGTGCGTGCTGCACAATCGATCAGCGCACTCTGCGCCTCTTTTGGCAGCCGTGAAGGCGTCACGTAGATTGTTTCTTCGAAGTACGGCCCCTCGAGGGGATCAGGCTTGTCGAAAATTGCAAGCACGCGCAATCGCCCGCCATCGAGCAAGCCGTCGATGGCCACTTCCCTCCCAGGAATATATTTTTCCACCAGCAAGTGGTCGAGCGCCGGCTCGCGCAGGATTTGAATTTCTGGAGAGGTCAAAAGTGTGCGAATCCGCTCGACGGCCTGCTCAAATTCCTGCGGGTTATTCGCGCGCACCACACCCTGGCTCGCAGCCAGCGTCAGCGGCTTCACTACGCACGGAAAATTCACTCGCGGCAGCACCTGCGATAGTTCGCGCGCGGTCGAGAAAGAGAAAAATTCCGGCACCGCGACTCCAGCCGCAGCTAGTAGTTGCCTTTGCCGCAATTTGTTGCGGCAAGCCTCGACCGATTCCGGCGAATTTCCGGGAATCCCAAAAGCCTGCGCCGCATACGCCGCTGTGGGAGTTGCCCGATCGCCAAGCGCCAAAACTGCGTCGGGCGGGCTCCCACGCAAGACGCGCACAATTTCCTCCGCCGCCTCCCGTGGCCGCTCGAAATGGAGCGCCAGCGCTTCGTCGCCCCACGGGTTTTCAAGTTGGTGGCATCGATCCGTACCAAACCGTACTTCGACGCCCAATTTTTCAGCCGCTTCCGCAAAGCCGCGCGTCTGATATCCCAGTTTGCTCGCCAGTATCAGCAGCCTCTTCTTCATCGGAGTTTCGGTCGTCGCCCTAGTCATGGGGTTTGCGCTTTAAGACTCTTAGTTCGTTGGAATGGTGTCTCGCGGTAACTCACCTCTGCCCTGTCTTTCTTGCACAGTATTGGTCTTTTTTTAGTGTTTATCTGTGTTCACTTGCCCCGAGCGGAGCCGAGGGGTCTGTGGTTCCAATCGCCTTAAACAAACGCATCAGCCTGGCCCAACTTCTTTCGCGCCTCGACGATGGGGGCCAACTGGTCCCCGGTCGGCTCCGCTCAACAATACCAGGGCTCGTTCAAGTAAGGGATTGCCGCCCGCGCTGCGAGAATTGGCAACGGAGTCTTCTTGATGCCATCACTATTTCTAACGCCCGCCGCGGCAAAGGCAGCCTGTTCAATACGGTCAAAAATGTGCGCCCGCCGCCGGTGCATCTTTTCGCCCGCATGCACGATTCCCTGCAACTCTTCGCACAATCGGTCCACACGCGCGTCAGGATTTCTCCAAGGATATACCAGCGCCGCTTCGTCAAACCGGCCCACGATCCCGCGAATGTCGTCGAGCTCAAGCAACCGCGATCCTGCCGGAATCAACAATCGAATGGCGAGTTGGATCGGGGCCACATTTTCGATCAGGCCATTTGCACGAATCACGTCGAGCAGCTCCCAGTAACTCTCCAGCGTAGTCCACGGCGTGAACGGCACGAACGTCGGTTGCAATACGAGACCTGCTTCACGAAACAGTTCGACCGCGCGAAGAAAATCCGCGCGCATATGGTTTTTGTCCAGTTTCTCGAGTACCTCGTCATCCACTGATTCCACGGCGCTGGTTACAAACAGACATCCCGTTTCGCGCAGCTTTTCCAGACAATCCTGGTGTTTCAGCAGATGCTCCACCTTGATAATCACGTCATAAGTCAGCGCTGGAAATTCGCGATGCAGCGCTTCGACCAGCGGAATCGCATGCCTGATGCCGTTGAAAAAGTCCGGATCGCCGAAACTAATGTGCTGCGCACCCGCGGCCACCTGCTGGCGGATGTCTCCCATCACGACTTCGCGGTCCACAATTCGAAACGTTCCTTGATACACCGGCACAATTGGGCAGTGCCGGCAAAGATGCTTGCAGCCGCGGCTCGCTTCCGTGTAGCCCACCGTGCACGATTCGCCGCCGGGCATCACCAGCCGTGCATATTTTTCGAGCGGAACGAAATCCCTCCGGTCAGGTATCCGAAACTTCTGCCGCGCGAGCGAAACCACCGGCTCCGTCTGCGCGCCTGCTGTGCCATTCGCGCTCAACCGCCCGGCCAGCGACGCCAGCCCCTCCTCAAATTCCCCGCCGAGAACCGTACCCACTCCCAGCCGCCGCAAATACTCCTCATTCACAGGCGCATACAGCCCATAAAAACACAAATGCGCGCGACGATTCAGGTCGCGGAACACCGGCAGCAGCGCCACCGCCAGACGCGTAGCCGTATGCATCGGCACATAGAACGCAACCAAGTCCGCGCGGCGCACCGCGTCTTGTCGCAGTGTCTCGCGTGAAAGGTCAAGGCAAGTCACGCGCGCGCCCAGCTCGCGCAGCCACGCCGCCGGCGACGCCAACCCAAATGGTTGCCGCCCTAGCTCATACGTCGAAATCAAAACAATGTTCATGGATAGCGTCGCTCAGAAATTATGGCACGTGCGCGCAGAAATCCGTTAGCCTCATCAAATCGGCGCACTGACGGAGATGCGACTCGAGGCGCCCTCGCTCCCTACGTGTGTTATCTTCTCAAGACAAAAGTAGCCGGCAAGCTTCTTGGAATGAAAGCTCCAGCGAGAGAAATTCTCTCGGCTCAGTGCTCAGCCTAAGAGAAGCAAGGTCTTTTCCTCGAGTGGCAGAAAATCGGAGGTTTATCATGAACCAACAACCCGGCCCTCAAGAACCCCTGGTGCTCTCTTATCTCGGCCTCCGCAAGGCCGTTGGGATGATCGGAGTCTTTCTCATCTCCTGCAGAGGATACGATTGGAAGGATGAATTCGCCGCGAATCTTGCTTGTGTCTTCGCAATCGGCGTGGCGTTATTTCCAACGACCCCCTATGTGGGCGCAACTTCGCGAGAAGAGTTCATCGGTAAGCTGCATTTGTCGTTCGCAGCACTTCTCTTCCTGACATTCGCCTATTTTTCTCTTGCCCTGTTCACGAAGACTGCCCCGGATAAAACCCCGACCCGCCAAAAGCTCCAGAGGAACATCGTCTATCGCGTCTGCGGATACACCATCCTTGCATGTATCCTCCTCATTGCAGTCGTAGCACTAACGCCAGTCAGATACCTTGTTGGACGCCTCACCCCAGTATTTTGGCTTGAGTCCGCCGCCATAGTGGCATTCGGCGTCTCTTGGCTCACGAAAGGTGAAACGATCCTCAAGGACCAATAGTCCTTAAAGTTCCATCCATCACGCGAACCCCGCCAAACCACCATTCGCCGGTTATAGGCGCGGTCACGGCCTGATCTCATCCCCCTCTACTTCTGCAGGTAGTAAGGACATTGTTTATAGAATGAGCCACTCAGAATTTGCGGGACATCCTCGCAGAACCCCCCAAGTTAATTCTTTCCCCGAACCTGCGCCGATATTTGACCTGCTTCAAGCCAACTGGTGTCCAATTAAGTTGATGCCGCACAAGTTACTATAGCACAATTCTCTACTGTTCCCCGGGTCCTCCGGAATCCTCGAAACCATACCCGGCGATGATGGTTCCGAGCTCTGGTCGCCCCGCGCTCGCCGTGACGGAAGAATCCGCAAACGCCGCTCGCAGTACTTCTGCCAAATCGACCTCTCCGCGCTACCTGGAATCTCGATCGCCCTGCTCTTCATGTCCACGATTGGCACGACAACCCCCTATCACCGATCGCCCGTTGACTTGCCCAAGAGCAAACATTCTTCATTGCTGCCCGGCGCGCTGCGCGAAGACGCGATGCTCGTCTATGTTGCGCGCGACGGAAGACTGTACTTTCGGAACCGCCAAATGTCGCTCGATCAACTGCCGGACCAAATCCGCCGAGGTCTTCGCGGCGGCGGGGAATACCGCGTCTATTTCTACGCTGACACTCGTGTCAGCTATGCCACCGTGAAAGCAGCGATAGCCGCCGTCCGGCTCGCCGGTGTCGAACACGTCAGTTTCATCACGGAATCTCCCCGCCGCTAGATTCTGCTTCCCTCCAATCACTACTGTCTTTTCGCTTGCAATCGTGTGTTAACCTGTGATATACTAGTATCGTGTAAGTTATCAAGCACGACGGACACACTTATCAGAGACAATGCATCGGCAATTCCCGCGAGATTTCTAATAGCCAACCCACGGAATTAAAAATCGCCCTAACTCCCTCAAAAGAAACGGAGATGCTGTTTTCTAATAGCCAACTTTTGCATGGTTTCTTACTTCGCCTCATTTGCGCTCGCGAGCCCGCAAACTCTTCTCTGCGGCAGTCGCGGGGGAATGCGCTAGAATATCGAACTGCATAGAGAGGAGAGTTCATCCCCAGATGAGTCCCTCATCGAAAAATTCTTTCGGCGCTCGGTCCGCGCTGCGCGCCGGCAGCGATACCTTCGACATCTACCGCCTGGACGCGCTCGAGCGCGCCGGCATCAGCAACGTCTCGCGCCTCCCCTTCTCGCTCAAGGTGCTGCTCGAAAACCTGCTCCGGCATGAAGACGGCCGTTTTGTTTTCGCGGACGATATCCGCGCGCTCGCCGGATGGGACCCCACCAGTGCTGCGGGCGCCACCGAAAATGAAATCTCCTTCATGCCCGCGCGCGTCCTGCTTCAGGATTTCACCGGCGTCCCCGCCGTCGTCGACCTCGCGGCCATGCGTGAAGCCATGCGCAATCTGGGCGGCGATCCTAAAAAAATCAATCCGCTGCTCCCAGCGGAGTTGGTGATTGACCATTCAGTGCAAGTGGACAAATACGGCGTCGCGAATGCTTTTGCCTTCAACGCCGATCTCGAAATGCAGCGCAATATCGAGCGCTATGCGTTCCTGCGCTGGGGCCAGAAAGGCTTTCAGAATTTTAAAGTTGTTCCGCCCGATACGGGAATCTGCCACCAGGTGAACCTCGAATATCTGGCGCGTGTGGTCTTCGGCGAAATACAGGGCGGCTCGTGGGTGGCATTCCCGGACACGCTGGTGGGCACCGATTCGCACACCACTATGGTTAACGGTCTGGGCGTATTCGGCTGGGGCGTCGGCGGTATCGAAGCCGAGGCGGCCATGCTTGGTCAGCCGCTCTCGATGCTGATCCCCGCGGTGGTGGGATTCAAGCTTCACGGCCGCTTGCCGGAAGGCGCCACGGCCACGGACTTGGTGCTGACCGTCACGGAAATTCTGCGCAAGAAAGGCGTCGTCGGAAAATTTGTGGAGTTTTACGGCACGGGCCTGTCGAGCCTCACGCTTCCTGACCGCGCCACCATCGCCAACATGGCCCCCGAATACGGCGCAACCATGGGCTTCTTTCCCGTGGACGCAGAGTCGCTCGCTTATCTGCGCTTTACCGCTCGCAGCGAGGATCGCGTTCGTCTCGTTGAGGCCTACACCAAGGAGCAAGGCATCTTCCGCACAGACCAGACGCCCGATCCGGTTTTCTCCGACAAAGTGGAACTCGATCTGGGGAAAGTGGTTCCGACAATGGCAGGCCCGAAGCGTCCGCAAGACAGCGTGCCGCTCACTCAGGCGAAGATATCATTCGAGAAATCGCTGACCGCGGCGCCGAGGCACGTCACCGTCCCGAGCAACGGCGACAAATTCGAATTGAGCGACGGCTCCGTGGTGATCGCCGCGATCACCAGCTGCACGAACACTTCTAATCCCTCGCTAATGCTCGGTGCAGGATTGCTCGCAAAGAAAGCCGTCGAGCGCGGCCTGAGCTCGAAGCCGTGGGTGAAGACCAGTTTCGCGCCGGGCTCGAAAGTGGTCACCGATTACCTCGCCAAAGCCGGTCTGTGGCCTTACCTTGAAACTCTTCGCTTCCACCTGGTGGGCTACGGCTGCACAACGTGCATCGGCAACAGCGGCCCGTTGCCCGATGCCATCGGCAAAGCCATCAAGGACCATAATCTCGTCGCTGTTTCGGTGCTCAGCGGCAATCGAAATTTCGAAGGCCGCATCAATCCGCTGTGCCGCGCGAATTACCTGGCATCGCCGCCGCTCGTTGTAGCCTATGCTCTGGCCGGCCGCATGGATTTCGACATCGTCAACGAATCTCTCGGCAGCGACAAAGCCGGCAAGCCCGTCTATCTCCGCGATATCTGGCCCACGCCGCAAGAAGTTGAAACGGCGATGCGCGATTCGGTCTCGAGCGACATGTTTCGCAAAGAATACGCTGATGTTTTCACCGGCGACGAACACTGGCGCGCGCTCCCGATTCCCGAAGGCGATCTGTACGCCTGGGACCCGAACTCCACCTACATCAAACATCCGCCGTATTTCGAAGGCATGCCGCTGAAGGCCGGCGCGCTGACCGATCTTCGCAGCATGCGAGCGCTCGCTGTGCTGGGCGACAGTGTCACCACCGACCATATTTCTCCGGCTGGCTCGATTCCCGCGGACAGTCCAGCAGGAAAATACCTGATCGCGCATGGCGTCCAACCGAAGGATTTCAATTCCTACGGCGCGCGCCGCGGGAATCACGAAGTGATGATGCGCGGAACTTTTGCAAACATTCGCCTGCGGAATCTTCTCGCCCCCGGCACCGAAGGCGGCTGGACGATTCACCAGCCAAGCGGCGAGAAAATGTCCATCTACGACGCAGCCATGAAATACCGCGAGCAACGTGTCCCTCTGATCGTAATCGCCGGAAAAGAATACGGCTCAGGTTCTTCGCGCGACTGGGCCGCCAAGGGAACAATCCTCCTGGGCGTCCACGCCGTGCTGGCGGAAAGTTTTGAGCGCATCCATCGCTCAAATCTTGTTGGCATGGGAGTATTGCCGCTTGAATTCCTGCCCGGCGAAAATCCGAAGACGCTTGGGCTCAAGGGCCTGGAGATTTTCGACGTGGAAGGGCTGGCGCAGAATTTCGAGCCGCGCAAGAAGATGTGGGTCCGCACCCGCGACGCCGCCGGCAAAGAAAGAAACTTCACGGCCATCGCGCGCGTGGACACGCCCTTCGAAGTCGCTTATTACCAGAACGGCGGAATTTTGCAGTACGTCCTGCGCCAAATGCTCTGAGCAGAGGCGACAAAACTTCAGAGAGTTGGACTCTCGATGAGGCGCGGCACAGTGGCCGTCGAGGATTTCCAGAGTGCCGCGAACCGGACGCGATCCAGCTCAGGCCTTGTGCCCGGTAAGATGCGGTTCGCTGCCGGATCCTTTCAGTCGCAAGCGCAAAACAAGCGGCGCCAACACTGCGTTGACGGCAACGAACACGACGAAAAATCCAGCAAACGCGAGCGAGAGTCCCACTCCGTTGCGACGCAATAACTCCAGCACCGCGTCTCCCAGTCCAAACGAAATCACGAATAGAAGGATCGCTCGCCCAGCCGTGGGGCACAGGCTCGTGTGGCAGTACGGACAAACGACGGACGAGAATCCCGCGCGCGTCCACAGCGATTTCGCGGGCACTGCATGATTGCATTGCGGGCAGGTCATCGTCTTTCGCCTCCCGAGGGCAGGATGGCAGGCAGCAGCGCCCAGCGAGGCCCCGCCGCCTGGCAGACAGGGGCTAATCTACCACAACTTGTCTTTTTGGGGTCGTTGGGTAGCCATCAGGCAGCCAACCTCCTGGCCGCTGCATCTTAAGCGCAGCTTTAGGCCACAATCTGAGGGGCAACATTGGACTCCAGGCCGCGCGGACGCCTAGTTGCTGACAGACAACAGCCTCCACACGATTTGAGCGTCTTCCATTGCCTGATATATAAGATTCTTGCCCGGCAGATCAGCTCGCAACATCTACTGAGGTTGAACGCAAGTATCAGAGAGGCTCTATGAATCGGAATCCCGTCGTTTCATTCTGTGTTTTATTTCTCGTCGCAGTCGTTCTGATTTTCTCTTCATGGACATCGGCGCAAACCGGCAACGCCTTGTCGCGCATTACACGAGCCGTGGATGAGGCCAGACTCGTGCGCCTTCAGGGCAACACGCATCCCGTGGCTCGCCCGCAATTCGACGAGGGCGCGGCCCCGCCCGATCTCCCGATGGAGCGCATGATGCTCGTCCTCAAGCGCAGCCCTGAGCAGCAAGCTGCACTCGAACATTTGATGGCGGAACAGTTGGACAAGTCCTCGCCCAATTATCACCGCTGGCTCACGCCGGAGCAGTTTGGGCAGCAATTCGGTCCGAGTGATTCGGATATCCAGACAACTTCTTCCTGGCTTTCATCGCACGGCTTTGAGATCAATTCGGTTGCGAAAGGCCGCAATGTAATCGAATTTTCGGGCAACGCGTCCCAGGTCAGGGAGGCGCTGCACACGGAGATCAACCGGTACGTTGTCCACGGCGAGGAGCACTGGGCCAATGCGAGCGATCCACAAATCCCCGCAGCCCTCGCTCCGGTCGTTGCCGGCGTGAACACGCTACACAATTTCCGGAGAAAATCGATGGCGCGTAGCCTCGGCCAATATTCGCGTTCAAAGGCGACAGGCGAAGTGCGACCGTTGCATCCGGAGTTTAACTTCGACATTGGGTCGCCCTGCGGATTGAACAATACTTGCTTTGCGGTCGGCCCTGCCGATTTCGCAGCGATTTACCATGTCCAGCAGCTTTGGAGCGCCCTGCCCACCGCGATTGATGGAACAGGCCAAAAGATCGCCATTGTGGGCGACAGCAACATCAACGTCGCAGACGCCCATAATTTTCGCAGCCTCTTTGGCTTGCCCACAAAAGATCCAATCGTGTTCCTCGCCGGGGCAGACCCTCACACGAATGGCGACGAGATCGAGGCGGATATTGACACTCAGTGGACCGGCGCCGTCGCCAAAAACGCTACCATTGACCTCGTCATAGCGGCAGACACGAACGCGAGCCTTGGTTTGGACATCGCTGCCCAGTTTGCCGTGCAAAACAATGTTGCCCCCATTCTTAGTGAAAGCTTTGGGAATTGCGAGTCTGCGCTGGGAACTGCCACGAACCAGTTCTTCAACAATCTATGGATGCAAGCCGCTACCCAGGGCATCACCGTCCTGGTCTCCACAGGTGATTCGGGCGCGGCGGATTGTGAGAATCCCAATCCGAATTTGACAACCCCGCAACCGGCCACAACGGGTGCAGCCGTGAGCGGAATTGCCTCCACGCCGTTCAACACCGCCATCGGCGGCACGGACTTCAATCAGTTCAACACGCAAGCGAATTTTTGGAACCCCACGCCCACGACGAGCGCTACGGGTCAGACCCAGCTCACTGCCAAAGGGTATATTCCGGAGAACGTATGGAACGACTCCTGCACAAACGCGACTTTCATCGCCGCGGGCTTCGACTCGACCATACTTAATGCCTGCAACGATAAGACGGCCACGCCTTCATTTATAGTCCCCGTTGGGACCGGCGGAGGCATGAGCACCATCTATGCCAAACCCACGTGGCAGACAGCCCTCACTCCAGGTGACGGCCAACGGGACGTTCCGGATGTCTCGCTTTTCGCCGGCGCCGGACTCGTCGGAAGTTTTTATGTGATTTGCCAACAAGATCAAGATACGAACAATGCGGCCTGCGATTTGAATGCGCCTTTCCAGAATTTCTCCGCTGTCGGCGGAACTTCTGTCTCCACGCAGGCATTTGCTGGCGTTGTAGCGATGATCCTTCAGATGAAGGGTGGCCCGCAGGGTCTAATAAATCCGAGGCTCTACGCTCTGGCTGCATCACAGGTGCCTGCCAATTGCAATTCGAGCAGTCCTGGCGCTTCCTGCATCTTCAATGACATCACCGTCGGGACCAACTCGGTGCCATGTAAATTGACGCCTACGGCCGTTGCCGGCTGCGGCCAGACAACTACATCGCAAGTGACCAGGCCGCCCGGCACGAACGGTTCAAGAGCATCGGCTGGCATGATCGCTGTGGCGTGCTTCCTCTCCGTGGGCCTCTTGGTGGTGGGATTGCGAATTCAGGAGCGCAACTGGAGCGTGGTTTTCGCGCTGATGGCCTTTGCGCTGTTCTTGACATGCGCCGGGTGCGGCAGCGGCGGCAGCAGACCCAGCACTGGCGGCAATTCGACCAACGGGGTGCTTCCAGGCTTCAACGCTGGGGTCGGTTATGATCGCGCGACGGGCCTCGGGACCGTAAACGCGTTCAACCTTGTAAACAACTGGTAGGAGTGAAGCAGGCACGGGCGGTGACTCATCGCGCTTATCTCCGCGAGGTCAAAAAACCGCGCTCGCTAATTGGGCCTCTGCGAACCAGCGCCTAACGCACCACTAGTTGCACGCCCTGTGAGGAATGGTTGAAGCTGCCAGACTGCCCGCTAATCGTAATCGTGTAAGTTCCCGAGGGTGTCCCACCGCCTCCCCCGCCTCCTCCACCACCTCCACCCCCGCCGCAGGCAGTCATCGCGCCAAGGACCACGATCACCATCGCGCAGGTCATACCAACAATTAGGGGGCGCCGCCTGGGAGTTCTCACAACGAACGCGAACACCACAAATGCCACCATCGCGCCAAGAGGTAGCCAAACGCTGCGAATGGCGGGAGGGGCGGGACGAAACGCAGGTGCAGCAGGCAATCCGGAATGCCTAACCGTATTCACCGTCACGGTTACACTCGCGCCGTCAGTCCCGGGCGTGAACGGATTCTGGCTGAAGCTGCAAGAGATGGTGGGCTGTGCTGGGCTTGGGTTGCACGAAAGCGCGGTCGGACTGCCATTCGCGACTCCAACGGCGCTGATTGGCAAAGTGTAGGTCGCCGGGATGCCGGCAGTAACGGTATCGCTGCTCGGCGATGGCGCGCCGAATGAGAAGTCACATGTACCACCAAAGAAGCCGAACGTCAGCGTATTCGTGTTTCCTTTCACCGGATCGGCGACGAAAACCGGTACCCCCCCGTTGCATATAACGTCTGCGGCAGGAACGGTCGCGCTTAGACTCGTTGCACCCGAGGGAGTCGTCGAGAGCGCCATCCCATTGAAGTTGATCGTGGATTGCGCCGTGAACCCCGCGCCCGTCGCCGTCAGCGCGAACCCATTTGATGTGCCGCTGGCCGAAGTTGGATTCACCGCCGAAAGATTATAAGCAGGAAGATTTGGCAAAAGCAGGCTCCAGACGCCACGGCCATGCGTTCCGGCGACCAAAGTCCGCGAAGCGTTGCGGAGTTTCAGCGACAAGACGACCACCTTGGGAAGCCCTGTCGCAATGGGCGTCCACACCGTTCCGCTTCCGGCCGTGGCATTTGAGGAAGCGAAAACACCGGCGTCAGTCGCCAGATAAACCGTGTTGTTCGTCGCATCTGTCGGATCGATCACGATATCATTCACCGGAATATCCGGAAGATTCCCGTCCACCGATGTCCACAAGGAGCCTGAATCGAAGGTAAAAAAGATGTGGCCCTTCACATCACAAACTCCTCCGCAATCGAAGCCCGAGTAGCCGGCAAAGGTATTCGCTGGATTAAGCGGATCAACGGCGATCGAAGTCACCTCACGCCTGTTCGATTGATTTCCAGCGGTGATATCTGTGAATGTGGGATTTTGCAATGCGTTCGTGGACAACGATATCCGCCCGTTGGAAGTTCCCGCATAGACAGTATTGGAATCACTCGGAGCAACGGTAATGGCGGTAATGAAATCGAACCCGAAGCCCCCCTCCTCCGTCAGATCGCCGGAAATGGCTTGCCATGAACCGCCCGCGTTCGTCGTCTGATACAGGCGAAATGTCCCGAAATAGAGGTTCCCGCTGTTTTTCGAGTCGATTACAAATGGCGGGATGAAAGCCGCTATCTCGTCAAAATTGATTCCGTTGCCATTATCGATTGGAACCCAATTGACTCCGTTGGTTCCCGGAACGCCGTTCAAAACGTTTTTGTTCAGTGTGCCCGGTCCGGAAAACTGGCATGAGGCGTAAATTGTGCTGGGCGTCTGCTGATCGATCGCCGTGAATCCGCCGTCCCCGCAAGCCTCCGTGTCAATCCAGGTTTGTGACCCACTAAACTGTTCCGTGCCATTGTCCTGCGTGCCGCCGAAGATCACCTGGTCCGTGGCCGGATGGATCGAGTTGCCCGGGTAGAATTGAGTGAGGTTGAGGTTCGCGTTCAGGTCAGTCCAATGTTGGCTTCCAGCCGCCACTGTCGGGTTCAAAGCATCAATCGAACTCCAAACGCCCCCGTCATTTCCGACATACACTTCATTCCCCGCGGCATTAAACGCGATTGCGTGATGATCCACGTGGAGCTGGGTGCCGCTTCCGTCAAGCGAAACGTCTCCCCATGTGTTCCCGCCGTCGATCGAGCGAATCAGAGTCGGCGCCACAGTCTGCGATTGCGAACCGGTCGCAAACGCCGCGCCGCCGGCGAAAAGCACACCACCGTTGCTGCCCGGCACGACCCCGAAGCTCATGTCGTACCAGCATTGCGGCGTGCAATAGTCTGGCGTGTTGAGACGCGTCCACGTGTTCCCGCCATCGGTGCTGCGGAAGACACCCAAGAGATCAGTCGAGCCGGTCACGGCAGCTGCCACCGAAGCATAAACGGCCGTCGTTGCCGGGTTGCCCTTAGAGGTCACCGCAAGCGTGATCCGGCCAAGGGAAGCCTGGGTCGCAGGCCCCGTCAGAAGCGTCCATGTTTGCCCGTGATCGGTGGATTTGTAGATGCCATTGCGAAGTGGATCTCCAAACGGGTTCCCAAGGGCCGTATATGCGGTCCCCGGTGTATTGGGATCGAATACCACGGACGTCGCGGGAGAGCCAAATGGGCCTACGCCGAGCCAGTGCGCTCCACCATCCGTCGAAACAAAGGTTGCTGACGCAAACCCCCCGCTGATTCCGAAAATGTCTGTGCCCTGAACCCCTGCCAGAATTGTCGAAGTCTGGTTCGGATCGATAGCTATCGAGGTAATGAAAGGACCGCTCGCAAAGAAGTCGGTGTTGCTCGACCCCGTAAATGTCAAGTCCTGCGTCCAACTGGCTCCGGCGTCGGTGGATTTCAAGACTCCCGCGCCGTAAACGTTATCCACGGCAAAGTTTCCCTCACCCGTTCCGACATATACCGCTGCCGTATGACCGCTGGTGCAGGTGGCATCAAGCGCGATGGCCCCGGTCGCCAGCGACGGCTGCTGGTCAGTTAGCGGCACCCACGTCTGGCCGGCGTCAGTGGTTTTCCATACGCCTCCCTCAGCACCGCCAATGTACACGGTGTTCCCCGTGACATCACAGTTGTCTACAGCGACTGCAGTGACCCGACCGGAGGTTTGACCGAAAAAGGTGCTGGCGGTTGGTTGGGGCCCGATAGCCGTCCACTGAGTTTGCGAAAGGGGGATCGTGGTAGACCCCGGCGCGATTCGATCAATAAACGTCCTTCGCTCGCGAATCATTCGGTCGTGTTGCTCGAGCGCCTGCAACCGCAATTTATACGGCACATGCCCATTCGCCGTGGCGCGTGGCCGGAAAAACCACTCTGCGCGCCTCCGCGCCAAATCGGCCGACTCGTGCTCCCGCTTCTCAAAAATTTCCTGTGAAAAGATTCGCCGCCCAACAACCGGCCCGAGAATAGCGCCAAGGATCACTACGGACAGCGAGATGACCAGTAGCCGGTGGCCGCGGCACCAATTCATTAACATTTTCATTGCTGCGTTGAGACTGGTCCTCACATGTCTGATTCCACTCATCGGGATTCTCCTTCGCACCCGCGTGTAGGCCAACTACCTGCCGCACACCACCCCTATAGGCGCACTACTCCCGGAAGGTACCGCGAGCCTGAAGAGCCTCCCCGATTGAACTCCCTGCCGGATCAATCAGCCCAGCCCTCTCCTCCCAGATTCGTGGACGGAGAAATGGGGCTACCAATAGCCTGATGTGCCCTACCTTCTAGCACACATCTGCCCTGTTGTCACAGAAAGAGCAATTAACGGCCTGACTGTTAATCAGGCAAGTATGAATCGCAAGATGAGTCAGACCATTCTTGATTTGCGTGAGTGTCTGTTCGATCATCGCGGCCTTCCGCGCGGCAACTTACTCACCCCAATTGACTCCCTCGTGTGCGCAGGCTATCGTTTGGCGATACAGGAGGCGGGCTGAAAGTGCGCTGGTGGAAATGGACGGCGATTGCGCTGGTTGTGATTCTCGCGCTCGGCTATGGGGCGCTGAGCTATCTGATGGGCGGACCGCGCGATGTCTATGGTTTTCTGCGGTACGCGCTGCCGCGCTGGCACCGCGGCGATTTACGACTCGGTAATGTTGCACCCGACGTTGAACTGGTCGCGCTCGATGGGTATTCGAGGTTTGCGCTTCGTGATCGCACCGGCAAGCGGCCGCTTGTGCTGATATTTGGGAGTTACACCTGACCGCCGTTTCGCCGCGAGGTGGGCTACCTCGCCAAGCTCTACGACGATTACAAGGACCGCGCCGAGTTCCTGGCTGTTTACATCCGCGAAGCCCATCCGCTCGACGAATGGCAGATGAAATCAAATCTCGATGAGGGCGTCTGCTACCCGCAGCCGAAGTCACTCGAGCAGCGCGTGGCCATCGCCAACGATTTCATCCAAAGATTCCATTTCCCAATTCCCCTCGGCGTGGATTCCATGGCCAACACTGCCGACGCCGTCTATGCCGGCTGGCCAGAGCGCGTTTACATCCTCGATGAATCTGGAAACATCGAGTATCGTGGCGGGCTGGGCCCTTTTCAATTTCATCCT
>Ga0307471_100000835_pt1 | contig 16222 bp, 15 predicted proteins | sample atmos_gasesAM3C__2_FD_204566 | JGI IMG/M metagenome (GOLD analysis project Ga0307471, IMG submission 204566) | Hardwood forest soil microbial communities from Morgan-Monroe State Forest, Indiana, United States - atmos_gasesAM3C_515 | ecosystem: Environmental > Terrestrial > Soil > Temperate... | reverse complement strand
AGGCTGGAACTTACGAGCCGAGATTGCTTAGATCGTCCTTGGCTTGCTGTTCGGCGTTTTTGGTAGCGCCTTTGGCATCCGCTTCAGGATTCATGGCATGGATCGCCTTGTTCAAGGGCAGAGCTTTCTCTCCGTCGGCCACTTTGCAACTGGAAACATCGGCATTGGTATGCACGCCGGTCATGGCTGCACTCATGCAGGTAAAATTCAGCCCAAGATTGTGGCTGGCGTGAAGCGCCGCGAGGCACTCGTTGAGAGCCGTGAATGCCGAACAGGCTTCCGTGGCATTGGAACTCGCGGGCAGAAGCCCCTGTGCCTGCAGCTTGGGGGTGAGTTTCTTCTCCAGGTCGGCGCGGCCGCCGTTCGCATCCGCGGACTTCTTGTCTTTCTTCACCCATTTGATGGGATTCAGAGAATGAGAGCTAATCGAAGATGACTTCGCGGCTTCGGAGGCGCCGGCGCCGGCGGGCCCCTGCGCCGCAGCATGCTGCGCGCCGAGGCTAAGAAAAGCGGACAAACCCAGGGCTACAAGCGAGACCTTGAGAGCATTTCCCTTCATATTTACCTCGTCGAGGATTTTTTGGAATGCGGGAGAGGTAGTCGCATTCGGCCTCGCCTCCAGTAGGCCACGGCGAGAAGAAAATGCCGCGACCTCGCTGGAGAGTACTCCCCGAATCGGTCACGTTGTACGTCGGGACAGGTGGAGTGATTCGAAGTGGAAAGGCAGGAATCCCGCAAGTTTACAGCGGCGCGAAGGAAGTAATTAAGACAGATCAGGATTTGGCTTTCAGAACAAGGCCGTATAGGGTTAGCCCCAAGCCGCCCAAAAAGAGCAGTGGTGACAGGTAATTGACGACGGCGGGCTGAATGGCCACGGGGAGTTCCAGCGGCTTCGCATATCCCGCAGCAAAGTAATAGATCACGCCCGCCAGCAACATGTACAGGAGACCGCGGCGGATTTGCTTGCCCCCGGCGCCGCTCGAAGAGCGGGACAGGCGCACCTGCGGCTGCGTCTCACGGCAAAACGGGCACTGGTTCAGCTGTGCGGCGATCCGTTTTCCGCAGAAAGCACATTGCCGCATTTGCATAGCTTGATGTCCTATAGCACTCATGAAATTGCCAAGAAATGGACCCTCTTTCAGGCTAAAAGGATGGGCGCGCGGGGTCAAGGCGAGTTGATGTACATGGCAATAGTCGAGCGGAAACGCGGCGCGTGCTTGCCTCTTTGCTAACAGAAGCCCTTCCGTGCAGGGTTAACGGGAAGCCGGTTTGTGCTAAAAAAGGCTGCGCAGCCATAAATATCATTTCCCATTTCGAGAGAGCGGATTCGTTGACGAGTGAGGGAGAGACTATGAGAAGTTCATTCCAAAGAGTGGCGCCAGCCATACTTTTTCTGGCACTGGCGCTACTGGTGGGCACGGTCGCGTACCCTGCCACGGCGCAAGAAAAGAAGGTCGCGCAAGCCAACGGCGTTGACAACAGCAAGATGGGGCCCTATCGCGCTCTAGCGCAGCACATTTATGCAGATTTCCAGAAGGGAGACATCGTGGGAGCGGCGGCGATGGGACGCGTGCTCGAGAGAGTTTGGGACAAAGCGGAAGATTACGGAGGCGACACCGCGCTTTCAAAGACCAATCGCAAGTTCTTCGATGAGATTGATAAGGCTATGGACGATTTCCTCACGCCAATCTGGGAAGCAAAAGGGAAACCGCCGGATCCCGCCAAGGTCAGAGCGGCCTATAACACGTATCTCGAGAAACTGAAGCTGGCGGATTAAGGTATTCCTAGGACGGATTGAAAAGCCTCAATGTCTTGCTTGCGGACGCAAGAAGAGATCTCCAGCGGGCGAAGTGTACGACATTCTCCGTGACGAGCGTGGCCCCGGAGCGCACCGCCTCCACTGCTATCAGCAAGTCGCGAAAATGGTGGACAAAGTCGATGTCTTCCGAGGTGCCTCGGGCGCGACGGAGCAAAACGCCGGTTTCGATCCACGCAGCCGCGGGCGGCGAGGAGAAATGACCGAGGGCATGGTGGGCGCTGCAGAGTTGGTCCAGAGCCCGTTTTTGCCGATGGTCGCGAGTACCGGCGTAGAGCTCGGCTGCTACCACGGCTGTCAGAATCGTGCGCTGAAATATCCGGGGGTCTTCACCGAGCCACAGGTAATCCTGTCCCCGGCTAAACCGAATGTAGATTCCGGTATCAAAAAGAAGCGGACCGGGGGGAAGCCGAATCATGCCTTCTTGGATGAAGCGCGACCGAAGACGTCCAGAGGACTACCGAGCTTTCGCAGGTTCCGCAGGGCCTGAAGACCCGCTTCCACTGCCAAGCGCTCGTTGATAACGAGCCGGACGGCCTCAGAATTGCTGCGCGACTTGAGCGCCTTGCGAAGCTGCTGGACTTTTCCGGCCTCGAGCACGAGATTTGTTCGTGTCAATACGACCCTGCCCACGATATTTCTCCGGTGTGTAGGAACTGCTGTAATTATACACAACGGAACTCTTGCCTACAAGGCAGGGCTATTCTCTACAGTTCGCGGAGGGCGGTGGCTACGGGAAGGCGTGCGGCCCGGACGGCAGGGAAAAAACCGCCGAGAACCCCCATCACGAGAGCAAAAATGACTCCCTCGGCGAGCAACCATGGAGTGATCTTGAATGCAAAAGCAAGATTGGAGAAGGTCTGAAAATTGATGGTGCTGGTGGTTAACCCATTTAATCGCAGAACGGCGAGGCAGCCGAGAACGCCTCCCACAAAAGAAATCAGCAGGGCTTCGAGAAGAAAAGAGAAGACGACCGCAGGGCCGCCAAAACCGAGCGCGCGCATGGTGGCAATTTCCTTCCCGCGATCGGCGACGGCGGAATACATGGTGTTGAGCGCCCCAAACACGGCTCCGATGGCCATGATGAACGCGACAAAACCGCCGAGGCGAGTGATGAGCGTGGTCATGGTCCTGGATTGCTTGGAATAGTAGTCAATCTCGCGCATGACATCCACGTTAAGACGAGGATCGGTGGTGAGCGCATCCTTCAGCTTACCCAACGCGTCTGGGGAAGTGAGGTGGACTGTAGCGGACTGAAAAAAAGTGTCGGGCCGATCGTACGCGGCGGTAAGCAGATGCGAGTCCCCCCAAACCTCCGAATCAAAAGAGCTGCCGCCTGCGTCGAAAACACCCACCACTTGCCAGCGCATCTTGCCGAGTCCAATGCTGTCGCCGAGCTTCAAACCGGAGTACGTGGTATTTGCGTTTTTTCCCACAATCACTTCGGCGAGACCAGGCTGAAACATCCTTCCTTGGGCAATTTTGACTTGCTTGCGGATCTCAAGAACATTGGGCGAAACGCCACGAAGCTCCACATTAGCGTCCGTGCCCGTGGAGATTAGCGGAATAGGCGCCATAAGCACGGCTTCCGGGGTCACCAGGGGTCCATTAGCGCCGCGCGCGATCCCAGGGGCATCTTGAATTATCTTCACGGAATCGAGTCCCACGCCGCTGGTCATCTCCGAGGTAGCGCCGGCACGAACAATCAGCGCGTTGTCTTCCGAGCCGGACGAAACCAGTGTGGCCCTAAAACCCTTAGCAAGGGAAAGCATGGCAACAAAGACTCCCACGGTTCCCGCGATCCCCACCACGGCCACGATGGCGGAAGTCCACCGCGCCCTAACACTGCGAATGTTGTAAACAATGGGAATAGCCATGTCAGACCCTCCGCAGGGCGTTCACAACACGCATGCGCATGGCACCAATCCCAGGAAGCAGACCGCTGACGGCGCCGACAAAAAGCGCGAAGCCGAGGCCAAACAACAACATAGCTTTCGACAACAGCAGAGGCGGCAACAAGCCAGTGAGCGCTGCGCCAATCACCGGGATTGCTCCCCACGCGAGGAACAGGCCCAGCAAGCCACCAAAGAAAGCGATGGCCACCGACTCCGCAAGAACCAGGAAGAGAACCGAACGATCCGAGACACCGATGGCTTTCAAGACTCCCAATTCGCTGATGCGTTCGCGGACGGAAATAGCCATGGTATTGCCGGTGACGAGCAGCAGGGTGAAAAAGACAACGCTGCCAATGGTCAGAATAAGGAATTCGATGTTTCCGAACTGCTTGGCGAAATAGCCAGCGAAGGCAGATTCGGTTTCAGTTTTTGTCTCGTGAGAGGAGTTGGCAAATTTCTCGTCAATGACTTTTGCGACGCGGGTAGCGTCATCCGGACTGTCCAGCTTGATGATGTACCATCCCGCGGTGCTCTTAATAACGCTAGGAGCATTCTCGTCAAAGTATTTCCACTGGAGCCAGAATTGCCCCTGATCACCGTCAGGCTTTTCGGTTTTATAGATGCCATCGAGATTGAACTCCCAAGTCGCGCCGCCGTAGAGCGTAGTTTTAATGGGGATGCGGTCTCCCACTTTCCAGTGGAAGCGTTCCGCCAGTTTGGCTCCGGCGATGGCTCCCTGGCGGTCGTTCGCGAAATTATTCCACTGGTCGTCGGGAACTTTAAATTCGGGGTACACCTGGCGATGGTTTTCCACGTCGATCACAAACTGGGGGAAGAAATTCTTTTCATCCTGATACACACCGCCGAACCAATGATCGTGCGTGACATACTTCACGCCCGGAATTGCGCGGATTTTGTCTGCGTAGGAAACGGGCATAAGGTTCATTAGGCCAACCCGGTCGACGACCACCAGCCGATCGGCGCCGGCGATTTCGACGCCGCGATTGAAGGCGCTCCTTACGACGGCCAGGAACGTGAAGAGAACCAAGGCGATCGCGAAGGACCCCACGGTTAAAATCAAGCGGACCTTTTTGCGAAACAAATTTGCGAAGATGAGCCGGCGGAATTTCATGCCGCACCTCCGGCAAGAACGCTCTCGCGAGAAGAAGCCTTGCCTTCGACCAGCACGCCTTTCTCAAGGTGCAGCGTGGTGTGAGCACGCGCGGCAACGACGGGGTCGTGGGTGACCATTAAAACGGTTTTGCCATATTTGCCTACCAGTTCTTCGATGAGCGCCATAATTTCGTCGGCACTCTTGCGGTCGAGGTCGCCGGTAGGTTCGTCGCAAAGGAGGAAAGTGGGGTCGGAAACAATGGCGCGGGCTATGGTTACGCGCTGCTCCTGACCTCCGGAAAGTTGCCGGGGGTAGTGATTCATGCGGTCGGCGAGACTAACGACAGCGAGCGCAGTTTCCACGTGCTTGCGGCGGTCGGCGCCGGAAAGCTTGGTCAGCAGCAGAGGCAGTTCGACGTTTTGATATGCGGTGAGGACAGGAATCAGGTTGTACATCTGAAAGATGAAGCCGACATGGCGCGCGCGCCATTGCGTGAGCTTGCTCCCGGACATGTGCGTGATTTCATCGCCGTCTACGGTGATGCTGCCCGCGGAGGGAACGTCCAAGCCGCCGAGAAGATTGAGCAGCGTGGTCTTGCCGGAGCCGCTGGGGCCCATGAACGCGACAAAGTCACCTTTGTCCACATCCAGGTTGAGTCCCTGGAGCACCTGGATTTTTTCTCCGCCGCGGCTGTAGGTTTTGTTCAGGCCGCGGACACGAATGAGGCTCTGCGAATTACCGCTTCCATCAACACGGACCATGCTCTTCTCCTATTGGCGGATTTCGACCTTATCTCCATCATGCAAACTCTCTGGACCTTTGACGACGACGGAATCGCCGGGGGTAACGCCAGCCATCACCGCGATGTCCGTGCCACGGTCCATGCCGAGGCTAACGGCGCGGCGCTCAACTTTTCCGTCGCGTAGCAGATACACAAAGGAGGCGCTAGAGTCCGAGCGCACAGCGCTCTTGGGAATGAAAGCGACTGCCTCCGGGCCTTTGGCTTTGCCTTTCGGCACGGGCTTCTCCTCTTCCAGGAAAGCGACCTTTACGCCCATATCGGGAAGGATTTTGTCGTCGAGCTTCAGGAAAGAAATGCGCACTTTAACGGTTGCCTTTTGACGGTCGGCAGTGGGAATTACGGTCCGGACTTTCGCATCGTAGGGATCGTTCGGAAACGCATCCAATGTCGCCTTTACGAGCTGTCCTTCTTTCACCCGCGCAATATAGGACTCGTTGACGTCGACTTCGATTTCGTTGGATTTCATGTCCACAATGGTGGCGATGCCAGTGCGAGTGAATCCTCCGCCCGCAGAGATCGGCGAGACCATTTCGCCGACCTGGGCATCTTTGGAAACCACGATTCCCGGGAAAGGCGCGCGAATGACGCAGTTGTCCACAGCCTGCTGGGCTACTGCGATGCGCGACTGTGCGGCAGACACTTGTTCTTTGGTGAGGGCAATTTTTGCCCGCAGGCTGTCGGCTGCCGTGCGGGCATTGTCGAGAGCTTCCTGGGTTTGAATGCCGGAGTCTCGCAACTCCTGGGCGCGCTTCAGCTGGATTTCGGCGTTGCGGAGCTGCACCTCGAAGTCCGCAATGGCCGCTTGCGAAGCGTCGCGGTCAGCTTTCGCGGAATCGAGAGCGCGCTTGTAATCCGAGTCGTCCAGCGTGGATAGAAGCTGGCCCTCTTTGACGCGCGTACCTTCGTCAAAGTAAACGCCGGTAACGCGCCCGGTAATCTTGGCCGCGATCGTGGCTCGGCGGCGAGGCGTAACGTACCCGCTGGCGTTCAATGCCGTCTGGGGGCCTTCGCTATCCGGCTTGGCGGCCATGGCGACCTCGACGACGGGCTTTTGACTCCGCAAAGCAAACGCCGTGGCGACAATGGCGCCAAAGATAAGCACAGGAATCGAGGCGTACATCACGCGCTTGCCCATGCCAGACTTCGTGCGCTGGCCGTCATGAATACGCAGGGACCCGAGATCGGGCTTTGACGAATCTACAGGCATTGCCAAAGAATCTCCGTAGTTGCTCAAGGCGGTGCTCCATCTAGTTTTACGAATGGCGCGGGGCTAAAATTACAGATGCGTTCCGCCTATCTTAGGGCACATGCATATTAGGGCGGAAAGTCCTTTTTTTTGGGCCCGCACCAGCGCGGCGAACTGGTGAGGAAAGCTGAAGACCAGGGCGCCAACCAGAACACGTACGGAGCGCTGAGACATTGTACGCGATTGCTTAGATTTTGATGAGCGGAAGATAAGAGGAATCCACAAGAAGACCGGGCGGAGGGTTTAACCGCATCGTTGCTTACATAGGGGCAGCGCGGTCCATCGGCAAGCGCCCTGGCAGGGGAAAGCCGCCTTCACAAAGATGTTTTGACAAGGCGGTTTCTCGCGAGAATTAGCTCCAAAATTTTAACTGACAAGTAAATATAAATGCCGACTCTCTTGGGACCTGCCATGTGCCAAAATGGGGCGGTTTTTCAAGCTCGAATCTGTCATGTCCGGGGCGTTTTGACTTCCCGAAATGGGACCACTGTAAACAACAGATAATACAAGCCTTATATTTGAAAGTGGGTTTAATTCTTGGCTGGAAATGGCGTACCTATTGCTCCAATGTCTGCATGGTGGTGTGTCCTAAAACTCCACACAGCCCGCGCGGCCCCCTTGACTGCGGAGGTACGGCGCGCGGTCTAGCATTGGCCGTCCTGAGCGCCATTGCGCTGGTTTTTGCTCCCGCTTCGCGGGCACAAAGCCAAGCTGCGGACTGGCAAGCGCAAGTGCTCAAATATGCGGAAGCCAAAGACTGGGACTCCGCCATGCGGCTGGTCGAACAAGAAATCGCCCGGGCGCCGCAGGACATGGATGTCCGAGCTTGGCGGGCACGGGTGCTGGCTTGGTCGGGAAAGCTTGCGGAAGCCGAGAAGGAATATCTCGAAATCCTGAAAGTCTCGCGCACAGATCCGGACAATTGGATGGGTCTCGCAGGCGTCTGCTTGAGCGAGGGAAAACTTGGCGAAGCACAGCGGGCTATCAGCACGGCAGAAGAACTGGATCCGAAACGGCCAGACATTCGCACAGCCCACGCACGGATTTTGCGAGCGGAAGGCCAAAGAAAAGAAGCGCAATCTGAGTTTCAATCGGCGCTGCATTTGGATCCGGACAGCGCGGAGGCACGCGAAGGGCTCATTTCCGTGCGCCGCGGAGCGCAACACGAATTGCGGATGGGTCAGGACAACGACCTGCTTAGCTACTCGGATGGTTTTCATGACGAATGGTTGAGCGTCGTTTCGCAATGGACTTCGCACTGGACCACCAATCTCGCGGGAAATTTTTATCAGCGTTCGGGAGTGGAGGCGGGAAAGTTTGTTGGGAGCATCACGCGGCGCCAGTCAAAATGGGGCGCACTGAGCGTGGGCGGCGCGATCGGCCACGACAACGCCGTGATTCCCAAGAGTGAAGCGTTTTTCGATCTTGACCACGGATGGAAAACCGGCGAAACGGGTTTCGTCCGCGGAGTGGAATTCAGCTACGCACAGCACTGGTATTGGTATCAATCGGCGCGAATTTTGTCTTTGAACGGCACGACTATCGTTTACCTCCCTTACAACTGGACCTTCACGCTTGGAAGCACTGGCTCACGAAGCGCGTTCTCGGGAACGAAAGCGGAATGGCGGCCCTCGGGAATTGCACGCCTTGGATTTCCACTCGCACACTGGGGCGACACGCGGCTTTCCGGAAATGTGTCCTTCGCCATGGGCACAGAAAACTTCGCGATTGTGGATCAAATCGGCAGTTTCGCTTCGCAAACTTACGGCGGCGGATTGCGGCTGCAGATTTCAAGCCGCCAGGACCTGACGGGATTTGCAGGCTATCAGAAGCGCACGCAAAACCGGACCGACACCAGTTTTGGATTGAGCTATGGGATCCATTTTTGAAAAACTTTGGAGGCTGGGCCCGGCCGCATTCGTGTTCAAGGCCATCATCGCCGCTATCGTGGCGGATGGGCTGTTGCTCGCGTTTATCTTTGTTCGCCGGACTTACCGCAAACGATTTTTCGCCAAACGTGACAAACGCGTCTTCGAATTGCGCCAGGAATGGGACGCGCTTATCTGCGGAAGGATGTCTTATGACCGATGGCGGAAAAAGGCGTTTGACCGACGCATCGTCGAAGCCATGGCGCTGGACGCCTTCGAAGCTGCCGGGCCAGAGGAGTCTGCCCGCCTGCTGAAATTCATGCGCACCAGCGGGCTAATCGAAAAACGCATTTTCGAGGCGCAACACTTAAAAGGTTGGAGACGCATGCGAGCGCTGGTGGCGTTAGGCAGAACCCGTGCACCGGAAGGAGTGCCCGCGCTTGCCGAGGCGCTGCGGGATCGCCATCTCGACATACGACTTGCGGCTCTGCGTGGGCTGGGACGGACCGCATGTCCCCAAGCGGCAGAAGAAATTTTGGCCTGGATAGGCGAATCAGGGTTGACCGTGCCCGCACTGCCGTTGCAGAGCGCGCTCATTCAATGCAGCGCGGAACGTCCGCAGTTGCTTCTGCCCTTCGTGAAGCAGGCGGAAGGGCCTTTACGTGAAATCATGGGGCGGGTTCTCGGCGAAGTAGCGACCCCTGCGCTCGGATTGGAGTTGCTGCAGTTCGTAGGCGACGAACGCGAAGAATTGCGGGCCGCCGCGGCTCGCGCAATGTCCCATACGGATGCTGGCATGGCGTTCGATGCGCTCAGCGAATTGGCGGAAGACCGCACCTGGTTTGTCCGGCTGCGCGCCATCATCGGCATAGGGAACCTTGCCGATCCGCGCGCAATTCCCACGCTGCTGAAAGGGCTAACCGATTCGAACCGCCTGGTGCGGCTGCGTGCGGCGGAAGCGCTCGTGCAATTCAGAGCGGTCATGGTTCCGATCTTCCAGCAAGTCATTCAGCTGCGGGATCGCTACGGCTTGCACGCTTATTTGACCGCCGTCGAGAATGCGGGTTTGCGCGAAAGACTTGAGTCGCAACTGCAAAGCAGCAACGTCGGTGAAGATGAAATCCGGCGTTTGCAAGAAGTTCTGCAAACGGGTTCATTACCGACTGAGGAGCCGGATCCAGCGGAAGCCGTGGCGAATCAGCCAGAGTCGCGGCTATGATTCGCCTGCTAGAAATCTCGAACCATGCGCTTTTCTGGTACTACCTGGCCACCAATTTGGCTTATCTCGCGATGTTGATCATCGCGCTGAAAACGAGCGCGCAGCACCAGCGCAGGCTTGAAAGCCACCGGCTGAGCTGGCTCAAAGACACGCCGATGACCCCGCCGATCACCATCATTGCGCCCGCGCACAACGAAGAGGCGTCCATCCGGATAGCCATCCGCAACCTCCTGGAACTGGATTATCCACAACTGGAAATCATTGTCGTCAACGATGGATCTCGAGACCGCACGCTCGAAGAATTGCGTGACGAGTTTCGTCTGAGGGCCGTGCGCGCGGTGTACGTTTCGGAAGTCAAGAGCGCCCCGGTTCGGGGTTTGTACCGAAGCGACGTCGACTCGAGACTGCTGGTGGTGGACAAAGAGGCCGGGGGCAGCAAGGCCGACGCGGTCAACGCGGGATTGAACGCCGCGACTTCGCCGTACGTGTGCATTGTGGATTCGGACTCGGTCCTGGAGCGGGACGCCCTTCTTCGCATCATGGTGCCCATCCTGGAGGACCCCAAGCGCGTCGTGGCCGTTGGCGGAATCGTTCGCGTATTGAATGGTTCGGAAATTGAGAAGGGGCAGTTGCGCCGTGTTCGCCTTCCCCGCAAGAGCATCGAAGCCATCCAAGTCATCGAATACCTGAGGGCGTTCCTAATTGGCCGTGAGGCCTGGGCGCAGGGAAACATGCTTACGATCATTTCCGGCGCGTTCGGCCTGTTTCGAACCGATTTGGTGCGAGCCGTTGGCGGGTATCGAGCAAGGTCCATTGGAGAAGACATGGACGTGGTGGCACGTATGCATCGTCACCTGCGCGAGAAGAAAGTTGACTACGAAATTCGTTTTGTACCCGACCCGATGTGCTGGACCGAGGTTCCTTCGGATCTCCGCTCGCTCGCAAGACAGCGTGCTCGCTGGCAGAAAGGCTTGCTGGACGTGCTGTGGCCCAACCGCGACATGCTCTTTCGCCCGCGTTACGGCAGAATTGGCTGTTTTGCTCTTCCCTATTTGTGGGTCTTTGAATTATTTGCGCCGATTATGGAAATCGCTGGCATCACAACCATTATTCTCGCCGCATCGCTGGGCGTTCTCAGCCGGGAATTCTTTCTGCAATTTATGATCTTTGGATATGCTTTCGCCACGGTGATTTCCATTGGCTCGGTGCTGCAAGAGGAAGTCACTTACAAACGTTACAACGACTGGAAAGACGTCGTCCGGCTTGTGAGTTACTGCTTCTTCGAGCATTTTCCCTACCGGCAATTGCACATGATCTGGCGCTTGCAGGGACTGTGGCAGTACATGCGCGGCGACCATGAGTGGAAGCCGTTGAAGCGCAAGGGCCTGGCCTCTGCAAGGGCGCAATAGCCTTTCCGAAAAATGAAGACTTGACAGTCGGCACGCTGCGTTTTATGAAGGAGTCTCCGCAGGCCCGATTCCCTACCTTAACTTCCTGCGGACGGGGGTCTGCGATGAACCCTACCCGCCGGGATTTCCTTAAACTCACGACCGTTGGCGGAGCCGCGGCTGCGCTGTTTGGCTTCGACTTGAAGCCGGCCTACGCACAATTACGCACGCTGAAAATCGCGCGTGCTAATGAAACGCGCTCGACATGTCCCTACTGTTCGGTGAGCTGCGGAGTCATTATTTACACCATCGGGGACCGCGCGAAGAACGTCACCCCGCAAGTTGTTCATGTGGAAGGCGATCCGGATCATCCTATCAATCGCGGCACACTGTGCCCCAAGGGAGCCTCGCTCGAGCAGGACATCTTGAACGAGCGGCGCTTGGTCAAACCACAAGTCCGCCGCCCTGGCGGGACCGAGTGGGAGGATATCTCGTGGGACGACGCGATTGGCGAAATTGCCCAGAAGGTTAAAAAGACACGAGACGATACCTTTATCGAGAAGGACGCAGCAGGCCACACCGTGAACCGCTGCGAATCCATTGCTTGGACCGGCGGTTGCACCGACACCAATGAGTTTAATTATCTGGTCGTGAAGTCCATGCGCGCCTTGGGGGTCGTGCACCTGGAAAACCAGGCCAGAGTTTGACACGGCCCCACGGTCTCAAGTTTGGGGCCAACGTTTGGACGGGGGGCGATGACCAATGGGTGGGTGGATATCAAGAATACCGACATGATGCTCATCATGGGCGGTAATCCGGCCGAGAATCATCCCTGCGGCTTCAAGTGGGCTATCGAAGCGAAGCGCGTTCGCAATGCGAAAATGATCGTCGTCGATCCGCGCTTCACGCGCACCGCTTCGGTCGCCGACCTTTTCTGCCAGCTTCGCGTGGGCGGGGACATTGCCTTCCTCGGCGGCATGATCAACTACGCGATCGAAAACAATCGCATCGCCAGAGATTATCTCCTCAACTACACGAACGCCGCCTTCATCGTGAAGGACGGCTTCAAGCTGCCCGAGTCCGATGGCGTGTTTTCCGGCTTCGACGCCAAAACGCAAACCTACGAAAAATCGGGCTGGAACTACGCGGGCGGCGACGCCCAGGGCAAGCCCGTTCCCGAGCCGCACGTCCTGGCCGCTGCGGCGCATCCGGCGAACGGCGCGCCGCCACCCCCGGCGGCTTTGCCGGGAAGAGTGGCTTACGACTTTTCCTTGCAACACCCGAATTGCGTTTTCCAACTCCTGAAGAAGCACTACAGCCGCTACACCCCGGAAATGGTCGAGCGCATCACCGGTGTTCCCCAGAAGAAATTCCTGGAAGCCGCTGACCTCTTCACCTCCATCCGCAAGGATGGCGACATGAAGAAAGCCGGAACCATTATTTACGCCGTCGGCTGGACGCAGCACACTTCCGGAACGCAGACCATTCGCACGGCCGCCATGATGCAACTTCTGCTCGGCAATGTCGGACGCGCCGGCGGCGGCGTCAACGCCTTGCGCGGCCACTCCAATATCCAGGGTGCCACGGATATGGCGGGCATCTTTGACAACTTGCCCGGCTATCTGAAAGTGCCGACACCCGCGGATACTTCCTTCGACGCCTACGTGAAGCGCATCACGCCAAAACCGGCCAAGCCGGGACAGTGGGATTCCTTCAATTACTGGAGCAACACGCCGAAATTCGCTGTGAGCTTCTTGAAAGCCCTCTACGGCGATGCCGCCACGAAACAATCCGACTGGGCTTTCGACTATCTGCCAAAGGTGGACCGCAACTATTCCTGGACCTATCTCTGGGACAACATGTACAACGGCATCGTCAAAGGGATTTTCGCCTTTGGCATGAACGGCGTGGCCATCGGCCCGGACACGAAAAAGAATATCGACGCGCTGAAAAAAGCCGATTGGCTGGTGGTCGGCGAAATCTATGCCGACGAAACCAGCGAATTCTGGACCGAGAAAGCGGGAAATTCCCCGGACGAGATCAAGAAAATCCAGACCACCGTCTATCGCTTGCCGTGTGCGGGCTTCGCGGAGAAAGACGGCACCTTCACCAATTCCGCGCGCTGGCTGCAGTGGAAAAATACCGCGCTGCCCATGCCGGGAGATTGCCGCCTCGATCAAGCCATCGTCGCGCAAATCTTCCTGAAAGTGCGCGACCTTTACAAAAAGGAGCCCGGCAAATTCCCTGATCCGATTCTGAAGCTCACTTGGAATTACACTGATCCGTCGAATCCTTCCCTCGCGGAAGTGCTGAAGGAAATCAATGGCAAGACTCTTGTGGACGCCGAAGATCCCGCCACGAAAGTTCAACTCAAGGCCGGGCAGCAGGTGCCCGGCTTCGCTTGGCTAAAAGACGACGGCACCACCGCCTGCGGCAATTGGATTTATTGCGGAGCCTATACCGAAGCCGGAAACCTGACCATGCGCCGTGACGCCGGCGACCCCTCCGGACAGGGCATTCACCAGAACTGGGCATGGTCCTGGCCTGCCAACCGCCGTGTGCTTTACAACCGTGCCTCATGCGATGTGGACGGCAAGCCCTGGGATCCCTCCCGCCGGCAAGTCTGGTGGAGCGAAGCCACCCAGAAGTGGGCCGGCAACGACGTGCCCGACTTCAAGGCCGATTCCAATCCCAAGGATCACATGGGACCGTTCATCATGAATCCCGAGGGCGTCGGCCGCATTTTCGCACCGCTCGGCGCGTTTGCCGAAGGCCCCTTCCCTGAACACTACGAGCCCACCGAGAGCCCCATCGAAAATCCGTTGCATCCGGGGCAGTCGAAAAATCCCGTGGTCAAACGCTTCAAGACCCCGGACGACAAGTACGGCTCACCGAAGGACGGTTACGACGTAATTTGCACCACCTACCGCCTCACCGAGCACTACCACTACTGGACCAAGAACAATCCCATGAACGTGCAGCTCGTCCCGGAGCCCTTCGTGGAAATTTCCGAAGAGATGGCCGAAGAGCGCGGCATCCGTGGCGGCGACACCGTAAAAGTGTCCAGCATCCGCGGCTTTTACGTTGCCAAAGCCATGGTCACCAAGCGCATCAAGCAAATGACCATCGATGGAAAGAAAACCTATCAGATTGGCATCCCCATTCACTGGGGCTACCGCGGCATTGCCGAAGACGAAGGCAAGACCGCCAGGACCCCTGCGAACCAGCTTTCACCAACGGTGGTCGATCCCAACGCCTACACGCCCGAGTTTAAGGGCTTCCTCGTGAAAGTCGAAAAGGTCGAGAAAGCGTAGGGGATGCCATGAGCCAAGCCACACTGCGCGTTCAAAAAATCTCCGGTCACGCCGGAAGCGTTCCCGGCGAAGACACCCAGCGCGAATACACCGTCTGCAAACTGATCGACACCACCACTTGCATCGGCTGCAAGGCCTGCGAAGTGGCCTGCATGGAATGGAACGATCTTCCGTTCGGCGAAACCGTTTTCGACAATACCTACCAAACCATGCCGGAGACGCGCTGGAATTATTGGAACCTGATCCTCTTCAATGAACACGAGCGCGACGACGGCTCGCTGATGTGGCTGATGCGCAAGAATCAATGCATGCACTGCGCGGAGCCGGGCTGCCTGGCGGCATGTCCTGCCGACGGCGCCATTGTGCAGTACACCAACGGCATCGTGGATTTTCAACAGGCCAACTGCATCGGCTGCGGCTACTGCATTACCGGTTGCCCGTTCGACATTCCGAAGATGAATCCGAAGACGCATCGCGTGTTTAAGTGCACCCTTTGCACCGATCGCGTAAGCGAAGGACTCGAGCCCGCGTGCATTAAGTCTTGTCCCACGGGCTGCCTGCATTTCGGTTCGAAGGACGACATGCTGGATCTCGCGGAAAAACGTGCGAAACAGCTCCGCGATCATTCGAATTTCCCGAACGCTGGCGTGTACGATCCTCCCGGCGTCGGCGGGACCGGCGTGGTTTATGTTTTGCACGATGCTTCGAATCCAGAACTTTACGGCGGCTTGCCGAAAAACCCGCACGTTCCCCTAAGCGTTAAATTGTGGAAAGGCCCCCTGAAGTGGCTCGGCAACGTGGCGATGATCGGCGGCTTGATCGGGCTGTTCGTGCACTACTTGCGCTACGGCCCGAAAGCGCGCGAAGAAGAAGACTCGGCGACAAAACCAGGAGGAGGAAAATCGTGAGCACCTCGGAACAGATTATTCCTCACGGACACGTCCTCCGCTACAACTTGCGCGAGCGGCTGACACACTGGGTCTCGGCGGCTGCTTATATTTATTTGCTTTTCACGGGACTGGCTTTGTGGTCGCCGTGGCTCTTTTTTTGGATCGCAGCCTTGTTCGGCGGTGGGCAAGTCATCCGAACGTGGCACCCTTGGGCAGGACTCATCTTCTTTGGCGCGGTGTGCTACATGTATGTAATGTGGGCGAAGCAAATGAAATACACCGAAGACGACCGCAAATGGTGGAAGGCGGTTAAATACTACAGCACGAACCAGGACGACAAAATGCCGCCCGCCGGACGCTACAACGCCGGCCAGAAATTTCTCTTCTGGGGATTCTTTTGGAGCAGCCTGTTGCTGCTTCTGAGCGGCATCTTCATGTGGATTCCCCAGTATTTCGCCTGGCACTCCCTGATCGCGATGCGTATCTCCGTGCTCATTCACGCATCAGCTGCCCTGTTCACCATCGGCCTTTTCATGATTCACCTTTACATGGGACTCTTTGCCGAGCGCGGGGCGTTTGGCTCCGTCATCCGCGGCGACGTTTCGATTGCGTTTGCCAAGCGCTATCACCCCGCGTGGTATAAAGAAATCGTGGGAGAGTCTTCCTCGCC
>Ga0307471_100000834_pt1 | contig 16237 bp, 13 predicted proteins | sample atmos_gasesAM3C__2_FD_204566 | JGI IMG/M metagenome (GOLD analysis project Ga0307471, IMG submission 204566) | Hardwood forest soil microbial communities from Morgan-Monroe State Forest, Indiana, United States - atmos_gasesAM3C_515 | ecosystem: Environmental > Terrestrial > Soil > Temperate... | reverse complement strand
TGACCATCCCGCAGGCCTCTCTTGCTCTTTTCTACTTGCACTTCTCCCAGTCAGCTCCGCCTTCGTCCATGAGCTCCCGTTAACATTGCTGTTCTGATCGTTGCGCGGTTCGTCCTTGCGAACTCCCGTGGGTCTGTGCGTATGCTAGTTAGTTTGGTTGAGACAGATTTTGGCGGGCGATGCGCCCGCGCGACACGAAAAAAATGAGCGAACAGTTTGATGTCGTCGTAATTGGTGGGGGGATCGTGGGCCTCTCGATAGCTCGGGAGGTGACGGGGCGATTCCCTCGACTGAAGCTGGCGGTGCTCGAAAAAGAAGAGCGCGTGGCGGCTCACCAGACCGGGCACAACAGCGGCGTGATTCATTCGGGCGTGTATTACAAACCCGGCTCCGTAAAGGCCCGGACCTGCGTGGAAGGTGCGGCGGCGATGGTGGCGTTCTGCCGCGAACACGGGGTGCCGTACGAGATCTGCGGCAAGGTCATCGTGGCGACTTCACAAGCCGAACTGCCCCGGCTGAATGATGTGCTGGAGCGAGGGCGAGCGAATGGGGTGGGCGGCCTGCGGATGCTCAGTCCGGAACAACTGCGCGAGATTGAACCGTACGCGGTGGGAGTGGCGGCACTGCAGGTACCAGCGACGGGGATCACCGACTATGCGCTGGTCACGGAAAAGTATGCGGAACTGGTGCGGGCGCAGGGAGGAGTGGTTCGGACGTCGACGAGAGTGGTTGGCATCCGGCCGGGCAACGAGACGGTAGTAGAGACGTCGCGGGGCGAATTGGCGGCGCGGAATGTCATCAACTGCGCGGGGCTGTTCAGCGATCGCGTCGGGCGCATGGCCGGCGAGAAACCCGATGTGAAGATCGTCCCGTTCCGCGGCGAATATTACGACGTGGTCCCAGAGCGGGCGCACCTGGTGAAGACACTGATTTACCCGGTGCCGGACCCGCGTTTTCCGTTTCTGGGGGTGCATTTTACGCGGCGGGTCAGCGGGCGAGTGGACGCGGGACCGAACGCGGTGTTTGCCTTCAAGCGGGAGGGCTACCGGCGGCGGGACTTCAGCTTGCGGGATACCGCGGAAGCGCTGACGTTTCCGGGCTTCTGGCGCGTAGCCACGAAGTACTGGCGCAGCGGCAAGGACGAGTTCGAGCGGTCGGTGAGCAAAGATTCGTTTGTGCGCGGGCTGCAGAAGATGCTGCCGGAGATTCGCTCGGAAGACCTGGTGCCGGGCGGCTCGGGCGTGCGGGCGCAGGCGATTCATCGCTCGGGCGCGATGGTGGACGACTTTCAATTCTCGCAGAGCAAGAACATGCTACATCTTTATAACGTGCCGTCGCCGGCGGCGACCGCGTCGATTGCCATCGGGCGGGCGGTGGTGGAGATGGCGGTTAAGGCGTTCGGCTGGCAGTGACATTGATCGCTAAACCCCTCCTTCCTTTCAGAAGCTGTTAAAGTGAGATGCTACTCGGGCGCCGCGAAAAGACTTTAACCGCAGAGGGCGCTGAGAAAAGCCTTTAACCGCAAAGAGCGCAAAGAATTCGCGAAGGGCGCCAAGAACGGTTTTTGACCGCGCACTGTGCGGAGGTCTCGCCGATAGCGGGAAGAAGGCTTTGTGACGGTAAAGACAACCGAGTGCATTTAAGAGGGGTGGAGGACGGCGGGCAATGGGACTGGACTTGTCAAAGAAGCGGGTGGCGGTGCTGGGCGCGGGGAAGATGGGCGGGATCCTGGTGAAGGCGTGGCTGGAGAAGAAGCTGCTTACGCCCGCCTTGACTTCGGCGACAGTACAACACGAGGAACGCGCCAGCGCGCTGGCGAAGAAACTGGGGATTCCGGTGGGCACCGACAACGTCAGCGCTGCGCGCAACGCCGACATCGTGTTCCTGTGCGTCAAGCCGCAGGCGGTGCAGGGAGTGGTGGAGGAGATCCGTCCGCATGTGGGAACGGACAAGCTGGTGATTTCGGTGGCGGCGTCGGTTCCGACGAGCCACATTGAGAAGGCGCTGGCGGGCAATGTTCCGGTGGTGCGCGCCATGCCGAATACGCCGTGCGCGATCGGTCTTGGCATGACGGCGCTGTGCAAAGGGCAGCACGCCGGGACGCAGCACTTGGAAGTCGCCAGTGAACTGTTCAACGTGGTGGGGCGGACGGTGGTGGTGGACGAGAAGCACATGGACGCGGTCACGGGGCTTTCGGCCAGCGGTCCGGCGTATATCTACATCATTCTGGAATCGCTGGCGGAAGCGGGCGTGAAGGTGGGATTGCCGCGTGACGTGGCCACGCTGCTGGCCGCGCAGACCACGCTCGGGGCGGCCAGTGTGGTGCTGGAGACGGGAGACCATCCCGCGTTGCTGAAAGATGCGGTGACGACTCCGGCGGGGTGCACGGTGGACGGGATCATGGAATTGGAAGAGGGCAAGCTGCGGGTGACGCTGATCAAGGCAGTGGTGAAGGCGGCGCAGCGGGCGAAGGAACTGGCGTATTCGGGGTGAGGCTGAGGAGAAGCTTCGTCAGACGATTGGGGCCGAGGTAAAAAATCTTCCAGGCCGTAGATATTTCGGCCCGTCATGGGGTCCTTCGACTGCGTTCGGCTGGCGCCTCATTTCGCCTCAGGATGACAGTCCATAATCTAAGTGTCGATTCTTCCGCGACGTAAATATCCCGCACCGCAATCTGAAGCTTTCTGGCCGCCGTCCTACCGCGCGAGCATGAATTGGACGTTGACCTGGGTGCGCACGGGGACGGGCTTGCCTTTAAGGACGTATGGCTTGTAGCGCCACTGCCGAACCGCGGCGACGGCGGCTTCGGCCAGTTGAGCATTCCCATTGACGGGGTTCACCTGCTGGACCTTGCCGTTGGCGCCGATGAGCGTGTCGAGGGTCACCATGCCCTGCACGTGTGCGCGGCGGGCGGCGTCGGGATACTCGGGCTCGACCCGGGTGGTCAGGAGATCGTCGGCGATTTCGGGCTTCAACGGCACGGCGTGGGTGCTTGAGGAATCAGTCGCAGGGGCAGGCGGCGCGGTGGCTTTGGCCTGCAGGGTTCGCGGCTTCGCCGGCTTCGCGGTCTGTGGCTTGACGGTGAGTGAGTCGTCGGCGTCGGGGATGGGCGTGCCGTAGACGAGCTTGTCTTTGTCGTAGATGGCAAGACCGCCCAGCGCGGCAGAACTGTTGGCAGACGCGCTCGCTTCTTTCTTCTTCGCGGGCTCGGCAGGTTGTGCCGGCGGTGTGGATGCCTGGGGCTGCGACGCGGCGGAATCGAGCGACAGGAACTCTTCCTGCGGAGCAGGGGGCGGCGGGTTCACAGGCATCGAGGAAGCCGGCGGCGAGTTGGCCTGCACGACCCGGGGTGGAGCGACCGCGGGTTTCGCGTCGGTGCTGGCCCAGCCCACGCGCCAAACCATCAAGGCCACGATGGCAGCGGCGATGAGCACAGCGACGGAGGCGAGGGCGATCGTCCAAACATCGCGCGGTTCCCGGGGAGCGGGCGTGGCGGGAGTCAACTCGAACACCGGCGTGGGCACGGGTTCGGGGCGGATCTCGGGCTGAGGCTTGGGCTCAGGCGCCTTCGGGGTCATGACGGCGACCTTGTCGGGATTGGCGGTAAATCCGGTGATCGTTCCGGTGGCCTGCTTGGCGTGGCGGACGATTCGATACGCAAGGGCCTGGAGAGTCTGCTCATCACGCTCGCCGAACGCGTTGGGGCGAGGTGAAAAAATCTCGAAGATCCCCATGAATTCGCCCCAGTACCAGAGGGGCACCACGAGGATCGAGCGCACTCCGAGGAGGCGGCAGGCGGTGGCATCGACGCGGGGATCGGTCTCGGTATCGTCACAGCGCTGCAGGGTGCCGATGCGGAGGCACTCCGAAGAGAAGCCGGCATTGTCGAGGCGGACGCCGAGGTCGGGGGCATTGCGTCCGGTGGTGGCACGGCAGACCATTTCGCCGTCGCGGGTTAGAGCGATGGCGGCCCCGGTGGCCCCGGTGGCCAGACAGGCCTGCTCGACGATCTGATTGAGAACCAGGTCCAGGGCGAGATCTTGGGAAAGGTCTCCACCGCCGCTGGCGGCCAAGGTGCGGGTGAGGCCACGGACTTCGGCCTCGGTGGGCAGATGGCTATCGACTTTGAGGTCGGCTTGCGCGGAAGCCGGGGTCTGCGAAGGATCGTAGGGCCGGTACGGGTCGGGGCACGACATGGGTCTTGAACCTGGGGTGAGTACCGGGGGATCTACTCACGTAGCTCTGTACGAAGTTTCGCGCCAAACGGCAGGGTTGTCAACGGTAAATCCATCGTGAGCAAGGCTTTCGGCCCGTTTTTGGAAGGGCAAAGTGGGGTTGATTCAGGGACATAGTTAATGAAGTACCCTTCCGGAACCGCGGATTGCGTCAGGGGGCGGTTCATGTTCTCATGGTGCGCCCGGTTGGGTGCGCGTGCCGGGAATGGCGGTCCCAAGAGCGCTCCGGAGCCTCCCAACCACCCCACAATGACCGCACGCTACCTCGACGCCGGCGACGCTTCCCTTTCGGATTCCGGCCTTTCTCCTTCGGATCTTTCTCGTTCGGATCAGTGGCATGCCGTCACCGCGAGTTTTCTGGGCTGGACTCTGGATGCCTTTGATTTCTTCGTGCTGGTGTTTCTGGTGGACACGCTGGCGGTGCAGTTCGGGGTGCCGGCGTCGAAGATCATTCTGACCATGACGGCGACGCTGGCGATGCGGCCGTTGGGAGCGCTGGTGTTCGGCGTGTTGGCCGATCGCTACGGGCGGCGGCGGCCGCTCATGGCGAACGTGGTCTTCTTTTCGGTGTTTGAGTTGCTGTGCGGCTTCGCGCCGAACTACACCGTGTTCCTGATTCTGCGGGCGGTTTACGGGATCGGGATGGGAGGGGAATGGGGAGTAGGAGCATCGCTCGCGATGGAGAGCGCGCCCAGGCGCTGGCGGGGTGTGTTGTCGGGGATCGTGCAGAGCGGGTATCCGGTGGGCTACCTGCTGGCGGCGGTGGCAGCGCGCTTCGTCCTTCCGGCCTGGGGCTGGCGGGCGATGTTCTGGGTGGGCGGGATTCCGGCGCTGCTGGCGTTCTACATCCGCTTTCGGGTCAAGGAGTCGGACGCCTGGAAGCAGCACCGCGCGCCGACGGTGGGCGCAATCCTGCGCACCGCGAGCGGGCACTGGAAGATATTTTTTTATCTCGTGCTGCTGATGACGCTGATGATGTTCCTGTCGCATGGGACGCAGGATCTGTATCCGCATTTTCTTCGGGAGGTGCACCAGTTCCCGAGGGCAACGATCTCGACGATCGCGATTCTGTACAGCATCGGGGCGGTGCTGGGATCATTCTCGTTCGGGTTTCTGTCGGAGCACTTCGGACGGCGGCGGACCATCCTGCTGGCGCTGGCGCTTTGTCTGGCGGTGATTCCGGCGTGGGCGTTCGGGAGATCGCTAGGGACGCTGGTGGCCGGGGCATTTCTGCTGCAACTGGGAGTGCAAGGGGCGTGGGGAATCATTCCGGCACATCTGAATGAACTCTCACCCGATGCCGTGCGCGGGCTGATGCCGGGATTTGCGTATCAGCTGGGAATCCTGTTTGCGGCGGCGACCAACAACATCGAGTACGCACTCCGGGACTGGCTGGGATACGCGTGGGCGCTGGCCGCATTTGAGATGGCAAACATCGCGCTGCTGGCGACGGTCGTAGCGTTGGGATCGGAGCACAAGGGGAAGAGCTTCGGGGGGCGGACGGGGACGGCTGCGGGGGACGAGTACAGCGCTTCCCCGTAAAGCCCGGCGGTGTTTCCTGCGGGCGCTCAGGCGGCGCGCTTATGGGCGGGCGGGTCGGGTGGTTTTGTGGCGTTCACGTTCTTGGTTTCCAAGATGACGGCCGCAGTCAGGAGGACTCCGATGATGCCAAATACGGCGAGCGCGAACAGCGCGATCATGAGCATCGGCATAGGTGGCGCCTCCACAAATATCTTCGATTCGATAGTCCACAAACACGGTGACCGTGATCACGGTTTGGGGTGACGAATGAACGGGCGGTGCATGGCTGGGTTTAGTACAAAGAGGCGTGTTCCGGCGATTTTCGAAGGCTGCCGGGCGCGGGAAACCTGCTAGATTAATACTTCGGGGCCGGCGCCACTTCCGGTCTCTCCATCGCACTGGGTTGCCGTCGACCCGCACGTTATTTTCTTGGAGCCATTCATGCGGATTGCAGTCGTGGGTTCGGGCTACGTGGGCCTGGTGGCAGGGGCGTGTTTTGCGGATCTGGGGCACGACGTCATTGTGGTCGACAATGACCAGCAAAAACTGGCGGCCCTGACCCGCGGCGAGGTTCCGATTCACGAGAAATTCCTGCCCGAGTTACTGCAGCGGCACCGCGGCCAGCGGCTCAAGTTTTCCGATGACCTGCACGCGGCGGTACGGGCGAGCGCAGCGATTTTTGTCGCGGTGGGGACTCCGCCGACCGACAGCGGGGACGCGGATCTGTCCTACGTGGAGTCGGTGGCGCGCGAAATCTCCGGAGGGATTGACGACTACAAAATCGTCGTCGAAAAGAGCACGGTCCCGGTTTACACCAGCGAGTGGGTACGCAAAATCATCTTGCGCAACGGGGCGGATGCAGAGTTGTTCGACGTAGCTTCGAACCCCGAGTTTCTGCGTGAGGGGACGGCCGTCACCGACTTTCTGTTTCCCGACCGGATCGTGGTGGGCGCCGATTCGGAGCGGTGTGCCGGGGTTCTGCGCGAGATTTACGCTCCGCTCAGCGATGGTTCCTACTACCAACGCGCGGATGCGATCCCGCATCCCGATCGGGCCCAGGTTCCGCCACCCTTGATCGTGACCAGCACGAAGAGCGCGGAACTGATCAAGCACGCCTCGAACGCGTTTCTGGCGATGAAGATTTCCTTCATTAACGCGGTCGCGTCGATCTGCGAATCGGTGGGCGCAAACGTGCAACAAGTGTGCCGCGGGATCGGGACGGACTCGCGCATCGGGCCCCGGTTTCTGAATCCGGGAATCGGATACGGGGGCTCGTGTTTTCCGAAGGACCTGATGGCGTTTCGCTCGGTGGCGCGCGAATGCGGCTACGAGTTCCGCCTGCTGGACGAAGTCATGCGGATCAACGAGGAGCAGCGCCAGCGCTTCCTGCGCAAGGTGCGGAACGCGCTATGGACGCTGCGCGGAAAACGCCTGGCGGTGCTGGGCCTGGCCTTTAAGGGAGGCACAGACGACATTCGCGAATCGCCGGCGATCCTGCTGATTCAGTCGCTGGTGCAGGAAGGCTGCGTAGTGGTGGCGTACGATCCGGCAGCCACGGAGAGGGCGCGGGAAGTGTTGCGTTCCAACGTCGAGTTTGCTTCGAACCCCTATGACGCAGCGGCGGGAGCGGATGCGCTGCTGCTTCTGACGGAGTGGGAAGAGTTCTCGGCTCTAGACCTCGCGCAACTCAACCGCAAGCTGCGCTACCCGATCGTGATCGACGGGCGCAATCTCTACGATCCGGAAATCATGGCGGCGCACGGCTTCAGCTACTACAGTGTGGGGCGCGCGCCGGCTTTGCCTGAAGGATCGCCGACCAGCGGAGATGGCCGCGGCCAGGGTCAAAAGAAAATATGAGTAGCCAACGCGCCCTGGTGACGGGGGGAGCCGGGTTCGTGGGTTCACACCTCTGCGACCTTCTGCTGGGCGACGGTGGTTCGGTAATTGCGGTGGACAATCTGCTCACCGGCCGCCCGGCGAATCTGCATCACCTGCGCAACGATGCCCGCTTCGAGTTCCGGCAACTGGACGTGTGCGAGCCCTTCGACTGTGGCCCGGTAGACGCCGTGTTTCACCTGGCCAGTCCGGCGAGTCCGGTGGATTACAGTGCTCACGGGATTCCGACGCTGAAAGTGGGATCGTTGGGCACATTCCAATCGCTCGAGGTGGCGCGGAAATACGGGGCACGGTACCTGCTGGCCTCGACTTCGGAGTGTTATGGCGACCCCCTCGAACATCCCCAGAGAGAGACTTACTGGGGACACGTAAACCCGGTGGGACCGCGCTCGGTCTACGATGAAGCCAAGCGGTTCGCCGAAGCCGCGACCATGGCGTACTTGCGCTATCACGACGTCGATACGCACATCGTGCGGATCTTTAACACGTACGGTCCCCGGATGCAGATTAACGACGGGCGGGTAATTCCAAATTTCATGCGGCAGGCCATGCGGGGCGAAGATTTGACGGTGTACGGCGAGGGCAACCAGACGCGCAGCTTCTGCTATGTAAGCGACGAAATCGAGGGCATCCTGCGCCTTTCGAAATCGACCGAACACCTGCCGGTCAACATCGGGAACCCGACGGAATTCACGATCCTGGAATGCGCGAAGCGGGTACTGGCGATCACGGGATCGAAGAGCCAGATCCGACACGAGCCCCTGCCGCAGGACGATCCGAAGCAGCGGCGGCCGGACATCAGCAAGGCGAAGAGACTGCTCGGCTGGGAGCCTACGATCGATCTGGAGACCGGGCTGAAGATGTCGTTGGAGTACTTCCGGCAGGCAATGGCGGAAGAAACAGCTTCGCGGGCATAGCGGTCGGGAATGTTCTGGTAGCAGGGGCTCTAGCGGGTCCAGGGATCGGTGATCGGGCCGGTTTCCGCTTCCTCGCCCGACTGGGCCAGAAGGCGAATCAGAGACTCGACCTGGTCGCGGTCCTCCTGGGTCGAGAGCGTCAACTGGACCCCCATGCCAAAACCAGGGTGCACGGATTGCACGATTCCTTGGGTCCGCAACTTGAGATCGTGAGTGCGTACGATGATCTCCACCCGCGTACCGGATGAAAACGGAGTTGGCATCTCCACGTAACAGCCGCCCGCACTGATATCGGTCAAGCTACAGCGATTGGGGACCGCGACACCCAGGCGAAATACGTCTGCACTCAGGCGGCAGGCGTGACGTGACTGTCCGCGGCGGTTGCCGGGGGTAGAGCGCAAACGGGCAATGGGCGTGTCTGTAGCATGGCCACTTGCGCCGGAAGCGGGGGTGGTCTTGGTAATGGGCGGCGCCGAACGCGGCACCAGCGGGGTCTGATTCTTGGGGGAAGAGACTTTGGTCTGAAGCCAGCTTCGCAGAACGCGACGCGACGAAGTGGGAACGTTGACGAACCTCATACCAACACGACCCGCGGAGTCCTGCCAAACAACTTCTCCTGAGAGCCGGATCAGAGAGCTGTGGCCGGGCAAGGCGAACTGGAAGTAGACCCGGCAATCGGGAGGAAGCTTCCGTTCGCTCTGGAGCGCCGTGCCTTCCTCACTGAGATCGACAAGGGTAGCGGGAACATTCTCGACATTGGCGAAGTCGAGGGCAACCTTGGCATGAGCGGCGACCCGGCCTCTGCGCCGTCTCTCGCGGGTCATCAGCGAGAGAGCGGCGCGGAAACTGCTGGCAGCGCGCTCTTCCGAGACCGGCTTGTAGAGAACAAAATTGATGCCCAGGGCAAACATCTGGCGCACGTTGTTTTCTTTGCCCGCAATGGCGACGGCCAGGGTGGAGGAGTTGGCAGGAGAGAGGCGCGCCTGGCGCAGGATTTCCGTGGCGACGGGTTCGTTCTCGCAGTCGACCACGACCGAGTCAAAACGGGTTTGGACCAGTTTGGCCTCGGCTTGGGAAGTCTCCTGGCAGTGCTCGACGGCGATGCCGAGGTCCTCCAGGATGCGGCGCAACACCTGGGCGGTAGATTCGTCTGAACACACTACGAGGCTGGTGAGCGCCATACCTCATGCATCCTAAAAGTTACGGCTGCGCAGCGACAAGTTACTCGGGTAATTGGGGGCCGAGCGGGGGCGAGTCGCAGCGCTCTCCTGCCCATTGCGCCGCGAATCTCTTGCGACTCTGTCTTGTTCTGGCAAGCTTTTGCCCAAGCAGGAGTTAGGGGAGATTTGAGGATGTCGGAGGAAGGGGCTGATCGAGCCGGGATGAGCTCATCCGGTCACGATCGTTACCGGGGCCGCATTACGTTACGTAAGGCCATTCACCTCTTCCTGTACCCCAGTGCTTTGACGCTTCCAGCCACCCTTCCTACGATGACTTGAGAGGCAGCGACCCGCGGCCGGTTTGAGGCGGTGGGGACGTGCCTTCTGTGTCATTTCCCACCCCCGGACGGACACGCGATACGTGGATTTTGGAGAGCAGAATGACATTTGTAGCAGGAAAGATTCGCGGTTCGCACTCTCCAGGGAGAAAGTTCCCTGCGTCTCGCGGCGAAGCCGGCTTCTCCCTCACGGAGATGGTGGTGGTTTCGGCAATCATCCTCATGATCACCAGCGGGAGCTATCTGAGCTTGCAGCCTGTGCTGAAGGCGCAACACGTCACCACGGCCTACAACGAAACGCTGATGACGATGCGGCGGGCACGAGACCAGGCGGCGGCTGACATGCGAGTTTACGTGGTCACCTTCACGACGCCGGGAACGGTTACGGTGACGCAGAACTCACCCAACGGGCCCGTGCTCCTGACCACCGTTCTGCCCCAGGACGTCACCTTCCACGTGGAGCCGGGTGTACCCAATTCTCCCACCGTCGCCCCCACCACACCTGACGGTTTTGGAACGGCTTCCAATGCGATCGATTTTGATCAAGGCGTCGGAGCGGGCGGCGCGACCAGCGTCTATTTTCAGCCGGACGGCACGGCCGTGGACATCAATGGCAACATCAACAACGGCATCGTGTACATGGCCCGGGTTGGAGACCTGAAGAGCTCGCGGGCCATTACGTTGTGGGGCACGACGGGCCGGATGCGGGGCTGGAGGCTGCAGCCCAACGGCGCCGGAGTGATCTGGAGGCAGCAGTGAACGAGAATCGAATCACAGCGACACGACAGCGCGGCGCGGCGGGCTTTTCGATCATGGAGGTCATGATCTCGACCTTCATCCTGATGATCGGGCTGCTTGGGGTCCTGGGACTGTTCGGGCTGGCGATCAAGGCCAACCAGACGTCGCAGCAGGACATGATCGCGCGCCAACTGGCTTCGGAGGCGATGGAGAGCATCTTCACCGCGCGCAGCACTTCGCAGCTGACCTGGGCCCAGATTCAGAATGTGAGCAACGGCGGAATCTTTCTGGATAATCCGCAGAACCTGCTGTGCCCTGGCCCGGACGGCATGGTGGGTACTGGGGATGACGTGGCGTGCACCACCTCTTCGGGCGCGGCCTGCCCGGGTGGAGTTGAATGTCTGACGGAACCGGGACCAGACGGCATCCTGGGAACAGCCGACGACATCATCGTCTCCCTCAGCAACTTCACACGCCAGGTCAAGATCGTGCAGATGTCGGACGCAGCGGGTAACCCGATCCCCACGCTGAACGCCGTGACCATCACCATCACCTATTCAACCCCCCAGTACGCAACGAACAAGACCTATGTGCTCAACGAGTACATCTCGTCTTACCGGTAAAGAGGGAATTATGCCAGGCAAACGAAAAACCCGTGGTTTCAGTATGACCGAGCTGTTGGTCTCCATGGCGATCGGGTCGATCGTAATCGGGGGAGCCGTGCAGATGTTCAGCCAGGCCATGCGCGCGCACTGGATCACTTCGCAAAGGGCGGAGCTGCAGCAGGACTTTCGCGCGGCCACCAATATCATGACGCGGGACATCAGTCTGGCGGGATCGGGGATCGGCGACATCGGAATCGCGCTGCCTTCGGGAACGGGCACGTTGCCGGTGTATCCCTGCAGCGCTATCGCCTGCAACTACGTAAACGGCGGATCGGCAGCGTATCCGGTGCAAACCGGAGTGCCGTACTTGTACGGGATCGTGCCCGGCAACAACCTGGGGATAACGGTCAATGCCGCGCAGGGACCGACCGACATCATCTCGATCGCTTACACGGACGTGAACTTCGCCATTAACTGCTACCAGGTGACGATGGACGCCACCGGCACAGTGGCGACCTTCACGCTGCCCGCGCCCCTGCCCGTGACGTGCATTCTGCCGCCCGGACTGGCGGCGCCGCAGGCTCTGAATGATGGAGTCGTTGGCCTGAAACAGGGAGACCTGCTGTACTTCCAAGTGACGATCGGCGTGGGAGCTAACGCAACCACCGCGAGCGCGATAGGGTCGGTGTCCTCGGTAGCCCCAGGGGCAGGACCGAACAGCTTCATCATCGGGTTCACAGCGGGCGATGTGGGCCACATTAACCAACCGACGGCCGCCGGCGGAAGTTTGAAGCAGCTGGCGGGCAACACTTCCGGCAGCGCCACGCGGCTGCGCTACATCACCTACTATCTGGATATTTCTCCGAACGACGGCGTCACGCCGCGGCTGATGCGGGCCGTGGCGGGACAGACCCCCACGCCGGTGGCCGAGAACGTCGGCTATCTGAAGTTCAGCTATGACTTGTTCAACGCCGGCGCGGTGGTAGCGAGTCAGAATTCACTCCCCGCCGGGACCGCCCCCACCATGATCACCAAAGTCAACATCGCCCACTTGACGATGCGCAGCCAGGCCCCCGGTGCCACCGGCTACCAGGGACTGGATCTGCAGACTTCGATCGCAGCACGGAACATGACCTTCCAGCAGGAGTACCCGATTGCGGGTTCGGCTTACTAAGCGCGGCTGGCGGGACGAGGGAGTGGGAACAGGAATGAGGAGAACGAAGATGCAAAGGGCCAAACACGGTTCGCGAGGATTCACGCTGGTCGCATCCCTGCTGTTGTTGACGTTGCTGTCGGGGTTTGCGCTCGGCCTGCTCATGATGGTGAATACGGAGCAGCGGGTTGGCGGCAATGACTTGCAGAACAACTATGCCTCCCGCGCTGCTGAAGGCGCCATCGAGAAGATGACCTCAGACCTGGGAGCCATGTTCAAAACCATCCAGGCACCCCAGGCGTCGCAGATTTGCGCGTTGAGCGGGCAATATCCGACCTGGGACACCAGCGTGACATACACGCTGTACAACGTGGCGCCGATCTCTGGTTGCTCGGCCGCGCTCACGGCCGTATATGGGCCCATTCAAGCTGGACCGAACGCTGGACTGTACGCACAAATTATTCCGGTGACGCTCAACACGGCCGCGCAGATGGGGACCGGGGAAACGGTCAGCATGACGCGCACGGTAGAAGTGGCGCTGATCCCGGTGTTCCAGTTCGGCGTGTTCTCTGACGCCGATCTTTATTTCGGCAGCAGCCCGAACCTGACTTTTGCGGGGCGCGTGCACACCAACGGAGATCTCTACCTGGGCGTCGCGACCGGCTCGACGCTGACGTTTTACGACAAGTTGTCGGCGTGGGGTAACGTCGTACGCAACATCACTCAAAACGGGCTGGATGCCACCGCGGGTGCCAATAATGACGGTGGGACGGTCGACATCCCCACTGCGAGTAACGGGTGCACGCCGCCAGCGGGGGCCGCCTGCCAGGCGATCGCGATGAACCAGGGCAGCGTGGTGAACGGTCCGACCTCCGCGCAGAACAACACCTGGCAAACGACCTCCAAGAGTCTCTTCAACTCTTATCTGATCGACGGGAACTACGGCAACGCCAATGGCACGGGCGCCACAAACCTGGCGCTGCCTTTCGTCAACGGCACTACGCAGCCGTACCAGATCATCCGCCGGCCTCCGCCGATTGAGGCGGCGGGGACGATCCTGGGGTCCTCGCGCGAAGGCAACATGGCACAGATTCGCGTGATGCTGAGCGACACGCAGAATGCCCTGCATCTTTCTGACTGGAACGGCGACCCGAGCCAGGATATTGAATTGGCCAGCCTGGTTCCCACCACTCTGCTGGCCGGTGGCAGCGGATGGGCGCAGAATGGAATCGTCGTTGGCGCCAATACGTACTACTTCGGCGAAACCTGGTGCGGTACTCCGAGCGCGAGCCGAGTGTGTAACAAGGACGTGAATTACCTGCAGCCGCCGTTTTTCCACGGCGTACCTTTTCCCGCGAACACCACCTTCAACGGGGCGCCTGGCACCGCGAACGTAGCGGAATGGCCCATGGTTGACGGCTGGTTGCTGGTGGAAGCCAGGTGGAACGACGGGGCGTGGCATGGCGTCACGAAGGAATGGCTGGGCCTGGGCTTTGCCCGCGGCCTGAACGTGCCCGCGGCTCCCGGCACTAACACGTTCACGAACGGAAACACCGATCACAAGAATGCCATCTTGTACTTCCAGCAGCAGGCCGACCGAAACGGGGACGGGTCGGTTACGGCCGCCCTGGACGCGGCGGGAAACAACGTCAACACGACCGGCGTCGGTTCGCAGTACAACTGGTATCCGATCAACTTCTACGATTCCCGTGAAGGCGAAGTGTGGGATGCGCCGCCCACAACCTTTACGCAGGGTACGGGTACCCCGAACGGCATCATGAATGCGGTCGAACTCGACGTAGGCAACCTGAAGCGCTGGCTGGCGGGGACGACCGGCCTGACCGGAGCCAACGTCAACTACAGCACGTATAATGGCTACATTCTGTTCTTCTCGGACCGCCGCGGCATGCAGTTTGCCGCCGATCCAACGCAGTTACAGTGGGGAGAGTACGGGTTCGAAGACACCATCAACTACGTAAACGCTGGGAACAACTTCGCTCCCAACGGAGCGCTGGAGCCGATCCAGCCGGGGAAGAAGGTCTCCCCGGAAGACGTAAACGGCAACGCCAAACTCGACAACTATGGCGTGTTGGGGGTCGGCGATGCATTTGGCGCGCAGACGCAGGCCGATACCGACGCCACAAATCCGCCAACACCATTCGCTCCGGGCCACCGGGTTCCGTTGTTCACTTATGGTCGCGCCAACCGTGTAACGGGAGCTCGGCACGCTCTCAAACTGGTAGACGGCTCGCTGGGGAACTTGCCCACGATGCCAGCCGCCAGCGGGTGCACGCAGAGTGCGGCGAACCCAACCGGTTGCGGCGGCTTCACAGTTGCCTCAGAGAATCCAGTATACATCCTCGGAAACTACAACAGCGCGGCGCCGCCGACGGATCCGACCTGGACCAACGCAGCGGCAGCGGAGCCAGTTCACGCCGCAGCGGCCGTGATTGCCGATGCGGTGACTCTGCTCTCGAATACCTGGCAGGATGAAGGCGCCTGCACCGCGGGCAGTGTGGCGGCCGGTGTTTGCCCCGCAGCGAAGGTCACCGTATTCGGGAGCTTGGTCACCCCGTTGGTCACCAACGCCGGCGTGACTGGCCAAACCGCGACCACGACGTATTACCGCGTAGCCATTGCGGCAGGGAAACCCATGGCCTTCATCAACCTGAACAGCAACCCCACGTGGGCGTTCGGGATCGATGGTGGCGTGCACAACTTCCTGCGGTTCCTGGAAGACTGGACTGGCCAAGACCTTTACTATAAGGGGTCGATGGTCAGCCTGTACTGGAACACGTACGCTACCGGCACGTTCAAGTGCTGCAACCTCGTGTATCACCCGCCAGTCCGTGACTATGTCTTTGACCCGTTGTTCGCGCAGCCCCAGAACCTGCCACCCGGAACGCCTTTGTTCCGCAACGTGGACAACCTGACGTACCGCCAGAACTTCATCGCCCGGACCAACTAACGTTCGGAACGGTGCAACCTCAAGCCCCGGTCCCAAAAGGACCGGGGTTTTTGTTTGCATCGCCGCGTCCACGCGGTTGACTTTCATCAGTTAAAATCGCCTCTGCAGGAAATCGGAAGAAGTGGGTGGGGAGAGGAACTCAAGCAATATGGAAGCTGGATCGGACCGCGTCGCACGGTGGTTGTATCGGGCGTTTTGGCTGTCCGGGCTGATCGGCGTCGCGCTGTTCTTCATTCCCGCTTTCGTAATCCGTCCGTTTCGTTATCAATCGCCGCGAGCTCTCTGGCTGGCTATGGCCATCAAGCAGCGCGCGCCGCTGCCGTCGCTGGTCGCGGCTCTGCTTTGTCTGCTGCTGGCCGTCGCCCTCTGGGGAACGGCCACCCGGTGGCGTCGATTCGGCCTCGGCGCAGGCATGCTGCTGGTGGCGTTCTCAGCCACGTTGACGCGACTGAACTACTTCGAATGGATGTTCCATCCGGTGCGACAACCGGGGTTCGAATCGATCGCAAAGACCAAGTTGGACTCCGGCGAGATGGTCCTCGCCCTTGACTTCCACCACGACGCTCGCGCCTACGCGATTCGCGAGATGGCCTACCATCACATCGTGAACGACGTGGTGGGGGGTGTGCCGGTGGCTGTCACCTATTGAACGCTCTGTCACACCGGTCTGGTGTGGAAGAGAACATTGGCAGGCAGGGTCCTGAGC
>Ga0307471_100000832_pt1 | contig 16245 bp, 13 predicted proteins | sample atmos_gasesAM3C__2_FD_204566 | JGI IMG/M metagenome (GOLD analysis project Ga0307471, IMG submission 204566) | Hardwood forest soil microbial communities from Morgan-Monroe State Forest, Indiana, United States - atmos_gasesAM3C_515 | ecosystem: Environmental > Terrestrial > Soil > Temperate... | reverse complement strand
GTCCCGCACGGCGCCGATCTCGCCTCGCTGCAGGCGGATGTCCCGGTGCTCGTCGCCTACCTGCTCAGCTACGTCAACGTCGGCATCTTCTGGAACAATCATCACCACATGCTGCACGTCACCGAGCGGGTCGATGGCAAGGTGCTGTGGGCGAATCTGGGGCTTCTCTTCTGGCTGTCGTTGGTGCCGTTCGTCATCCGCTGGATCGACGAGACCGGATTCACCGCGCTCCCCACGGCCGCCTACGGCATTGTGCTCGCGTGCGCCGGGTTCAGTTACAACATCCTGCAGCGGCAGATCATCGCCGTGAATGGGCGTGACTCGCGCCTCGCGGTAGCTCTTGGCGATGACCTCAAGGGCAAGATGTCCCTCATCCTGTACCTCGCGGCCATTGCGCTCGCTTTCGTGCGGGCGTGGATCGCCATAGTGATCTACGTGACCGTGGCTGTCATGTGGCTGGTGCCCGATACGCGCATCGAGAGTCTGGTCAAAAGGATGAAGGAGACCTCTTGAGCAAGTCCCGCGCCGTTACCGCAGTCCTCGGCGAGACCCCCTATGTCGTCACGGTGAGCGATGGAACGCACGAGTGGCTTTCTGATGAGCCACTCGACGCCGGCGGGGGCAACCGCGGGCCCACGCCACACCAGCTGGTGCTCTCCGGCCTCGGTGCATGCACCGCCATCACGCTGCGGATGTACGCGACCCGCAGAGGCTGGTCCCTTGCGGGCGTCACGGTGGAGCTGCAATTGAACCCGGACGGCGCACCAGCCGCGGGTGGCGCCGAGATTCGCAGGACGATCACCCTGCAGGGCGATCTGACAGCCGAGCAGCGTGAGCGGCTGCTGCAGGTCGCCAATGCGTGTCCGGTCGCGAGGACGCTCGGCGGAGCGATCCACACGACGACGAAGCTCGCTATTTGAAAACTACCGTACGCCCGCCGTTGAGGAAGACGCGGTGCTCGACGCAAAAGCGGACCGCGGCCGACAGCGCACGCCGCTCGGAGTCGCGTCCCGCCGCGATCAGCATCTCCGGCGTGTAAGCGTGATCGACCCGCTCGACGATCTGCTCGATGATCGGCCCCTCATCGAGATCGCCCGTCACGTAGTGTGCGGTGGCGCCGATCACCTTGACCCCCCGGTCGTACGCCTGGTGGTAGGGCTTCGCTCCCTTGAAGCCGGGGAGAAAGGAATGGTGAATGTTGATGGCCCGCCCGCGCAGCTGTGAGCACAGCTCATCGGACAGGATCTGCATGTAGCGCGCGAGAATCACGAGCTCGGTTCGCGTCGAGTCGACGAGCTCCATGAGCCGGCGCTCCTGCGCCGGCTTGTTGGCGGGAGTCACCGGCAGGTGGAAGAACGGCAGGTTGTGCCGGGCCGCGGTCGGCTGGAGTGTCGGATGGTTGGAGACCACCGCGGTGATGTCCATCTGCAGCTCGCCCGTGCGATGACGGTAGAGCAGGTCTTCGAGGCAGTGATCGAAGTTCGACACCATGATGAGGACGCGCGTGCGCTCACGGCTGTCGTGGATGCGCCACTCTAGCTCCTCGGCGGTGGCGATCTCCTCGAAATCGCGCCGCAGCCGCGGCAGATCGACCTTCTCCCCCTGCACACCGCAGAAGGTCGTGCGCACAAAAAAACGTTGGGAGAGGGTGTCATCGAACTGGTGCATCTCCATCAGATAGAACCGCCGCGCCGCGAGAAATCCCGCAATGGCGGCGGTGGTACCCATGCGGCTCGGACAGCTCGCGGTGAGCACGTACGGGTGATCGGTCGCAAATGACACGCCTGCACTCCCTCCCGAGGATGGGAGCGAGCGTGACAGTGGGCGTCTCGCAGCTGTAGTCCAAATGGGACCGTGGCTGACGCATTCGCGTCACGCAGCGGCGACACCGACCTCGATCAGCCAGAAATCGAGCACGGCACCCTCGATCGACACCTCCCTCGGGTTGCTCCGGTCGAGCGGGAGATGCGCGGCATCGAGCGCCGAGAGGCTCCCTTGCGTGCACGGCGCGCGCACGCCGAGCGGCACGAGTGCCAGGATCAGGGTAGTGTCAGCTTCCAGGGACAGCGTCGCGGCAGCGCTCGCGCGGCAGCGCCTCAGACGCGCGACGAATTCCCGGCGCCGGGTCATGACATTGAGATCGATCACCGGCGCTTGCACGGGCTCGGCGGACGCCGGCAGCTCGCCTGGAAAAGCGACCGGGGCACTGTCCGCAGACAGGCTCAATGTCTCCCGACCGGCGATCGCGAGCTCCAGGCGGCCGGAAATCACCGCCATCTGCCGGTCCACTCCGGTGAATTCGGAAAACGGGCCACCGCGACGCACCTCGGCGAGGCTCACACGCCAGCCGAAGTCACCGAGGCCGCTTCCGGGCGGATACACCGCCACTTCACGCGTCAGCCCGCCGCCGTTCTTCCATGGGACGGCGAGCCGATCGGCGGCCCGCAGGATCACGGCCAGTCCAGCGAGAAGTCGCCGTCGGACCGCTGCGGCGCCGAATCGGCGATCTCGTAGTAGCCGCCTTTGTCAGCAGTGAAGATGTGACAGGCCGTCCGCAATCCGCTCGAGTCATCCAGTGTACCCGCGGCGATACTGATGTAGTCGCGCCCGGTGCCCTGCCAGAAGAGCGTCGATCCGCACTGCCTGCAGAAGCCGCGCCGCGCCCCCGGGGAGGAGTCATACCACCCGAGCCCGGCTTGCGACAGCAGCCTGAAGTCGCCGTGCCGCGCCGCGGTGGCGGCCATGTGGTGCCCGGTGATGCGGCGGCACTGCGTGCAGTGGCACATCACGATCGGCCGCAAGGCGCCCTGCACCTCATAGCGCACTCCACCGCACAGACACCCGCCGGTCGCGCGCGCCGCCTGCTCGCTCACGGGCCCGAGGCTCCCGGTGGGTTCATGAGCCTTTGCTTGAGATAGACGAAGCTCAGCGCCCACATCTCGGCGGCCTGCTTGTGGTCCGCGGCGGCCGCATGCCCTCCGTCGGTGTTCTCGTAGAACAGCACCTCGTGACCCTGCGCTTCCATGCGTGCCGCCATCTTGCGCGCATGTACGGGCGTAACGCGATCGTCGCTGGTCGCGGTGACGAACAACACCGGTGGATACTTCCTGCCGGCACTCACGTTCTGGTAGGGCGAGTACCTGAGGATCCAGGCGCGGTCGGCCGGGCGTGCCGGATCGCCGTACTCCGCTTCCCATGATGCTCCGGCGCCGATCTGCGTGTAGCGGATCATGTCGATGAGCGGCACCTGGCAGACGACCGCGCCAAACAGCTCGGGGCGCTCCACCATGCTCGCACTCACCAGCAATCCGCCGTTCGAACCTCCCATGATGCCGAGCCGAGCCGGCGTCGTGAGGCCGCGCCGCACGAGATCCTGCGCCACCGCCTGGAAATCGTCGAAGGATTTCTGCCGGTTGGCACCGAGGGCGGCCTGATGCCAGCCCGGCCCGTACTCGCCGCCACCGCGAATGTTGGCGACCGCGAATACGCCGCCGCGCGTCAGCCACAACATGCCGAAGTTCGCTGAATAGCTCGGTGTCTCCGAGATCTCGAAGCCGCCGTAGCCGTACAGGACGGTCGGTGCAGGTCCGCTGAGATTGCGCGCGCGGGTGACGAAGTACGGTATGCGCGTGCCGTCGCTCGATACGGCAAAGTACTGTTCGGTGAGGAGGTTCGAGGCATCGAAACGCGCGGGTAGCGACTTGATGGCGTCTGGCTTCCCCTCGCCCGTATCCGCGTAGAGCGTTGTCGGCGTGGTGTAGGATTCGAAGCGAAAATGGGCTTCAGGGCCCCAGGTGTTGGTCGAGACGATGTGCGTCGACCCCCCCGCCGGGAGCGGCAGCACGCCGTCGCTCCACGCGTCGTGCGCCTGCGGGCGGAAAGCGTGAATGCCGCCAGTCACGTCCTTGTAGATCGAGGCGTACACCGCATCGCGACCCGTGGCGACCTCATCGATCGAGCTGCGGGCATCGGGCGTGTAGAGCCGCGACACCGCAATCGCGCCGCGCTGCGCTTCCTGCGGCGTGCGGTACGCGATCAACGATCCCTTGGCGATGGTGGCGAGCCCCGGCGGGGTCCACTCGTCCCGCAGAGTGAAGATGAGATGCGGACCCTGCGCGCCCTTGAGGTCCGCGCCGAGCGGCAGCGGCAGCTGCTGCAGCGTGCCGGCGGAATTGATCCAGTGGTACTCCGCGGCGAAGAAGCTCACGTCGCGCTGTACCAGCGCGATCGTTCCGGTCGGCTCGTGGAACACGACGCCGCTTGCGCCGACATCGCTCGCCCTCGCCTCGTAGATCGTGCGCGCCTGACCGATGGGCTCGCCGCGTCTCCACAGCTTGACGATGCGTGGGTAGCCCGAGTTGGTCATCGATCCCGGGCCAAAGTCGGTGCCGAAGAGCACGCTGTCCTCATCGAGCCAGGTGATCGAGGACTTGGCTTCCTTGAGGCTGAAGCCTTCGCCGATGAAGCTCCTCGCCGTCAGATCGAACTCGCGCACGACCACGGCATCGCCGCCACCACGTGAGAGGTGCAGCAGGCAGCGCTTGAGCGAAGGGCTGCATTCGGCGCCCTTCCATACCCAGTTCTCGTGCTCGTCCGCAGCGAGCCGATCGAGGTCCAGCAGCACTTCCCAGGCGGGTGCGGCCTGCGCGTAGCCCGCGATGCTCGTGCGACGCCAGATGCCCTTGGGATGCTGTGCGTCCTGCCAGAAGTTGAATACCCACTGGTGATCGAGATCGCCGTAGGGGATACGATCGACCGCGTCCATGACCTTGAGGATCGCCTCGTAATCGCGCTGGTAATCCGGGTCGGCGCGCAAGATGGCCATCGAGCGGGCATTCTGCGTTCGCACCCACTCCATGGATTTCTCGCCGTGAACGTCCTCGAGCCAGAGGTAAGGGTCGGTCGCCTCCCGGGCATCGTGAGTCTGAGTCGTCGCACCAACCGCTTCCGTGGCCATCTCACCGCCCATCACGCCGAATAAACCCAATAACAACCGTGGTGCTACGCGCGCGAATACGAAAGCGCACTCCTCCCCCGCAGGCATGGTCACACCCCGCCTAGCGGCTCCCGCTTCGCTGCAACACGCTTTCCACGACGTCAAACAGCGCCCGCAGACCGAACGAGACGTCCTCGATGCGCCCGTTGACGAAAAAAGTCGGCGTGGCGCGCACGCCGCTGTCGAGCCCGCTCTGCAGCTGCTCGCGCACGCGCTGCAGATACACCTGGTCGTCGATCTCCGCGGTGTAACGCGCCATGTCGAGGTCGAGCCGCTCTGCGTAACGGCGCAGATCCGCCGCTTTCAGGTGCTCCTGGTTGCCGAACAGCAGGTCGTGCATTTCCCAGAACTTCCCCTGCCCGCCGGCACACTCTGCGGACTGGGCAGCGGCCAGGGCGTGCGGATGCACTTCTTCGAGCGGAAAATGCCGGAAGACGAACCGCACCCGGCCGGCGAAACGCTCGAGCAGCATTTTCACCGCCGGCTGCGCCTGTTTGCAGTTGGGACATTCGAAATCGCCGTACTCGACCACCGTGGCGACGGCGTGCGGCGCGCCGATCACATGGTCGACGGCTCCGACGGGAACTGCGAGCTCAAACGGTACGTGCGGCCTCATGACACCACCTCGACTGTGCCCCGTAACTATGCGCCCTCCCGGCGCATCCGGTCACGTCGCCGCAGCGCTCCAGGCTTTCAGTTCTGCCAAGACTCAGTTGGCATATTGGGCGGCGGCGTCAACGAGCGCAGATAGGTCACGAGCGTCCAGACTCCCTCGACGCCGAGAGTGCCGCCGAACGCCGGCATGCCGCGCGGACGGCCGTAGTAGATCGAGTTGAACACTTCGGCATCCGCCCCGCCGTAGCGCCAGCGCCCGTCCCCCAGATTCGGTCCGACCCACCCGGTGCCGTCGGTCCCGTGGCAACCATCGCAGTTCATCGCGTTGAACAACATTGCTCCACCGCGCGCCACCGCGGCGTCACCGTCGTGGGGGTTGCGCAGTGAGCCGCCAAGCGGAGGCGTATCGCCCGCGACCACGTGCGATTCGTACGCGACCGCAGGCGGTGCGGCAGACGCCGCCTGGCTCTCGGAGGTATGCGGCTGTCCACAGGACAGCAACGCTCCAGCCAGGATCGGCGACGCCAAGCACAGCCGCCACGAGCGCGCTCGACATGCGACTGTTGCCTGCGTCATCACAGAGCGAAAATCCAGACGATGCCGCCCTGACTCGTGTGGCGGGCGATTTCGTTGACGGGATCCGCCGGCGCACGCACGTCGGCGGGATCGTCGGAGCGTGTATCGCCGGCGATCAGCGCCCAGTCGCCACCGAGTCCTGCGTAAACCGCCACGTACTGCCGGCCATCGGGACCGCGGTAGGTGATCGGATTGCCGACGACCCCGGAGCCGACCTTGAACTTCGACAGCACACGTCCGCTACGCGCATCTGCGGATTTGAACCAGCCATCGAGTGTGCCGTAGAAGACCACATCGCCCGCCGTCACGAGTGCGCCGCTCCAGTTGGGAAAGGGCTCCTTGTTTTCCCACACCTTGCTGCCTTTCGCCGCATCCCACGCCATGAAGCTTCCGAGGTAGCCGCCGGGACCTGCGCTGTAGGGACTGACGACGCCGACGAATGGCACGCCCTTCAGGTGTTTAGCATGCCTCACCGCGTAGTCCATGCAGAGATTGTTAGTGGAGGTGTAGAAAAGATGAGTGCGTGGCGAATAGGCGGGTGGCGAGGCGGGACTGACACCGCCTTCGAGGCTCGGGCAAATGCCCTTGATATTGCCGCGTGAAGCGCCGGTCTCCTTCGCCGGATTCAGCACCGGACGACCGTTGCTCAGATCCACCGATTGGGCCCAGTTGACCGGCGTAAAGGGCTGTGCGACGAGCACCCGCCCGGTGGCGCGGTCGAGCGTATACGCGAAACCGTTCTTGTCGAAGTGAACGAGCGCCTTCACCGCCTGTCCGCCGACGGTCAGATCGGCCAGTACCATGGCGCCGGTCGCGTCGTAGTCCCAATTGTCGTGCGGTGTGAATTGATACGCCCACACGAGGGAGCCGTCCCCGGGACGGCGCGCGAGCACGCTCGTGCTCCACTTGTTATCCCCGGGTCTTTGCTCCGCGTTGTAGGGAGCCGGATTGCCGGTGCCGTAATAGATCAGATCGAGCTGCGGATCGTACGACATCCAGCCCCACACCGGTGCACCGCCGGTGCGCCAGCTCTCGTTCCCCCAGCTCTGCGTGCCGAGGTTCGCGCCGTGCTCGTAAGGCGGCTTGAAGGTGTCCGCACGAACTCGCATCTCCTCGTCGGGCCCCATGTTGCGAGCGGTCCACGCGGTCCGCCCGGTGCTCAGCTCGAGGCCCTTGAGCCATCCGTAGATCCCGAACTCTCCGCCCGCCGCGCCCACGATGACGCGATCACGGACTACGAGCGGCGCCATGGTGGCGGTCTCGCCGTTGCCGAGATCCGCGATCTGGGTCTTCCAGATCTCTCGTCCGGTACGCGCATCGACTGCGACCGTGTGACCGTCGAGAAGGTTGTAGATGATCTTCCCGTCTGCGTAGAACGCACCGCGATTCACCGAGTCGCAGCACGCGACACCGAGCGCGTTCGCGCTGACCTCGGGGCGGTATTTCCACCTGAGGGGATAGCCCTCACGAGTCAGGTCGAACGCATACAGCACGTTGGGCCACGGAGTCACCACGTACATGGTGTCGCCGACGACCAGCGGCTGGCCCTCGTGCCCGCCGAGCACTCCGGTGGAGAAAGTCCACACCGGATGCAGGGAGTTGGCGTTCTGCGCGGTGATCCCGGCGAGCGTGCTGTAACGCGTCGCGGCGTAGTCTTTCGACGGCATCGTCCAGTCGCCATCCGCCGTGGCCGATTGCCCGGCGGCGTACGCGTCGCTGCCGCAGCCGAGCGCTGCCGCCATCGACATCAACACCGCAATGCGCACCACCCCCACAGGTCCCTCCCTTCATCGACCCGTGACAAATGTCGACCTTGTTCCGCTGCAGGTCAAGCCTCACTCGCGGTTTGTGCCCCGGATCCATGCCTCGGCCGGGTGGTCGTCTCCCCCTAAATGAAGAGCGCTCGTTCCCCTGAAGTCCGCCCGCATCATCCCCCCGGGCGGAGGGCGCGGGCGAGCCGTCGCCGGGACTACTTTACTCACCGCTGACAGACTGATTCGACGGGTGCTGTATGCAGTTCTTGCTGTTCGATCTCGCGCTCGCTTTCGCCGCGCTGCTCGGCTACCGGGCACTCGGGACGGTCGGGCGACGCGACGCTCCGGTCGTGGCCGTCGACGCGCGCGCTCCGTTGCGCGAGCGGGTCGCACCCAGGCCGAATCCCGGGATCGCATCCCGTGGGCCGCTTCCGCGGGAGTCCGAGCTCCCGCGGGAGGCGGCGCCGTCGGGCCCGACACAACAGCGTGTGCGGCGCGCGCCGCAGCACCGGCTCATAAACTTCTGGTAACGCAAGCGGCAGTGCGCGGGCGCCTCACAGCTCTCCTTCGATAGGGAGAACCGCGAGGAACCCGAGCCACAAACGCCGCCAGAAGCCAGCCCCCGGCTCGTGCGTGAGCCGTTGCGGCTCCTCCCCTGCCGAGGCCCGTTCGAGCCATACGATGTTCCCCTTTGGATCGAGCGCGAGCTGGTAGGCATTCAGCGGCACTGCTTCCTCGAAACTCCGCGACAACGCACCCGCCAGCTCCGGCGAGTCGATCACCAATCCGATCTCGGTATTCAGGTTCGCGGATCGCGGGTCGAAGTTGAACGAGCCGACGTAGATCTGCGCATGATCGATGGCGAATGTCTTGGCATGGAGACTCGTGGCGGCGCCAGGGTGCTCTTCGGGCTGGACACGGCCGCTGCCGCGCTTGAGCTCGAACAGGTCGACCCCGGACTCGAGCAGGTCCTTGCGATAAGTCCGATAGGCCGCACAGGCAGGGTCGACATCGGCCGACTCGGCGCCGTTCGTCAGCACGCGAATCCTGACGCCGCGTTGCGTCAGCCCGATCAGCATGTCGCGCCCGATCGGGCGCGGCACGAAGAATGGTGACACGATCAGAAATTCCTCCGTCAGGCGGTGATCGAGGCTCTCCTCCAGACGCTGCGTGAGATCGGAGCCCTTGGCGGACTTGCCCAAACCCTTGGCCGGATCGTCCACGACCAGATGAGCCCTGGCCCAGACAAATGGCAGCCGGCCCGTGGCGAGGTCCCGCGCGAGCTGACTATCGCGTATCGCGCGCGTGTAGCGCTCGCTCCCGGGTGCGCTGCGCGCGCGCGCGCCGAGGGAGTCGAGCCGTGCCAGGTCCGCGGCCGTGGCGGGCTCGAGCAGCAGCGATGCGGGATAGCTCGAGGCGCTTTGCCAGAAATCATCGAACGAGCGCGACACTGCCCTCACCACCGCGCCGATCGCCAGCACATCCAGGTCGATGTAGCCGAGTCCATCACCAGCCTGGAAGTACTCGTCGGCGATGTTGCGGCCCCCGATGATCGTCGCAACTCCATCGACCGTCAGAGACTTGTTGTGCATGCGGCGATTGAGTCGCGAGAAGTCCGTAAGGTAGCCGAGTGACCGCAGGCTGCGGTTCCGGAACGGATTGAAGAGACGCACCTCGACGTTCGTATGAGCCGTGAGCGCGGCGAGCGTAGCGTCGAGACCTCCACGCGTCGTCAGGTCATCGAGCAGCAGACGTACGCGGACTCCACGCTCGGCCGCACGCAACAGCGCATCGAACATCAGGTCCCCGGTAGCGTCGTCGTGCCAGATGTAATACTGCACATCGATCGAGCTGGCGGCGGCGTTGACGAGGGCGACCCGCGCGGCAAACGCGCCCGGGCCATCCTTCAGGGGATAGATGCCGCTGTCATCCCGGTGGCTCGCCGCCAGCGGATCGATCGCGGCCCGCAAAGGGCTTGCCGCGGGCGCCTCGATAGTGTGGCTCTCACTCCGCATTTCGAGCGGCGGCAGCGACGCGCAGCCGCCGAGCAGTGCGGCGATGAGCACACCCGGAAGAGTGCAGGATCCGACGGTGCTGACTTCAGCGCGGCGCGGCAACACTAGCCGCCAGGATTGCCGATCGGTCCATCGTGTCTCTTTGGACGTCAAACCCGGTGATCGCCCTCGCCCTGGCCGGTGATTTCCTGCACTGCGCGATGAGCGGCATCGATCGCCCAGTGCGCGTACGCCATCCACGCGGCGTCGGTCCCGGCGAAATGAATGCGCCCAAGTGGCGTTCTGCTCACGCGCATCTCGCGCTCGGCAGAGGCTTCATCGTCGAACAACGAGTCCATGTCATAGGCATAGCCGTGTCCCCAGCGGTTGACGGTGATCGCCCGGATGTCTCGCTCCGCATCGAATCCCCCTGCTCCCAGTATCCGCGTCAACTCGTCGCGGGCCCGAGTCTCGAACTCATCGAATGGCAGCGAGTAGGCGATCCGGCGTCCGGCGCGCCACGCGCTCCGCAGGTCCGTAACCGGTCCGTCTGGCCACGGCACGTGGAGCATGTGCAGGACCATGGGCTCGTCGGGGCTGGCGGGGAACCGGTAGTCGCCGAGACTCACCGGATAATCGAGCTTGAGATGAGTGTAGAAGCCGGCGGGGTTGTTGACGAAGTGCACTCCCCGGTTGATCCATGAGCGCCAGTCGCGCAGCGCGACGTTGACGTAAACCAGCGGCGCCTTCACCTGATCGGCGAGCGCCTGTCGCTGTGCTGCGCCAAGATCCTCGCAGATGTACGGCAGCATGGCTGAAAACCCGGCGTAGACCACGTGCCCGGCCGAAACCCGGGTGGACTCCCCGCCGCGGACGTACAGGACATCGACGCCACTGCCGTTGTTGCCGAGTGCCACGACCGTCGATGACAACCTCAGACGCACTTCGTTCGCGGGCTGATCCAGGCGGCGGTAGTCGAACGCCGCGAGCAGAACGTCCTCCATGGTGTGCCCCGACGCGACGCCGGGTATCAGCTCGCGCACGAAGAGCCGGGCGAGTGTGGCGTTCCCGTCGGGGAAATGGTGAATGTAGGGATCGCCCTCGAGCACGCCCGCCCGCGGCATACGCAGTCCGAGCCCCTGGAAACCAGGATATTCGCACTCCCAGGCGAGGAGCGATGAGACCGCGGTGGCTTTGCAGGCGAACAGGTCGAGCGTCCGGCCATCGAACATCGCGAGCGAGCGATCGTCAAGACCGTAGTACCGCCGCAGGTAGTCGTGGTAAGAGGTCTTTTCGAGCGTCCGGCGCTTCTCGGCGGGGCTCATGCCGCTCAACACGTCGCGATGCTCGGTATAAAGCGCGAGCAGGTGCGCCTTCTGGGAGTCCTCGATCGGGCAGTCGGCGAGGAATTGCGCCGGCGCGCGGCCATGATGCAGGTGCGCAGGGACATCGGTTGGCAGTTGGCGGACCGGATCACCGGTCACCAGCCGGTCCACGCCGTAGATTTCGCGTGGGAAGAATAGCCCCGAGGACAGTCCAAGCCCGGGGTACAGGCTCACGTTGAACGCCCGCTCGAGTCTGTCGACATCCACACCGATGCTCGCCACGCAGGCACGCGCCACCGGCGACCAACGGGTACGGACACCCTCCAGGGACTCACTACCCCCGTAGCCGAGGATAAAGCGGCCGGCGACGTTAAACTCGTTGCGTCGCGCGTGTCCGCCGAAGTCATCGTGGTTGTCGAGGATCAGGATGCGGGCCTTGGGTCGCGCCCGCCGCAGGTAGTGCGCCGAAGCGAGACCCCCGATGCCGGAGCCAATCACGATGAAGTCGTAACGCTCGGTCACCGGCTGCGCGCGCAGGTCATAGCGCCTTCCGTCCCGCACGCCATGTGCGACCGCAAAATCCTCCGGGCGGCTGCCACCATAACCCGTGCGAGCGGGCGGGTAAGGGGCGTCTCCATCGAGCGCAAGGCTGCGCTGCGGAGCCACGCCCGCGACTACGGCACAGGCAACCCCGTCGAGAAAATCCCGTCTCGTGATCTGTTTCTTCATTTCGCCCCGACAGACGCCCGGCACTCACCCATAACGCATTGCGCCGACTCTTCCTATAGGCTGCCCATATGAGTATGACACTGACCTTGCGCCTCATGGTGGTGGCCACCGCGTTTGTCGGCTGTTCGTTGGTTCGAGCCGCCGATACTGACTGGCAGCCGCGCGCCGCAAAGAGCCTCGCCGTCATCCATGGAACCATAAGGGTCCGTGGTCTGCACCATTCCGTGCGGGTGCAGCGCGATCGCTGGGGCGTGGCTCACATCTACGCAAGTGATCAGCACGACCTCTTCTTCGCACAAGGTTTCGTCACCGCACAGGATCGACTCTTCCAGATGGAATTGTGGAAACGCGCCGGGGAGGGACGTCTCGCCGAAATACTCGGCGCATCCGCGGTGCAACGCGACATCAATGCGCGGCGCCTGCGATACCGCGGCGCGATGGAGCAGGAATATCGCAGCTATGCCCCGGACGCGCAGCCCATCCTGCAGGCATTCACCGCCGGCATCAACGCTTACCTCACCTTCCTCGGGCGCCCTGGGCAGCCCGGCGTACCGCTCGAATTTCACCTCGCGGGGTTCGCACCGGAGCCATGGAAACCGGAAGATTGCCTGAACCGCCTGGCGGCTTACGCCATGATGGCCAACGCCGCCGACGAGCTGCTGCATGCGCAACTCGTGGCGTCGCTCGGCGCCGGCAGAGCGTCCGAGCTGTTTCACTTTGACCCGGACGCGAAGTTCGATCCGGCGCCGGGTATCGATTTCACTGGACTGTCGCCGGCGCTGCTCGAGAACGTCGTCGGCGCCGACAAACGTATTCACTTTCCGGCAGGCACACTTCAGGAAAGCAACAACTGGACGGTGTCCGGCGCGCTCACCGCGAGCGGCATGCCCTTGCTCGCCAACGATCCCCACCGGGTGATCGCGGAACCTTCGCTCCGCTACATCGTGCACCTCGTCGCGCCAGGTTGGAATGTCATCGGCGCCGTGGAGCCCGCATTGCCCGGGGTCGCAGCGGGCCACAACGAGCACATCGCCTGGGGCTTCACTATTTTCGGGCTCGACCAGCAGGACCTTTACATCGAGACACTGAGCCCGAGCGATCCGAGGCAATACCGTACCGGGAATGGCTGGTCGGCCATGCGCGAGGAGCGCGAGACCATCCGGGTACGCGGCGCGCCGGACGTGGAAGTCATCCTGCATTTCACCAGCCACGGTCCGGTCGTATGGGAAGATGGCAAGCGTGCGCTCGCCCTGCGCTGGGTCGGCGCCGAGCCCGGCACCGCGGGCTACCTCGCCTCCCTCAGCGTCGACCGTGCCAACGACTGGCAGCAGTTCGAGGACGCCATGCCACGCTGGAAGGTCCCGCCGGAGAACATCGTCTACGCGGACCGTGCGGGCAACATTGGCGAGCATTCCACTGGCCTCGCGCCGCGACGCACGACCTTCAACGGCCTCCTCCCTGTCCCGGCCACCGGCGAGTATGAATGGTCTGGATTCGTTCCGAACGCCGAGCTGCCGCACAGCTACAACCCCGCGACAGGCTTCGTGGCAACCGCAAATCAAAAAACGATCCCCGACGGCTACGCGTATGCGGTGGGGTACGAGTGGGCACCCCCCACACGTTTCGAGCGCATCCGGGAGGTCCTCGATGGCGCCAGGGCCACGGGGCACAAACTCACGGTCGCCGACATGGAGGCGTTGCAACTCGATGTGGTCTCGCTCCTCGCCCGGCGTTTGCAGGCACTGTTGCACGTCGCGGTGGAGTCAGGTGCTCAGGCGTCGCTGCCGGCGGCACGACTGCTGTTGAACTGGGATTGCGCCTTGCGCGCCGAGTCGCCGAGCGCTGCTCTTTATGAGGTGTGGACCATGCAACTGCGCCGGGCGGTCACTCAGCGCGCGCTCCCCGCCAGTGCCCCGGATCTCATGCCGGCCTGGTCGCTGTACCAGGTGGTGCTGGAGCTGTCGGAGCCGCGGCCGGCGCTGTTTGGTCCTGCCGCCGTCGCGACCCGTAACGCGCTGATGCTCGAGACCTTGCAGGCTGCGTACGCAGGGTTGTCCGCGCAACAGGGCGCCGATCCGCACGGTTGGTCCTGGGGCGCGCTCCATCAGGCCTATTTTCGCCACGGCCTCGATGGCGCACCGGGCACGAGGGGTTTGCTCGACCGTGGGCCGATCGAGCGTCCCGGGGATGGCGATGTCGTTCAGGCGACGGACTACGGCGATGGATCCTTCGAGCAGACCTCCGGTGCGAGTTATCGCGAGATCTTCGATCTCGCCGACTGGGACAACTCCGTCGCCATCAATGTGCCCGGACAGAGCGGTCAACCCGGCAGCCCGCACTATGATGACCTGTTGCCGCTTTGGAGCTCCGGGCGGTACTTCCCGCTGAAGTTTTCCAGAGCCGCAGTCGATGCGGTGACCACCGACGTGCTCATACTGCAGCCCTGAGGGCCGCTCGCCTTCACCCTGAGCTGCACCGAGGGCGGCATTGAGGTTGCGGCTTCCCCAGGGGTATGTTCATCGCGTGATAAAAGAACACCGGGCAGGCGGCTTATCCCTGAAGCGCGGTCTCCGCCTGTCGACCCTGCTGTTGATTGGCACCTACGCAATTACCGCGCAGGGGCAGGCGGCAGACACGGCGGCAGCCGCCACGCAGCAGGTGCTCGAGCATCACGGAAATGCGGCGCGCTCCGGGCTCTACGTGGTGCCGGACCTGACCTGGGAGGCTGCGGGCCACGTGCAGCTCGATCCGCATTTTCATGCCGACATCGCCGGACCGGTGTACGGCCAGCCACTCTACTGGCGGCGGGCGGAAAGCGATCGCGCACTGCTCCTTGTGGCGACCGAACAGAACCTCGTCTACGCGCTCGATGCGCGCAGCGGCGCCTCGGTGTGGAAGAGCTCGCTGGGAGCCGCAGTCCCACGCTCCTCCCTTCCCTGCGGCAACATCGACCCCGTCGGCGTGACCGGCACGCCGGTGATTGATGCCCGTTCGCAGACCGTGTACCTCGGCGCCATGGTCAGGGCCAAAGCCTCCGGCGTTCCAACACACATGATCTTCGCACTGTCTCTCAAAGATGGATCGCTGTTGCCCGGATGGCCGGTCGATGTCGAAGCGGGGTTGAGGGCGAGCGGCCACAGCTTCCATTCCGCGGTGCAGAGCCAACGGGGCGCGCTCACCATCGCCGGCGATGCAGTCTATGTGCCGTACGGCGGACATTTCGGTGATTGCGGCGACTACCGGGGGTGGATCGTCAGTGTGTCGCTGCAGGGAGAGCACACCGTGCACGCCTGGTCCACGCGCGCGCGTGGCGGCGGCGTGTGGGCGCCGGGAGGTGTGAGCTCGGATGGAAAATCGCTGTACGCCGCGACCGGCAACACCATCGGAACACACACCTGGGGTGATGGCGAGGCGGTAATTCGCTTCGGCCTGGATCTGACATTTTCCGCGCAGCCGCAGGATTTCTTTGTGCCCGCGGATTGGCCGAGCCTGGATGCCAGCGACGCCGATCTGGGTGCCACGAACCCGCTGCTGCTGAATGCGCCGGGTGCGGCACCGATGCAGCTGATACTCGCGCTCGGTAAGGACGGCAAGGCATATCTGCTCGACCGTCGAAATCTCGGAGGAATCGGCGGCGCCATGTTGAGCCGGAGGGTGTCGTCGGTCGCCATTCGGACATCGCCGGCCTACGTCCGGGCAGGGAATGAAGCCTGGGTCGCGCTTCAAGCAACGGGGACCGATTGCCCGAGAGGGACCAGTGGTGATCTCGTGGCCCTGAAGGTTGTCTCCGGCTCACCGCCGGCGCTCAGTATCCTTTGGTGCGCCGCGGCGAACGGGCGCGGCTCCCCCATCATCACGACGACCGACGGCCGCGCAAATCCGATCGTGTGGATCGTTGGCGCCGAAGACAGCAACCGGTTGCGTGGATTCAGGGCCGACACCGGCGCAGTGATCTTCGCCGGCGGCGGCCGCGCCGAAGCGATGAGCCAGGTGCGGAGGTTTCAAACGCTCATTGCCGTCGGGCGCCGCCTGTACGTCGCAGCAGACGAGCGCGTCTACGCCTTCGCGTTTTGACGGCGACCGAATCGAACGGCGGTAGTACGAACGCAGGTTCGGCTCCTGATAGCGTCCCCGGAGATTATGTCACCCGGCAATTCCAAAGCTGCCGAGGACCGACAACTTGTCGCTGTGCGCGGACTGTGCGGCGACTACAATCGAGGCAGCGCACACGACGTGTAGGACAAGACACTGAATTC
>Ga0307471_100000831_pt1 | contig 16264 bp, 10 predicted proteins | sample atmos_gasesAM3C__2_FD_204566 | JGI IMG/M metagenome (GOLD analysis project Ga0307471, IMG submission 204566) | Hardwood forest soil microbial communities from Morgan-Monroe State Forest, Indiana, United States - atmos_gasesAM3C_515 | ecosystem: Environmental > Terrestrial > Soil > Temperate... | reverse complement strand
CTCCTATAATGATCATTGTTCGGCTCCTTTCTCCCGGGCCTTTTGGTTGGTTCAGCACCACCAAGTTTACTCGGGTCCAGGGAGCCGACATTGTCATGGAATCATTACACTCAGAACCCCGTTACACTCAGAACCCCGCTTCGGCGCATGTTGGGGGAACGCAGGTTATGAGGCAGGACGCACGGCGAGCGCGGGATGGATGAGAGAGTCGACTGCGCATGTAACGGTCGCGTGGCGAGCGTTCTAACGCGGTTGCTGAACGAATTATGCAGGCTTGCGTGTTTTGTTCGCCTCGCCGAATCGGTGTGAGTTGAGGCAAACCCCGATAGGCTTGGATTTGTTATTGGAACGTAATGGAACGTGATTCGTTTTTGGGGCTCTGCAAGTCACTGAAAATATGGTGGCCAGGGACGGAGTTGAACCGCCGACGCCAGCCTTTTCAGTCCTACGTTATGCTGTGTTCTAAACAACTTAAGTGACTTCAGGTGGCCGCCTAAGTACTTGAGAAGTCGTGAGAGACATGCGAATCGTGGGTTGAAATCGTGGGTTCAAAAACGCACGAGAGCTTGAGCTGGGGGCTGGATTCTTCGGTCCGGGAAGCTACTGCACCGCCGTCTTGCGTAAAGCTGCGTATTCCGCTTTGGCGCTCTTAAATACAGGCAGATCGAGATCAGCGTCTTTCCAAAGCGTCAAGAAATCTTCAGCGTCCGATTTTCGCGCTGCCTTCTCATCGCCCATGAGTGCCTGCGAACGGGCCAACTGCAGGATCGAAAGAGCGCCAGTTACGCCAGCATTACCGACCCCAGGATGATCGAGAACTTTTCGAAGCTCGGCTGCCGCGAGGTGATGTGGTGGATTAATAAAAGGAGGCAGGTATTTGAACTTGAATCGTTTGGTGGCCAGGGACAGAGTTGAGCGATTCAGCGCCCTGTGGAATCAGCAAGTTGCTGATTGCACAATGACACAAAGGACACGGACGACAGCAAAGACATCAGTTGTGTGCGTTTTGTGTGCGGTTTTTCCTGCGGTGGCATGCCGCTCGTGCCGCCAAGCTGTCCGGGCTTGGGCGATCACAGGCAACAACGGCCGGAAGAATCGCGAATACACCTTGCCTCACGTTCTACAACCATCATGCTCGAGGTTTTACCCTACAAGAAATCTCTTGCTTGTGTCTGGAAGAGTGCGTGGGTTGATCTCTCAGTGATCAAGATCGAGCGACCTTTGATCTCGACAGCGGCAACTCCGTTGAAAGTCTCCGGGACGTCCAACAGAACGACCATGTACCGCTTCGTTGCTAGGCTTCTCGCCGGCAGCCATATATAAGTGGCTTCGCCAAACAACTTGCCAATTGTGACAGTCTCCCGGCGCGGAATGGGAAAAGGAGTTGTACTGAACTCGAACCCGCGGCAGAGTTCGCGTCCTCTCCAGGGTACATGTGCACGATTGTACGATTCTTCCCAGTTCCCGACCCACGGATAATCCGTGCGATAAAACAAGTAGAGAACAAGAAGCCGGACGCGGGCATTGCATACCGCTATGTAACCAAACTTGACCGCGGTATCCAGCAAATGTGCTGTGTAGTGGCCATATTGATCTTTGGCGCTCGTACGCAAATCCAAAACCCCGCCATCTTTTCTTGGAGCGTCTGGCCACCGGAACTCAGAATCGGGCTGGAGCGACATTCGCGTACTGAAAGTTGCTGGGCAGACCTTACTTTGTGTGGCAGGCATATCGAACATAGTGACTTCCGGTTCCAAGAAAGGCGGCCCGAAAGTCACGTGGTGATTCCAGGAAATTGGTCTGTCGAACGTGGACAGGTTATAAGCAGTTTCTTCGCAATACACAATTGGATGCGTGCGATCGAGTGAGATTGAGCGCCGCAATCGTATTTGCGCCTGCAGCAGGTTTGCCTCGCAAACAAGTTGCGTGTTCGGCGCAGCACCTGGCCGTTTTCTACACCAATTCACGACTGGTGCTTCGCCATGTGTAGTGTGGCCAGCAACAATCTCCTCCGGAGAAGGAGGCCCAAAAAAGTCAAAGCTGATACTGTGACCGGCGATGCCTGCCAACAGCTTGCCTTCCGGAGGTGGCCCATAGATACGCGAGTGCTTACTCGGTTGATACTGTGATGGATTGATTGTCTTCCATGTTGGCTTCCACATCGGATTCACTAGACCATGATTGTGCGAAATCAATTCGCAGATGTGTCCGCCGCCTTCAAGAACCGAGACGTACCCCCATTTTCTATGGACGCGAAATCCAGGCCTGCCGTCCAGAAGGTTTGAGTGATGAACAACAGAGGGTGTGCGCTCGGCCTTAGTCAATGTGGCTTCTTTCAAAGTATTGTCAGAGCTTTACAGCAGGCAAATCCGAGCTCACAGAAGAAACGAGATCGCGCGAACCACAATTCTTAAGGAGCGTGGCTGTTGGTGTCAACAACATTGTCTCTAAATTGCATTGAAGCTGTATATGGTAATCCCCTCCTCGCAAGCGTAAGATGTGGTTCGCGAAGTCGACAGGCCCGCGAGTGTCTGCGCAGTTTAGCTCGATACTGGGAGTCAAAGATGCCCCATCATAAGTATCGCCAGATCCTCGAAGCGCTCCGCGAAGATATTGCATCCGGTCGTTACAAACCGGGCAAGCGTTTGCCAAGCGAAGCAGAGTTGGTCAGGCGTTTCGGCGCATCACGCATGACTGTCTTTCGCGCAATGCACGAGCTACAGTCATTGGGACTAGTCACCCGGCGAGTTGGTTCCGGAACGTACGTATCGTCTAACTCCAATGCAGGGAGTTATCTGTTTGGATTGTTGATCCCGGAGTTGGGGCAAACCGAGATTTTCGAGGCGATATGCCAGGGCATGATGGAAGCACAGGAAGCAGCGCATTGCTCTTTGCTGTGGGGGAACGCCGCGCCACAGGAGCACGAGAAAGAGCAAGCGGCCGCGCAACTTTGCGAGCACTACATCTCGCGAAAAGTTTCTGGTGTATTCTTTGCTCCCGTCGAATTCAGTACGAACAGGTTCCAGGCAAATCACCGGATTGTGGCTGCTCTCGACCGCGCTCGCATCCCCATTGTGCTGCTTGACCGCTGCCTCGAACCTTATCCCCAGCGCAGCAAATACGATTTGGTGGGAATTGACAATCGGCGTACGGGTTATCTGGCGACTGAACACCTGATCAAAGCAGGCGCCAAACGGATCGCCTTCTTTGCCCGGCCAAACTCGGCGCCAACCGTGGACGCCCGCATCGCGGGTTATCGCGAGGCTCTTCTTCTGCAGTCGGAAAAGCCTGACCGCGACATGGTCAACATTGGGGATGCGACTGACGCCAAGTTCATCAAGTCGATTCTGAAAAAGCAACGGCCCGATGCCTTTGTCTGTGCTAACGATCTTACCGCCGGAAACCTGATGCATACGCTCATGTCGCTTGGTCAGCGTATCCCGGAAGATCTTCGCATCGTCGGCATCGATGATGTGAAGTATGCGCGCCTGCTACCGGTCCCTCTCACTACACTGCATCAGCCGTGCCGAGACATAGGGAGAATCGCCATGGCGACAATGCTCAATAGGATTGCCGATCCCGATCTCCCCCCGCGGGACGTGCTCTTAAGATGCGATGTGGTGGTACGGAAATCGTGTGGGACAGCCACAAAGAGCAACGGCCGTAACTGACCTGACACCTCTCCTCCAACGCTTTTCGTTGAATGGCGCCGCACCCGCTGCTTGCTGCATGTCGCTATGAACCTTCGTGTGGTATAGACAACTTTCTAATAGTTGTCTGCAAAATATCTTGACAAGTCAAAATGGCGAAGACTAATAGTTCTCTCGAATTATTTTGGTCCGGTTGTCGTGTCCGGTAGCCGATGGCGTTCGAGCACAAGGACTCGGGCCAAGTATCTCGTTTTCGCTTGGCCAATTCATTGGTCGTCTTTCCACGAAGAAGGGTGACAAACATGCTTAACGTCCTAGCAAATGTCCTGGCATATTCGTCGAACATTCGCAGCAGCGTTGTCTGGCTTCAAACGGCCGTATTGGCGAAACCCGCTGGCACAACCGCAAATCGTCGGCTGTCGGTCACGGCGCAGCCATTCGTGATTCTCGTTGTCACCGGAATGCTTACCTTGTGCACTAGTGCAAGTGCTCAAGTCCGATTCGGGAGCGTGGTGGGAGCCGTTACCGACCCGAGTGGGGCGACAGTGGGAGGGGCCACTGTGAAGCTCACGAACCTTGGGACAAACGAGACGCGGACTATCCAAACTAGCGGCAGCGGGACCTACGCGTTCCCAAATCTGAACGCGGGGACCTATCGCGTCGAAGTGGAGATGGCCGGCTTTAAGCATTTCACTCAAGATCGAGTGGAGGTGCAGGTCGACCTTGCTACCCGCGTGGACGCAACCATGCAGGTGGGCAACGTCACAGAAAGTGTGGTCGTTACGAGCGAGGCGCCTCCATTACAGACTGACAGCGCTTCTCTGGGCACGACCATCAGTCAGCAGGAGGTCGAGAGTATCCCTCTGAGCGGACGAAACGTGAACAACATGCTCACGCTGGTGCCGGGCGTAGTGGCGCAGGGTGGCACATACGGCAATGCTGTCTCGAACCAGGCTGGCGGCGCGAGGACCAATGCGATCGGGTTTGGGAACTACGCAATCGGAGGCGGCTTTGGCAACCAGAGTTCGTTCTACATCGATGGTGTCGCGTCCAATGCGCCTGCCGGCAATCTCAATTCCCTCATCCCCTCTCAGGACGTAGTGCAAGAGTTCCGCGTCGTTACCAACAATGTTGCCGCCGAATATGGCAGCTACGCGGGGGGCATTATCAACCTCACCACTAAATCCGGAAGCAACACATTTCACGGAACAGCTTACGAATACCTTCGCAACAAAGTACTAAATGCGAATGATTACTTCTCGAAGCAGGCAGGACTTGCTCGCGTGCCTTTGATCCAAAATCAGTTTGGCGGCACACTCGGCGGACCCATCGTCAAAGACAGAACATTCTTCTTCTTCGGATTCGAGCGTCAAGTGTTAAAGACGGGCACGCTTGTCACGAACACAGTCCCGACCGCTGACGAGGTCGCGGGTGACTTTACGGCACCCGGTCTGCCTGCGATCTATGATCAAAGCCAGCCTGGAAGCCCACAGTTTCAGTGCAACGGCGTACTCAACAAGATCTGCAGCAATCGGCTGGACCAAAGCGCGCTAGCGCTCTTTGCGAAATCTTATCCTGCGCCTAACCGTCCAGGATTATCAAACAACTTCATCACTCAGATGGCCACTGGAGGAATTAACCAGCAATTTAATGCGCGTGTGGACCACCATTTTTCCGAAAACAACAACTTGTTCGCGCGGTACTCGTATTGGAAAGCAGACAGCAATGCCTACGATGCGTGGGGAACCCACACAGCAGGTCAGGGTCACACCGGCATTTACACTCATTCGGCCATTCTCGGAGACACTCACGCCTTCAGTTCCTCGACAATTCTAGATCTGCGCCTCTCGTACCTGCGAGTTTTTCAACATGAGTTTCCCAACAGCGTAGGTGTGGACCTCTCTCAATTCGGCCCGGGTTGGGCAGGCCTCGCAAGCCAGCTTGTAGCGCCGGCGAACCTACCGGCGATGAACTTCAATGACAGCCTCGGCGTTACTGGCAGCAACGGCATTGGTTCGGAGCTATTTTGGCACCAGAATGTGTACGGATTGTCGGGAAATCTCACAAAGATCATGGGTCGCCACCAGTTTAAGTTTGGAGGCCTCATACGTCACGTGCAGTGGATTTCCGATCCAGAAAACGGAGTGCTTACACTGAACTTCGATCAGGCGGCTACTGCGAATTCCTCCGGCGCGGGTGGCAACGCGGTGGCTTCGGCACTGCTTGGAATCGTCGGTGCGCAAGGCACACAGGTAGCGCCGGGTATGATTGGCGGCTCAAGGGCCTACTTCACATCCTATGGTTTCTTCGTTGACGATACATTCCAGGCTACGAGAAAGCTTACCATCACAGCCGGTCTCCGCTGGGATCAGCCCAGTGTTTTCTCCGAAGCCAAAAACAACGATACGGTGTTTCTGCCGAACCAACCTAGTCCGCTGGGATCAATCCTGAATCCCGTCACGGGACAGACACAACAGCTTATTGGGAATGTCGCTCTTGTCGCCTCTCCCTCTTGGCATTCCCAAAGAGAGGACAATCTACACTGGAAGCTGTTTTCGCCGCGTCTAGGGTTAGCTTACCGTCTCACCGATAAAACCGTGGTGCGCGGGGCCTACGGTATATCCTATCCGCCCAGCACGCTCAGCCAAGACGGACCGAACCTCTCCCCCGTCAATCTAGCTCCGGCTTCGGGTGGTCCCACCGCCACAGTGGCGAACCCGTTTCCTAACGGTCTCCCTCAGCCCCTGCGGCGAAGTGCAACACCCGGTGACTTCTACGGACAGGGCATCTTTGCCATGCGCACGCCTGGCGACAAAATGCCATATGTGCAGCAGTGGAACGCGGCAGTCGAACGGCAGATCGGCAAGGATGCCTCCCTTACGGTGGCATACGCGGGATCGAGGGGAAGCCACCTTCTTTTGCAGGGGTGGGCTACCGTTTCGAATTTCAACCAGAATCAGTTGCCCGATCAGTATTTTTCCATGGGACCGGCTGCCTTGTTGGCTCAGGTTCCGAATCCGTTCTTCGGAATCATTACGACTCCGGGACCTCTCTCAGGACCAACGGTTGCCACTGGACAGCTTTTGCTGCCCTTCCCGCAATACCAGCGAGTTCTATTCCTGGATCCGCACAGAGGTACCTCAAACTACAGGTCACTACAGGCGTCGTTCATGAAACGATTCGGAGGTAAAGGCATCCTGAGCGTTGCCTATACTTGGTCGCGACTGATGTCCAACACCGACAGCTCAAGTGCCTTCCTGGACGAAGGCTTCATCTTTGGAGGGTCGACTCAGGACAACAACCATCTCGAGAGAGAGTACTCGGTGAGTTCTTACGACATTCCTCAGAACCTTTCCGTCGGGTACGGTCTTGACTTGCCTTTCGGTCGTAACAGGCGCTTCATGCGTGATGCTCACGGAGTACTAAATGCGGTTATCGGTGGATGGCGGGTCAACGGCATCACCACCATCCGGAGCGGTGTTCCCATTAGTTCGTACCAATTCTTTCCGGGGTCGGCTCTCAGCCAGTTTGGCGGAGGTCAGGGGTACTTCGGGGCGCAAGGGCTCTGGATGCGGCCCGATCTTGTATCAGGTTGCGACCTGAAGGCGTCCGGCTCGCGTGAATCCCGCGCAGCCAATGGCTGGTTTAACACGGCGTGCTTCCAGCCTGTAGATACCAGCAGCGTGGTGAGGTTCGGCGACGCGCCCCGAAACATTGACACCGTTCGCATGGATCACATGAACAACTGGGACTTCTCGATCGGGAAGCGCAATGACATCACAGAGCGTGTGTACCTACAATTCACAGCAGAGTTCTTTAATGCGTTCAATCATGTACGATTCGGCACGCCAAACGAGCAGGTAGGCACTCCAACCTTCGGCGTTGTGACTTCGCAGGTGAACCCTCCGCGCGCGATTCAATTCGGCCTGCGAGTCGGCTTCTAAACTTAACCACTCACGGCACCGCTCATGGTTGGGCGGTGCCCTCGGTTTCCGTCGCGCGTCCAGCGTCCAAGAGGTATGTGATGATCCTGTGCTCTCCTCGTACGCTTCCGATCTGGGTTTGCTCAATTGCATTACCGTTGCACTCCGCACCGGGAATTGCTCAAGCCCATCCTTCTGGAGAAGCTCCCAAGGTGGTCGTTGAAACGGACGGTACGGTTCAAGTCCCGGCTCAAACCGTGCCGATGTCGTCATTCCTCAGCCCTGAGGCAAAGGCCTACGTCACGCAGCATTTGAAAGACATGCAGAATCCCGAAATTCTGAAACAGGATGCGGGAGTACCGCGCTTCATGAAGGGATACCTGGCGCGTGACTACGAACTGTTTGCCGTAGACAAGAAGGACGAAAAAGTTGGCGGTGTCCATGTGTACGTGTACACGCCAAAAGCCGGCGTGTCAGCGAAGAATAAAGATCGAGTCCTGATCAATCTTCATGGCGGCGGCTTTTCGGGATGCTGGCCCGGTTGCGCTGAACTCGAATCCGTTCCCGTCTCGGCGATTGGCCAGATTGAAGTAATTAGCGTCGATTATCGGGAAGGGCCAGACTATAAGTTTCCAGCGGCAAGCGAAGACGTTGCGGCGGTTTATCAGGCAGTTCTAAAGACTCATAAGCCACAGGACGTCGGCATATACGGTTGCTCCGCGGGCGGGATGCAGACTGCCATGTCGCTGGCGTGGTTTCAAAAGCAGTCGTTACCAACACCGGGCGCCGTCGGAATCTTCTGTGCCTCGGCAGGCGGCATTTTCGGCGGCGATGGACTTTACACCGCAGTTCCACTCGGCGAGGCGCGGCTATCTCCTCCGATTGTTCCGGGAGCACGGCCCCCACTGAGCTATTTCAGTGACACTGATCCGAAGGATCCGCTCGCTTCTCCAATCAACTCGCCAGAAATTCTCGCGAAGTTTCCCCCGACACTCATCATCACTGGCACACGCGGGTTCGAGCTGAGTTCCGCCCTCTATACACACGAACAGCTAGTGAAATTGGGCGTTGAGGCCGAGCTCCACGTTTGGGAAGGCCTCTTTCACGGATTCTTCTACAACGTAGATGTTCCCGAGTCCAAGGATGCATTGAATGTGATCATCAAGTTTTTCGATCGGCACTTGGGCACAGATTTGGGTAGGTGAGGTGTAGGAGACCGAACCGCCATGAGAAGCAAAGTACCGGCCATTGTATGCGCGACGGTTATTTATCTCAGCCTCGTCGCGCTCGTTCTGGACACGACCACAGAGGCGCAGAGTTCCAATGTCAGCGCGCATTGGGTCAGCGCGTGGAGCACAGCGATGCATGCGCCCCTTTCGTTTCCAGGGCTTCCTCCAACGCCCGTGTTCGAGAACCAGACCATTCGCATGGTCGTACGCGCGACCATCGGTGGCGAACGCGTTCGAATCAGGCTATCGAACGCTTTCGGAATCACTGCCCTGAACATCAGCGCCGCACACATCGCCCTTGCAGCGCAGAATGCGAACGTTGTTCCGGAATCCGATCACGAACTAACATTCGGTGGTAACCGATCTGTCAGCATACCCCCTGGCGCGCCAGTATTGAGCGACGCTGTCGATTTGAAGGTGCCTCGCCTTGCTGAGATCGCCGTGAGCCTTTTTCTGTCGCAGAAGACATCTGCTTCTACCGTTCACTTTTGGGGACAGCACCAGACGTACGTTTCCGGCCAAGGTGACTTCACTGCAAAGGCGGACATACCGAACGCCACTACTCAAACTTCATGGTACTGGCTGGGCGATGTCGAGGTGTTGACGTCCGATCAATACGCGGCCACTGTGACTTTGGGCGATTCAATTACAGATGGGGTTGGCGCGAAGCAAGGCGAGTACACAGATTGGCCGGACGTGCTGGCGAATCGTCTGGCAAGCGAACAAGGCGGGGGAATACCTCTTGCGGTGGTCAATGAAGGCATCGGGGGAAACCGCATACTGCACGATGGCGCCGGCGTGAGCGCGCTTGCGCGACTCGACCGCGACGTCCTGGCACAGCCGGGCATCGTGAATCTGATTCTGCTGGAAGGAATCAACGACATCGGCTGGCCGCACATGAAACCGCGGATGCCAAATGGCACGACGATGAAGGAGGCGCCGTTTGCCGGAGAAATGGTGAGTGCACAAGAACTCATCGTGGGCCTGCAACAAATCATCGAACGTGTCCATCAGCACGGGATCAAGATATTCGGAGCCACATTGACGCCCTACGAAGGGGCGGACTACTACAGCGAGGACGGGGAAACGACCCGCCAGGCCGTGAACGAGTGGATCCGCACCAGCGGAGCATTTGATGCCGTGTTCGATTTCGACGCTGCTGTTCGGGATCCTAAGCATCCGAGTCAGTTTCGCGCAGGCTATCACTCGGGAGATCACCTGCACCCTAACGCCACGGGTTATGAAGCAATGGCCAATGCGGTCGACCTCACGACCTTAAGGTACACCGCAAATTCGATTACTAAGAAGTAATTGCGGGGTTGATGGAATGCGAGCGGAGAAACGGGGCGTGAGAACGACCACCAGACGGATCACTCTCGTGAGCATATTGCTTTCCGGGCTGTGCTGGACACAAAATGGGGCACTCCGGCAAACGACCAACATTCTTGATGCGGAATTCCCTCGAATCAACAGCGACCTGAGCGCTACCTTTCGCGTACAAGCCGATCAGGCACAGAAAGTCCAACTGCTGATGGAACTGGGGCAATCCACTTATGACATGGTCAAAGGCAAAGAGGACTACTGGGAAGTAACGACCAAGCCTCTCCTGCCTGGCTTTCATTACTACGCAATTTCGGTTGATGGATTCGTCTCTAACGATCCTGGCACCAGGATGTTCTTTGCCGCGCGGAAGGAAGTCAGCGGACTGGAGGTGCCCGGCCCAGATTCGGACTTCCTCGCGGTCAAAGATGTGCCACACGGCACAGTGCGTACGGAGTGGTATCTGTCGAAGACCACAGGCGAGACGCGACGAATCTTTGTGTACACGCCGCCGGGATATGACCGGAGCACTTCGCATTATCCAGTCTTATACCTCCAGCACGGATATGGTGAAGACGAGGCTGGTTGGAGTGACCAGGGCCATGAAAACTTCATTCTCGACAACCTCATCGCCGCTCACAAAGCCAAGCCGATGATCATCGTGAATGAGAACGGCTTGCCCGGTGCGAGCTTTCAACCGCCGCCACCGCCTCGGTCTGGTGAGAAGCCGCCGCCGATAGGCCAGGTAGCTCGCTACTTCATGGATGAACGGTACGCAACGTTCGACAAAATCGTTTCTGAGCGACTTGATCTCGTTCATTGACACAAACTTTCGCACCGTGGCTGACCGTGAGCACAGGGCGATTGCCGGCCTTTCCATGGGTGGGGCTCAAGCGCTCCGCATCGGACTTCATCATTTGGATCAGTTTGCCTACATCGGAGCATTCAGTCCGGCGATCGACATAACCGATACCGCTAAAGATTACGACCGGGCTTTGGCGAATCCAGGAGCGCTCAACCAGCAACTACGGCTCTTGTAGCTTGGAATCGGCACTGACGATTTTCTGTTTGTGCCGGTAAAGGAGTCTCACGCAACTTTAGAGAAAGCGGGAATCAGGCATGTTTGGGTCGAAAGTTCGGGGGCTCACGTGTGGACAGTGTGGCGCAAGTACCTTGCCGACTTTGGGCCCCGGCTTTTTTAGTGGTACGGTTGGCCTCTGAATGCAAAGCGTGATTGATACGAGTTTATGACGAAACCAAGACTGATGATCGGGTTGGGCGAGGTGTTGTGGGACATTCTGCCCTCGGGCAAGGTCTTGGGTGGCGCGCCTGCGAACTTTGCGTACATGGCGACCGTGCTTGGCGACGAAGGAATCATTGCCAGCAGGGTCGGTAATGACGAGCTTGGACGCGAGGCTCGCGCTGTCATGCAGCAAATGGGACTGGGCACGTCATACCTGCAGCAGGACGATCAGCACGAAACCGGCACTGCCACGGTATCGATCGATGCTGCCGGGCAACCGAATTTTACGATCAAAGAAGCGGTTGCGTGGGATTTCCTGCAATGGACTGCAGAGTGGGAAGAATTATCCAGCAGGGCTGACGTGATCTGCTTCGGCTCGCTTGCGCAGCGTTCGCCAAGATCCACATTTGCAATCGAGAGTTTCCTGCGGAAGGCGCCGGCAAAGGCGCTCCGGGTATGTGACGTTAATTTGCGGCAATCCTCTTACAGCCAGGAGGTGCTGCGTAGATGCTTCCAGCATGCCCACATCGTCAAGCTCAATGAGCAAGAATTGCTACAGGCTTCGTTGCTACTCAAGCTGGGCATCGGAACTCAAGAAACACTCGCCAAGCGGTTGCTAAATGAGTTTGGCTTGCTGCTAGTTTGTGTAACGCGTGGCTCCCGGGGCAGCGTCCTGCTCTCGGAGGCCCAGATTGTTGAGCATGGAGGATTTCGCGTGAAGGTTGCCGATGCAATCGGGGCCGGGGACGCCTTCACTGCCTGCCTCGCTCATTATTATTTGCAAGGACGCCAACTCGAAGAGCTCAGCGAACTTGCAAATCGGTTTGCGTCGTGGGTCGCGACTCAGAGAGGCGCAACACCTGCAATCAATGCCGGGCAGTTGCGCGACATCTTGAATGGAGTTGTCATTCGATGAAACGTCTCGACAAATACGGGAGACCTGCAGGACCCATATCTGGATGAAGCGATCGACATTGCTTTGCGTGCTGGCGTTACTGTTTCGGCGATATATACGCCCGGCGTAGGACATTTCGGTCACAGCTACTGGCAGACGTACTGGGGCCAGATCTATCTGTCGCAACTAGCCGATGAAACAGGAGGAGAGGCCTATTACATAGGGTTCTCGGGTCCGCCCGGTGTCGTTCGCTCCATTTCTCGAGGACGTGGGAAAGCGGCTGACGCACCAGTACCTACTTACGTTTCTGGCTATGCCGTCGAAGAAGGCAAATTGGCAGCGAATCCGACTGATGACGGAGGTCCCGAATGCGGATCTGGTGGGGCCGGGAAAGGTGTGGGTGGCCCCTTAGAACACCTTCGAAAAGAGGATTTAGACCTATTGAGGAAATTGCGCAAGCTGTTGATTTCCGGCACGGACAGAGTTTCTGCAGCGCTGCGAGACCACTCTGTCACGACTACTCGTGCTCCCTGCCGGTCAGTTCGCCACATTCCGTCCGAGACCAGGAATCCAGTGCAGCGCATTCGCGCGATAGATTTTTCGCAAAACCGGTTCGGGCAAATTTAGGCCTTGCACCTTTTCCCCGTTGAGCTCAAAAGTTTCGCCGGTGGCGAAATAGCGCCAGTCGCGGGCATACACCGCTTCCCACGATCGGACCTCTTCCTCGACTTTCGCGTCTGCCAGCATGTCCAGGTCGGTGCCGTACAGCACGCGATCCTGATATTTGATAAGGAACGCGCGCACCTTGTCGGGGGGCATCAACATCAGGTACTCCATACGCGCTGCCGTATCGATCGCGAAGTTCGGATAACGATCGAACCGGCTGGCGATGCCGTCCAGATCGTTCTCCATGCTTCCCAGGTGAACGCCCACTATGCGGAGTTTTGGATTGTGCTGAAGAATGTGATCGCGCGCTTCCAGAATCGTGTTCTTCGTAGGAAAGCCTGGCTTGTCGCCCACCAGCCACTGCGGGTTCTCCTTGTAATAGGGCCATGAAGGATCGCTCGGATCGGGCGGGCCCCAGGCGACGTTCGGTTCGGCCACGTGCGACATCAAGGTCTTTCCCTGCTTCTGAATGGTGTCATAGACAGCAGCGATTTTCGGGTCGTCGGGCATGATGTATCTGCCATTGGCGTCCTTGATTTCCATGCCAATGTTCTTCCAGATCTTGACCGCGCCCGCGCCATCCTTGAAATCCCTTTCGATCTGCTGGATGGCCTCTTTTGGAAAGGTTGGATCATTGAATTTGTACGGATCAAAGGTAGTGCAGAGGGCGACGTGCCCCTTGCTCGATCGCACCAGTTTCCAGGCGTCGTCGATCTGCAACTGAAGCTCTTTGCGGTACGACAGCGTGTCATCCACCACGAGGATGTTCATCAGTTCCAGATTCAGCTTCTCCAGCATCGACTGGAAGGTGGGATCGGTTTTGAACACGTGGACGTGCACGTCAACTGGACGGAGAGCCGCCAGCGATTTCAGCGCTTGTTCGTCGGTTGTTAACTGAGGCTCGGCAGCGGATAGGTGCCGGTCGACTAACAGAATGCCCGCAGTGGCGGTCAAAGCGAGAAGAAAGATGAGTGCACGATTCATTCGCATAGAAGATCTCCTTTATGACTACAAGAGAACCGGCTTGATGCCCGTCAGTTCGCAGAAGTCCGCGAGCGCGGGATACAGGTGAGATCCGTAACCTAAACACGCGTACTCGTTGGTCCAATTCTGCAGAAGCTGTTCCATGTCGCAGTGTGCGGTCACGAACCCGTGCGGCCAGAACGGAATACCGCATTCGTCCAGACGGCTCTTGATCTCACTGGCCGAGGGTTCGAAGACGGTAGCTCGGGTGATGACCATCTGGAATTCCCCGTTCACCCGGCCCAGTCGCGCGAGCACGCCCTCTCCGACTTTGCAGATCAACTTTACCGACAAGCCGCCGGCCTCGCCTTCCGTCGGTATTCCATGTTCCGCGAATCCAGCCGGGCCCAATTTCCCGGCCAGGGACGGAGGGCACGCACCGTCTCCGATGATCTTGATTTCTTTTCGTTGCACATCCACATGCTGCAGATCGCCGTAGTACACAGGTTCCTTGCTGAGCTTGGTCAACAGCAGGACGGCAAGTGCGGTATTGAAATCGCCCAGTGTGGAGGTGCCATGGCCGTCATCCAGCATCATGCTTTGCGCGAAGCAGGTGGCGGCGTAGTGATCACCAAGCCCGGGGAAGGATTGGATGGTGTAGAAGTCGAATTTCTCTTGCTCCACAATTTTCTTCAGCGCGAGATAAAGGCGAATCGAGCGCTCGTTTACCACCGACGCCTCCGGAGATTTTCCGAATAACTTCTGCAGTCGCGGCGTCAGTGCGTCAATCTCTTTGCTGGTGATTTCCTCCGCAGTGCGGATCACCGCCGTCGTATCGCGCGAATCGATATCGACACCGAACATGCGCATCCACTGAGACGGATCGGCTGCCCCGCATGTCTGGCCCATGCCACGTCCGCCAAAGGTTCCGATGGTGGAAAGGTTCAGCCAGTTCTTCATGTGCGCAGCGCGGGCATAGCTTGCGATTTTCCCGACCGCGGCCGAATCGTCCGCAGCGCCGTAGATGAATTTGTGCGGTACTCCGATTTCAAGCAGCCCGCCATGCATGACCAGGCCGCCCACCGGACGCCAGCCCTGGGAGCCAGGATGAGTCCACAAGAGAAGTCCTTTGCCGGTGTGCGCGAAATCGCGGATGGCGCCCACCAAATGCGCGGCCCACACCCAAGTTCCGGAAAACATCACGACCGCATCGATCTCCGGGTCGTGCTTGAAGCGCCGCATCGCCGCAATCGCTTCCTCTTTCGAGGCGATCACGGTCTCATGGCGGATGACTTTCAAGCCGGCTGCGACCAGCGCCTTCTGAGAACGTTCGACGATGGCATCGTCAATGAAGGGCGCACCAGCCGGATCTTCTAGCCCGTCCTTATGAACACCGTACACAATGAATCCAATCGTTGGCTCGATCATGAATCCCCCTAAGAATGATCTGCAGATGATTTTCGTAAGGTCGCGAGGCTGGCATAGAGAAGCCGGTACTGCTGTGAGTAGGCCCGGTACTGTTCAGCGACTGCCGAATCCGGTTCGACGGTGTGCGCCACATGAACTAGTTCCTCGACGGTGCGTGGGATATCGCTGTACTTTCCTGCGCCTGCTCCCGCGAGAATCGCCGTTCCGAGGCACACGGCATCGGAGCTTGATGTTCGATGCAGGCGACAACCACTCAGGGCAGCCCGCAACTCCAGCCCGAGTTTGGAGCGGCATCCGCCACCGGTAATGTACACATCCCGAAAGGTCGCGGTGACGCGTTGAAGGAGTTCTGACATCATCGCAAACTCACAGGCCACACCTTCCAGAATTCCCTTGTAGACGTCAGCTGCGTTAGTGGACGGGCGTAGCCCAGCAATGACTCCGCTGGCCTGCGGATCAAAGTCGGGATTGCATGTGCCCAGCAGATGCGGAGTGATGAGAAGCCCGCTCGGCCCGGCGGGGGCGCGACTTTCCCACATGGAGCACACACGATCGACGGAATGGTCGGCCTCCGGTCCCTGGTTTTCCAGCAGATGCAGAAACCACTCCAGCATGATGCCGGACGGGAAGTAGGCCAGCGTCACATACCTGTCCGGCACAACGTGACAATAGGTATTCAGGTTAGCCGCGAAGGCAGTTTCGGTGATGACCGTCTCCCTGGAAGCTGCCAGCAGGCATTCGTAGGTGCCGAGCGACGCGGAAACCCGCCCGGGTTCGATCACACCCATGCCCAAGGCTGCGCAGGGCTGATCGTGTCCGCCAAGCACCACGGCGGTTCCGCTGGGCAATCCAAGATCGATAGCAACCTGGCCAGCCAGTTGGCCCGCGACCGTGCCAGCAGGAACCGGCTTCGGAAAGCGATCGACCTCGAGATCGCATGCGGAAAA
>Ga0307471_100000830_pt1 | contig 16273 bp, 10 predicted proteins | sample atmos_gasesAM3C__2_FD_204566 | JGI IMG/M metagenome (GOLD analysis project Ga0307471, IMG submission 204566) | Hardwood forest soil microbial communities from Morgan-Monroe State Forest, Indiana, United States - atmos_gasesAM3C_515 | ecosystem: Environmental > Terrestrial > Soil > Temperate... | reverse complement strand
CTGCGCCATCCGATCCGGATCCCAGTCCCCCCATGGGTCGCCCTGGATCTCGAGCTTCACCTGGCGGGTATAGGCGAACTCCAGCTCCTCGATGGTCTGCTCGCAGATCTGGCGCAGGTCGATCCGGCGGGGATGGATGGGGAACTCGCCGCCCAGCCGGGAGCGCGCGAAGTCGAGCAGATCGTCGATCATCCGCGCCATCCGGTCCGCGCTCGCGGCGATGCGCGCCACCACCCGCGCCTGCCGCTCGGGCAGCTCGCCGTACCGGAGCAAGAGCTGCGCGGAAGCGACGATGGCGGTGAGGGGGTTGCGCAGGTCGTGGCTGACGATGCCGACGAAGTGCTCGCGGAACCGCGCCGTCCGCCTGGCTTGTTCCTCGCGCTGCTTGCGGTCGGTGATGTCCACCAGGATGGCGATCGATCCGGAGACGACGCCGGCGGGGTCGCGGAGCGGCGCGGCCGAGAGCGCCAGGTCGAGCGAGGTCCCGTCCTCGCGCTTCCATCGCACCTCCTCGTTGCGGATGATGCGGCCGCCGTCGATCTCCTGGCGGATCCGGAGCGATTCCTCCAGGTCGTGGGATCCGAGCGGCGTCGGCTTGCCCACCACCTCCTGCCGCTTCCAGCCGAAGAGCTCCTCCGCCGCGCGGTTCCAGATCTGCACGAGCCCGGCCCGATCGATGGAGAGGATGGGCAGCGGAGAGGCCTCGATCAGCGACTCGAAGGTCCGCAAGGTCTGCCGCAGCCGCGCCTGCGGGTCGTCGCCGGCGAGCAGCGTCGCCGCGCGCGTGGCGATGGCGCGCAGGAAGCGCTTCTCGTCGTCGGTGAGCTTCCAGGCGGTGCGAGAGGAGACGCGCAGCACGCCGAGCAATTCGTCGCCGAACCGCAGCGGAAAGGCGAGCACGGCGCGCGCGTCTTCCGCGTCCGTCGCCTCGACCATGTTGCCTTCCGCCAGAGCGCGGCCCGCCACGCTGTGCGGGTCGGTGGCCGCAGGGGGCATCGGAAGGCCGGCCGCGGCGCGGAGCACCAGCCCTCCTTTCTCGCCGATGAGCAGGGCGGCCGAGTCGGCGGAGAGAGCGCCCTGCACCGCGAGCTCGGGCAGGCCCCTGGCCGGAGTGTCGGAAAGCGCTCGTTCGAGCGCGTCCAAGGCCTGCTGGGGGGAGGAGTGCGCCTCGAGCATGGCCGCCAGCGCTCCGTCGATGTCGCGGCAGAGCCGGCGCGCCTCGGGCAGCGTCAGGGTCCCGTCCTGCGCGAGTTGCAAGATGGAATCGCGCAGGGCACCGCATTGCCGCGCTGCCTCCGCCGGCTCGGCGGCGGAACACGCCTCGGCGACAAGCCGCGCGACGCGCTGCGCAGCGAGGTCGCCTCCGCCGCCGCGGAGGAGCCCGGCAAGCTGCCGGGCCGCACCTGCCTCGCCCCACATGGTAGGCGGAAACTACTCATCGGCTCCATCTGGCGGCAGAGCGGCTTGCGCCCGGCGCAGCCGATCAGGCAGCCAGGCAGGCGTCGCGCCACGTCAGTGGTGGTGCTAGGGTGCCCCCATGACACACGCCATGTTGCTGGCCCTGGCGGCCGCGGTGGCGCCCGGCGAGAAGGCGCCGGCGTTCTCCATGGAGACGACGAGCGGGAAGAAGACGCTCGACGACTACAAGGGGCAGACGCTGGTGCTCGCCTTCTTCGTCAAGGCGTTCACCGGCGGCTGAACGAAGGAGATGTCGGCGTTTCGCGACGTGCAGTCGAAGTTCGCCGACAAGAACGCCCAGGTCCTGGGCGTCTCGATGGATGACCTGGATACGCAGAAGCGATTCGCGCAGAGCCTGAACCTGCCGTTCCCGCTGGCGGCGGACCCGAAGGGGACGACGTCGGAGGCGTACGGCATCCGCAACGGAGACCATCCGGATCGGGTCACCTTCGTGATCGGCCCCGACGGGAAGGTGCTGAAACGCATGGAGGGACGCGACGCGCTCGACCCCAACCCCGCGCTCGAGGCCTGCCCGCTGCACCACGGCAAGAAGGCCTAGCCGCCCCCGCCTACGAGCTCCCTGCGCCCGCCGCGCGCTGCTCGAGGCGCGGCGGCGCCGGATCCAGCACGCCCTGGCCGGCGCAGCACGACGGCGGGTGCAAGCCCTCCCAGGCGTTGGCCCAGAGATCCTCGGTCTCGGCCAGCAGCCGCGAGACGGCGTGGCGGCCGACGGCGTCGGTGCGATCGAACTGAACACCCATCTCGTCCTCCTCCACCCAGATCGCCTGGGCGTAGGAGAGGTCGTGGAACGTCAGCCGGTCGGACGAGAGGACGCGCAGCTCGACGTAGTCGCCGGGCGAGAACGCTCCCATCCCGCACAGGCGCGCGCCGCCGGGGCTGAGGTCGAGCATGCGGCCGGACGCGACGCGCCGGTCGGATTTCACCTCGACCAATGCGTCGCAGCCGAGCCGCATGCTGCGCCGCACTGCTTCGGTGGGCGAGATCTGCCGCAGCGGTCGGGTGTCGAGCAGGTGCAGCCAGGTCCCGGCGCCTTCGACCGCGCCGACGGCCCGGCCGTGCAAGAGCCGCGACACCTCGCCGCTGTCGAAACCGATCGAGAGGCAGACCGAGGCGTCGGGTAGAAGGCACAGCTTTTCCTCCCGGACGAAGAAGAGCGAGCGCCCGTCGACGTCGTGAACGTGGGCGCGAGCCTGGTCGAGATTGGCGAACCGGTAGCGGAGTCGCGTGTTGCGGCGGCCCTGGACCATCGAGTGCCTCCGTCAGTGACGGGGGGCACGGAACCAGAATGGCATGTAAAAAAACAAGGGTCGTGGGTGAGCGGCCCGCGCACGAGATGCGCCGCAGTGTCAAACCGCCAGCAGCACGCCGCGGGCCGGAAGGCCGGTCGCGGCCGTGACTGCGCGGCAATAGAGCTGCAACTGACCAGCGTACTGGAGGTGCGAATCCGGGCGCGCGTCGGTCTTGAAGTCCACGATCACCCACTCCCGGCCGTCACGGAAGGCGAGATCGACCACCCCCTCGAGCAGCGTGCCGTCCTCGAGACGGTGGACCACCGGCTCTTCGCGGCGGCATTCATCGGCAGCCGCAGCGCGCCGCAGCAGCGGATGCGCGAGGGCGGCCAGCGCAGCGCGGGTCGCCGCCTCGACCTCTTCCGGCGGCGCGCCCACCAGGCGCGCTTGCGCTCGCGCCACTGCGGCGACCGCTTCCGTCCCGGCGCGCAGATCGGTTTCCGCGAGCACCGCGTGCACGAGGCTGCCGAATCGCCGGCCGCGCGGCCGCGAGAAGTCGCGGATCTCGACGGACGCGAGCTCCACCGCCTCGGGGGAGGCCGCCGAGAGTGAACGCTCCGTCGCCGTGTCGACGCGCAGCGAGGGGCGGGCTCCTTCCTCGATCGCCTCGCTCCTGCGCTGCTGCCATCGCTGGTGCGCCTCCGCTGTCGGCCGGGCGGCGCCCTCGCCCACCAGCAGCAGGTCGCGCTCGCGCAGCCAGTTCTCCACCTCGCGCTCGAGATCGAGCGCCCGCGGGTCCCACCAGACGACCTGGTGCGCGCCGGCCTGCGGCCGGTGGAGCCCCGGTGGGACGGCGAGCGCGCCGAACACACCCTCGGGCCGATCGAGCACCGCTTCTTTTCCGAAGGGCGGACATCCGGGCGCCGCGCCCGGCGGGCCTCGCGTCAGCGGCGCCGGATAGATGGCGGCGTTGAGCGGCTCGAGCCAGGCATCCGGTTCCTGATCGGCGATGACGGGGACGACGAGCAGATCTCGCGCGCGGGTGGCGGCGACGTAGGCCACGCGCACTCCCTCCTCGCGGTCGCGCTGCAAGAGGGCCGGAGCATCGTCCAGCAGCTCCGCCGGAGCGCAGCCCGCGAGCGGCATCGCCCAGACCTTGCGCTCGGGATCGACTAGCCGCGAGGGCTTCTTCGGCGCCGGGGGCGCGCAAGGGTCGCAGAGGACCACTACCGGGAACTCCAGCCCCTTCGCCTTGTGGACGCTCATGATCCGGACGCCCTCGGTCCCTTCCTCGACCACGGGAGCTTCCGCAGACTCACCCCGCTCGGCGTCGGAGGCGAGCCGGTCGACGAAGGCGCGAAAGCTGCTCGCTCCGGCAGCCTCGAATCGCCGCGCCAGCTCCAGCACGCGCAGCACGTTTCCCAAAGCCTGCTCTCCGGCCGGCCGCATGGCGATACCGGCGTGCGCGCGCGTCGAGTCGAGCAGGCGCGAGAGCGTCTCCGCGATCGGCCTGCGATTGCGGCGCAGATGGAGGTCGCCGAGCAGCGCCAGGGCATCGAAGACCTCTGTCTCTGCCGCTCCCGTCGCCTCGGGCCTCTTGCGCAGCGGATGCAGGCGCCCGTGGCGCTCGCGGAAGAGGATGAGAGCGTCGTCCCCCAGGGCGAAGAGCGGCCCCTTGAGCGCGGCGAACACCGCCAGCTCGTCGTCGGGCGATTCGATGGCGGTGGCGGCCACGCGCATCGCCAGCACCTCCTCGCGCGCGTGGTACGAGCGCCCTCCGACCAGCACGTGGGGGATCCGCCGCGCCTCGAGCGCCCGGACGTACGCGCGGGTCAGGTCGCCGTCGTAATTGCGCATGCGCTTGAAGAGGAGGCAGACGTGACGCGCCTCGACCGGCACGGGCTCCGCCCGGTCCCGCTCGCTCACCCGCCAGCCGCTCCTCTTGATCAGCCAGTCGACGAACGCAGCCACCGCGTCCGGATACGATTGCTCGATGCGGAAGTTCGCGACTTTCTCCCGCTCGCCGTAGATCTTCGGGGCCGGGAGCGCGACCACCGCCGGCTGCCCTTCGAGGTCCCCACGGAACGGGTCCAGCGGCACGTAGCTGGCCTGCGTCCCGCCCTGCATCTTCCGGGCGAATCCTGCGTTCACGACCTGCTGGATGAGGGGGACGGAGCGGAAGCTGGTGGTCAGGTGCAAAAGCTCCGCCCCGCCCGCGAGCAAGAGCTGCTTGACGTCCTCGTACAGCGCGATGTCCGCGCGGCGGAACCGGTAGATCGACTGCTTCGGATCTCCGACGACGAACAGCTTTCCCGGCGCGGGACGCGCGCTCCTCCATCGGGATTCCGCCGGGTCCGCGGAGGCGATCAACAGCAGGATCTCCGCCTGCAGCGGATCAGTGTCCTGGAACTCGTCCACCAGGACGTGGGTGAAGCGCCGCGAGAGCTCCGCGCGCACGGCGGCGTCGTCCCGGACCAGGTCCCGGGCCCGCACGAGCAGGTCGAGGAAGTCGAGGCACCCCGCCCCGCGCTTGAGGTCCTCGTAAGCCTCGCAGAGCGACCGCAGCTCCTCGCGCAGGCAGGCGGCGAGATCGGCGTCGCAGCGGTCGAGGAATGCTTCCAGCTCCGCCTTGACCGCATCGCGGCGCGCGAGGACCGACGCCTTGTCCAGGTCCTTCGCGAACCACTTTCCGCCGCCGCGCCAGTACCACAGGCGCCGCCGGCAGAGCTCGTGAAGCTCGGCCTCGAGCCCGTCTGCATCCCGCGGGCGCATGCTCTCGCGGCGTCGGAGCTCCGCCACCCATCTCCCGATGCTCGCCAGGGACTGCGCGGCCCAGTCGTCCGGACGGTGCGCCCTGGCGGCGAGCTCGCCGATCTCCGAAAGGCGCGCGACCATCTGCTCGAGGCCGGGCTCCCGGTCGAATGCGTCACGCCGCCACGCGCCGGAGAAGTCGCGATGCTCGGAGAGATCACGCCCTGCCTGGCGGAGCAGCTCGCGCGGCGCCGGCTCTCCAGGGCGCGGCTTGCGCCTCAGCAGCCTGCGCACGCCCTCCGGGGGATCGGCGATGGTCCGCTGGAACCAGGCGTCGAACGCCTGATCGAAGAGCCGGTCCTGCTCTTCGCCGGCCGCCACCTCGAAGACCGGATCCACCCGCGCCTCGACGGGCCGCTCCCGCAGCAGCTCGGCGCAGAAGGAGTGGATGGTGGCGATCGGCGCCGCCTCCAGCCGCTCGAGCGCCGAGGTCAAGCGATCCCGCTCCTCGGAGGTGGCGCCGCCGCGCGCGGTCTCCAGCTCGGAGCGCAAGCGCAGCTTCATCTCGCCGGCGGAGAGATCGGTGAAGGTCACCGAGAGTATCCGGTCGAGGGTGGTGCGGCCGCTGCGCACCAGGCCGACGATGCGCGCCACCAGCTCGGTGGTCTTTCCGGTTCCCGCGGCCGCTTCCACGATCAGCGTGGCGTCGAGGTCGCCCCGGATGCGATCCCGGTTGGCCTGGTCCGCGAGCGGCCTCATGGCATTCCCCGCCGCTGCGCCAGCGGCGCGAGCGCATCCTCCGGCTTGCGCCGCGTCCTGTCCCATTCGGCCGGCCCGCAGACGGGGAGGTAATCGCAGCGTTCGCACTCGCGCTCGTCCCGCGGCGCCGCGGGAAGGAATCCCTGCGCGACGGCGTCGCCGATGGTCTTCGCCAGCAGTTGCACGCTGCCGCGCGCCGCCGCGTCGAGGGCTACGGGAACGGAGGTGAAGTCGCCGCCGTACGTGCAGTAATAGAGCCGGCCACCCTCCACGCGCGCCTCGGGGAACAGCTTCTCGAGTGCCAGCGCGTAGAGCGTCGGCTGGAGCGTGGCGCCGCCGCCGATCACGGTTCCCCTCTGCGCCCACGCCTTGCCGGTCTTGTGATCGGTCGCGCGCAGCGCGCCGTCGGTTGCCCGCTCGACCAGGTCGATCGAGCCGCGCAACCGGATGCCCTCGTCGAGCAGCACCGGTTCCCTGGTGCTGTGGGGGTCGCGGCGCTCCGTCTCCGCGAGCCCGAACGAGAGCTCGAAGCGCCACGGCGCCCACTGCGCGTCCTCGCTCATCCGGCGCAGCCACTCGCGCAGGTCGATCTTCACGCCCGCGATGCAGTCCTTCCACACGCGCTCGATGGCCGGCGCCAGGTCGTCCTCCCAGCGCCGCGCCACCCGGTCGACCACGGCTTCCAGGTGCTGCTGCGCGGCGGGGAGGTCCCTGATGGGCAGCCCGCCCGAGTGCGACAGTTCCAGCAGCAGCTCGTACTGCGCCTCGTGGATGAGCGAGCCGCGCGAGAGCGGATCGATCTCGTCGATCCCTTCCGGGATCTCGCGCGGCGCGAGCCGGTGGATGGCCTGGAGCACGAACTTGTACGGACACGCGGCGTAGTTCTGCAGCGCGGTCGGCGAATAGGATCGCGCGGACGGCTGATGCGCCTGCAGCGCTTCGAGGGCGGCGGTTGACGGCTGCACCACCCCGTCCGCCGGCGTCCAGCGGCGCAGCCCGCGCCGGGCCCGGCTCCTCAGCGCGCGGCCCAGGTGCGGATTCGCCGACAACAGATAAGCCGCTGTCCCCTTGCTGCCCTTCGGGTCCTGCAGCGCGCCCGCCAGCAGCGCCAGGTCGTGCTCGGCCTCGTCGATGGCGTCGGCCGCTTCCAGCGGAGCGGGCCAGCCCGCGCGGGTCTTCAGCGCCTGCTCCGCCCGCCGGGCGAGGTCGGCAAATCCCGGCAGCACGCCCTCGGCGGCGCGGACGACCTCGAGGCCATAGAACGAGGGGACCCGGGCGCGCCCTTGCGAGAGATCGATGCGCGGCCAGGAGAGCACGACCTTGGCGCGCGCGGCGCCGACCGCCAGCCGCAGCGCGAGGCGCTCGGCGGCGATGCGGTCCTCGGAGGTATCGAGCTCCGGCAGCACCCGCCGCTCCGCATCGCGGAGAAGCGGATCCTCCATGACCTTCTGCGGGAAGAGCTTCTCCGCCAGGCCTGGGACGAACACCGCGTCGAAGCTGAGCCCGCGCGCGGCGGCGACCGGCCCGATGAACAGCTTCCCGTGCCGCTTGCCGGATGGTGGCACCGACAGCTCGGTGAGGCGGCGTCCCAGGACCAGGCGCACTTCGCCGAGAAGGACGGGTCCGACCGGTCCCATCGGGGCGAGCTCGGCAAGAAGGGAGAGGACGCGCGCAGGATCGCGCAGCGCGCGGGTGGCGAGGGCGGTGAGCGGATCGATCCAGCCGGCCCAGGACGCGCTCGCCGGCAGAGCCGCGAGCGCGTCCAGGAGAGGCAGGGCGAAATCGCGGAGCGCCGCGAGGTCGGACAGCTCTCGCTCCATCCGCTGCGTCCTCGCCTCGTCTTCCACGGAGGCGGTGAGCGACGCGCGCAGATGCGATTGCAGCCCGTCCAGCCTGCGCTTCCAGCGATCCCGCCCCCCGATCACCGCGGCGTCGATGAGAAGCTGCTCCCACCGCCAGGGCGCGCGCAGCGCTCCGGCGACCACCGGGGCATCCAGGTCCTCGGGCGGGCCCGGCTCCGCCGGCGGAGCGGACTCCGGGCCGGGTCGCGCCGTCAGCTCAGAATCGGGCGGCACCCAGCGATCTCCGGAAGGCGGCGCGTCCGGCGGCGCTCCCGAGACCGCCTGCGGTACTTCGCCGAGGCTCAAGTACTCCGCGAATCGGCGCGCGGAAAGGCCGTCGGCGGCGCAGGCGAGCAGCGCGAGAAAGGCGCGCCCTGCGGGGTTGGGCTGCTGCGTTCCCGAGGCGAAATGCGCCGGGATGCCCGCGCGCGCGAGCGCCTCCTCGAGAAGTGGGCGGTACTGTCCCGGCGCGCGGAGCAGGACCGCCATGCGGTCGAAGGGGGTGCCACGCTCGGCCTCGCGCCGGACCAGGCGGGCGATCTCCACGCACTCGCGGCTCTCGCCGGGAGCCGAGAGCAGAAGGACGTCCTCTCCCAGGGGCGCCCTCGCCTCCGTCCCTTGGACGAACAGACGCTGCTGCACGCGCGCGAGCGACGTCGAGGCGGGCTCCGCCAGCGGGCGCGGCCCGGTCCCCAACGCGCGCGCGATCCGCGCCGCGTCGGCCGAGGGCGCGACGGCGAGCAGCGGCCCGCGCAGCCGCGCGACGAAGCGCTCCTCCACCGTGGCCCGCAGGGGCAGATCCAGGAGCAGCGCCGGGAGCTCCAGCAGCGGCGACTCCGCTTCCAGCGCCAGCCGGAAGACGCCCGCGCGGTCGGCGAGCGCCGCGTGCCGCAGCTCGGCCTCGAAGGCGTCGAGGATGCGGCCGAGGTCCCCGTCGGGTCGCGCTCCGGCAAGTCGCAGCTCCTGGATGGTGCGCGCAAGCGCGCGGGGGAGGCCGGGCTGCGCTGCCACGTCGTCGAGCCTTCCCAGGCGGCCGCGGAGCTGATGGACCACACGCGCGCACACCGCTTCGACGCCGAGCGGAGAGAGCGGCGAGAGGCCGCGCTCGGCCATCGCTTTGGCCGCGACTGCGGCTGCCAGACGCCCTAGCGTGAACCGGTGCCAGCCGAACGCAGCGCCCGCCGCGGCTGCCGCGGTCCGCACGACGTCCGCAGCGGCCTCCTGCGTTGCCGCGACCACCAGGGCGCGCCCGCTCGGACCGCGATCGCGGAGCCACTCCCGGGCGATCTCGAGCCTGCTCGCCGCAGCGGCGGATGTGACCAGATCCCTCACGGCCGCACAGCCTACCCCAAGGGTCCGACATTCCCTGCGACGTTCTGTTTTGCGACAGTTTCGCCATGCTGCTCTTCCCGGTGCGCGTCGAGGACGCGGAGGTGGACCGCGTACCGGCGGTATCGATCGGCATCGCGGCCGCCTGCGCGGCGGCGTTCCTCCTCACCTGGGTGGTGCCGAAGGACCCGGACGGCATGCACGGCGATGGGTTCCGGGAGATCCTCCGCTACTACGAGGAGCACCCCTACCTGACGGTGCAGCCCCGCATCCTCGACGACTACCAGCGCCCAGAGGGGCGCGCGACGATCGAGCAGATGCACGAGGAGACGCCGGTCACCGTCGACGAGGGGACGCGCGCCCTCGAGCAGATCCACCTCGATTCGCTGGTCGACGACTTCGCCGTGGCGGCGGCGGCCTCGCCGATGCGGCGCTTCGGCCTGGTGCCGGCGCGAGGCCTCCTGCAGCCGGGTTGGCTCACGCACATGTTCCTGCACTTCGGATGGCTGCACATCCTGGGGAACATGTTCTTCTTCTACCTGGTCGGGCCGCTGCTCGAGGACCTGTGGGGACGGCGCTTCTTCGGGGGCTTCTATCTCGCGGGCGGGATGATCGCCGCGCTCGCGCACTTCGGGATCGATCCCCGATCCACCGTCGTGATGGCGGGCGCCTCGGGCGCGATCGCCGCCTGCATGGGGGCGTTCAGCTACCGCTGCGCCAACCGGCGCATCCGCATGGCGTACATGATCGGCTGGGTCCGGCGCGGCACGTTCCTGATCCCCGCCTGGCTGTGGGGCGGGTTCTGGTTCGCGGGAGAGGTGTACGGGCTCGTCAGCCACGCGAGCGAGGGCGTGGCGGTGATGGCGCACATCGGCGGTTTCCTCTTCGGGTTCGGGGCAGCCACTCTCCTCGACAAGAGCGGGTACGAGGCGCGCGCGCTGGCGCCGGCGGTGCAGGAGAAGACCACCTGGACGCAGCATCCGTCCACCGAGCTGGCGCGGGCGGCGCTGGAGCGCGGCGACGAGCCGGCCGCCGCCGAGGCCTGCCGGAACGTGCTGCGGGAGCAACCGCTCGACCGCGAGGCGGCGGTGGCCCTCGCGCGCATCGAGTGCGGTCCGGCAGCTGCGATTCCGCTCCTGCAGAACCTGGCCGTCAGGGGCGAGATTGGCCAGGCGTGGCTCATGGCGCTCGAGCTCGGGCCGGCGTTCGATCCCGATCGACTTCCGGACAAGCTCGCCTATCAGCTTGCCGGCGCCACGGAGGCCGCCGCCGACGCGGGCGATCTCCCCACCCAGCTCGATGCCGCCATCGGGCGCCGCCAGGGACCGCTCGCGGCCAAGGCGTTGCTGCGGGCCGCAAAGCGGTGCTTCGCGGCGGGCCGCGACGGCGATGGGGACGCGCACCTCGCAGCGGCACGCGCGCTCCCGAATCTCTTGCCCGAGATGCTCGCGCAGATCGACGCCGCGGCCAGGATCGCCGGCCGAGGCGCGTCTGCCGCCTCTCCGCCGCCGCCGGACCAGGCGCCGTCGGCGGTCCGCGTTCTCGCGTGCCGGCTCGTCGAGCTCGCGGAGGACGCGCTCCACGTCGAGCTGGCGCCGGGAAAGACACGGCGCCTGGATTTCAAGGGCTTGGCGGGCGTGGCTGCGGGTGTGGTCGCAAACGCGCAGGGCGCCGCCATCCTCACCGACTTCATCGTCAGCTGGGGAACGAGCGGCGAGGCCCCCTCGGCCATCCGCATCTCCGGCAACCAGCTCGGACTTTCGTCGCTGTTTCCGGGCGTGCCGCCGAAGGAGGCCTACGCGAAGTTCCTCGGGCACGTCCTCGCCCGCTTCGCGGGCAAACCGCTGCCCAGCCGGGAAGCGCTCACGAACGGTGACTACCCGCGCTTCCCGAGCGTCGCCGCGCTGAACGCCGCGTTCTATGGGGCGTTCCGCGGATGACGTCCGCTCGGCTGCCTGCTCGAAAAACCTAGTCGTTGCGCGCGGATCATCCGTACTCCTGCGGCTCCGAATCGACCACCCGGTGCGGAGCATCCAGGAGATTCGACGCAGATGCCCGAACAGCAGCTGGAAGAGGGGCGGCGCGAGGGAAACGGTGGAGCGCGCCCGGAACCGTTGCGCGATCACGACGCGCCTGCCGAGCGCACCACAAAGGAACCGGTTTCGCCCGCCGGACCGGCGACGAAATCGCGCACACCTCTGCGCGTTGGTATCGGCCTCGTCGTCCTCGCCGTGGCAGCGCTGCTCTGGTGGCTGCATGCGCGCAAGTTCGAAGACACCGACGACGCCCAGGTGGATGGCTACATCACCGCCGTGTCGCCCCGCGTTCCCGGCACGGTCGTGCGCGTATTGGTGGAGGACAACCAGACCGTGAAGCAGGGCGACCTGCTGGTCGAGCTGGACTCGGCGGATCTGGAAGTCGCCATGGCCCAGGCGCTCGCCGCCGAGGCGCAGGCGGAGGCGGCGGTGGCAGAGGAGCAGCCCACGGTTTCCATCACGGCCACCTCGAATCGCGCCGCGGTGCAATCGGCGGATGACGAGGTGGCCAACGCGGAAGCCGACCTGGAGGCGGCGCGGCGCGAGTTGGACCAGGCGGTTGCCACCAACCGCTTCGCGCAGCAGCAGAAGCAGCGGGCCGTGCAGCTCCTCGCCTCGAACACCGTCCCGCAGGCCGAGTACGACCAGCGCTCGAGCGCCGCGGACGTGACGCTCGCGGCAGTGGCGTCCGCCCAGAAGCACGTGGACCAGCGGCGGGCGCGTCTGCAGACGGCGCAAGCCCGGCTGGTGGAGGCGCGCGCCAACGCTCCCCGCCAGCTGGTCGCCCGGGCCGCCGGCGTGTCGGTCCGGCAGGCCAACCTCGAGCTGGCCCGGGCGCAGCTGCGGCAGGCGCAGCTCAACCTCGGCTACGCGAAGGTGGTCGCCCCGCTGGACGGGATCATCGGCAAGCGGTCGGTGAACGTCGGCGATCGCGTGCAGCCCGGGCAGCAGCTGATGTCGCTGACGCAGAACGGCGAGCTGTGGGTGACGGCGAACTTCCGTGAGACGCAGGTCGAGCGGATGCAGCAAGGGCAGCACGCGAGCGTCCACGTCGACGCGATCGATCGCGACTACGACGGCGTGGTCGACAGCTTCGCGGGCGCCACCGGCTCCCGGTACAGCCTGCTGCCGCCGGAGAACGCGAGCGGAAACTACGTCAAGGTGGTCCAGCGCATCCCCGTCCGCATCAAGCTGCGGCCTGGCCAGCCGGAGATGGAGCGGCTGCGCCCCGGGATGTCGGCGGAGCCGAAGGTCCGCGTCCGATGACCAAGCAGGGCGCGCCCGCCATCAGCGCGGAGGAGTCGCTCCGGATCACCCAGGAGCGGGGCTGGACGGGCGGCCACAACCCGTGGACGGTCGCGCTGGTCGTGACGATGGCGACGTTCATGGAGGTGCTCGACACCGCCATCGCCAACGTTTCGCTGCCCCACATCGCCGGCAGCCTCTCCTCCAGCATCGACGAGTCCACCTGGGTGCTGACCAGCTACCTGGTGTCGAACGCGGTGGTGCTGCCGATCAGCGGCTGGGTGGCGACGCGCATGGGGCGCAAGCGCTTCTATCTCACCTGCGTGTTCCTCTTCACCGTCAGCTCCTTCCTCTGCGGGCTCGCGCCGAACCTGGGCCTGCTGGTCTTCTTCCGCGTCCTGCAGGGCATCGGCGGCGGAGGCCTGGCGCCTTCGGAGCAGGCGATCCTCGCCGACACGTTCCCGCCGGCGAAACGCGGGATGGCGTTCGCCGTGTACGGGATGGCGGTCGTTCTCGCGCCCGCCATCGGACCCACGCTGGGCGGCTTCATCACCGACCACTACTCCTGGCGCTGGGTCTTCTTCATCAACGTGCCGGTGGGGATCGCCTCGATGGTGCTGTCGTCGCGCATCCTGGTGGATCCGCCGCACCTGGTGGAGGCGAAGAAGCGCGTGGGGCCCATCGACACCCTCGGCCTGGGGCTGATCGCGGTGGGCCTCGGCTCGCTCGAGTACGTGCTCGACAAGGGGCAGGAGGACGACTGGTTCCACTCGCACAGCATCGTCTTCTTCGCCGCCGTGGCCGCGGTCTCGCTGGTGACCTTCGTGATCTGGGAGTGGCGGCAAGAGCACCCGGTGGTGGAGGTGCAGATGTTCCGGAACCGCACCTTCGCGGTGTCCACCCTGATGATGCTGGTGCTGGGCATGGCGCTCTATGGCAGCACGGTGCTCCTGCCGCAGTACCTTCAGGTGTGGATGGGCTACTCCGCCCAGGACGCGGGCATGGTGCTGTCTCCGGGAGGGTTCGTCGTCATCCTGCTCCTGCCCTTCGTCGGCCGGCTGATCTCGAAGGTCGATGCGCGCTACCTGATCGCGTTCGGGTTCGTGATCCTCTCGATCTCGCTGTTCCACATGGCGCACACCATCTATCCCGGGATCGACTTCCGGACGGCCGTGGTCATCCGAGCCTACCAGGCCTCCGGGCTGGCCTTCCTCTTCGTGCCGATCAACACGCTCGCCTATGCGGGCGTGCCGCCGCAGAAGAACAACCAGGTGTCCGGGATCGTGAATCTGGCGCGCAACATGGGCGGCGACATCGGCATCTCCTTCATCACTACGCTGATCGCCCGGCGATCGCAGTTCCACCAGTCGCGCCTGGTGGAGCACGTGGTGCCCTCCGGCGAGTTGACGGCGCGCATCTCCGCCATGGCCCAGCACCTGCAGCAGCTCGGCATCGGGGCGGCGCAGGCGACGAAGATGGCGTACGGACAGCTCTATGGTCAGGTGATCAAGCAGGCGCAGACGCTCGCCTATCTCGATGCGCTGCTGCTGCTCTCGATCTTCACCGCCATCATGGTCCCGGCGGTGCTGCTAACGAGGAAGGCGAAGCCCGGCGCGGCCGCGATGGCGCACTGAGCCTCATCGGGGCCAGGGAGCAGTCAGCCTCACTTCCACGTCCGGCTGGACGCGAAGCGCTCCGAGCATGGCGGCGTACGGCCGGATGCCGTAGTCCGGCTGATGGATGGACGCTTCGGCGACCGCGCGGTCGCCTTCGCGGCGCACGCTGACCGTCTGCCGGCCCTCGCGCCCGCGGATCGCGAGCATTCCTTCCAGCCGCCCCTCGGCCGGCCCGGCGAGCTGCGCGCGGAACTCGATGAAGGGATGGCTGCGCGCGTCGAGCACCTCGCGGACGATAGCCGCCTCGATGTCGCGGCGGTCGCGCTCCGACAAAGCGCCGGGGGCGTCCTGGCCGCCGGCGCGCGCGCAGACGACGCGAAGCGATGACGCATCGAACCGGCCTCGGATGCCGTCCGGCTCGATCGCCACTTCGAAGCGCTCCACCCGCAGCTTCAGATCGTGCCCGACGCCCGCGAGCAGACCAGCCTTCTTCGTGAAGACGAAGCACTCGGCGGCCGACGCGTCGAAGCGCGCTGCTCTCATGGCAACCGCGGAGCCGCGAGGCGGGCCCTCATCCGGCGGTGACGATGCGTGTGACCAGCGGCCAGCCCCAGAACAAGCCGAGGCCGATCGAGAACAGGCCGGTCGCCGCCGCCAGGGCGCGCGCCGCGGCGGGGCGCCGCCCGAAATGCGCCAGCGGCCATCCGGCGATACCGGAGAGCGCGGCCATGCCGAGGATCGATCCGAATCCGAAGAGCGCCACGTACGCCAGCCTCGCCGCGTTGCTCGGAAGGCTGGCGAGAGCGACGGCGGTGAGCGCGCCGCTGCCGGCGAGGCCGTGGACGATCCCGATGATCAGCGGCCGGCCCGCGAGCGTCCAGCGACCGAGGTGGACGTGGCCCGCCGCAGCCTCGTGCTCATGCTGCGCGCGGCCGTGCGCGTGCAACTTCCTCGGCCCCGAGCTCCCTTCCCGCGCCGCCCGGGACAGGGCGCGCGCTCCGAGCGCGAGCAGCATCAGCGCCACGCCGAGCTCGAAAGCGTCGGCCAGTCCCGGCGGCAGACCGGCGCGCAGGACGGTCAGCGCGACCGCCACCCCGAGCAAGGCTACCGTATGCCCGAGGCCCCAGGACAAGCCGAGCAGCAAGGTCTTGCGCGCGCTGCGCTCCTCGGCGACGAGCGTCGAGATGGCGGCGAGGTGATCGGGCTCGCAGGCGTGCCGCATCCCGAAGAGGACACCGAGCAGCGATCCGGCGAGGGCTTCCATGGCCCGACCGGGGTAACACGGACCAGGGAGGCTTGCCACAGAGAGGATCGGCGAATGTCGCGTCATTTGGGGCAGATTGCGAAGCGGCGGCGGTTCTGCGAGGGTTCCTCTCGCGCAAGGGGGTGTCGCCATGTCCCACGCTGCCTTCTGGGCGCTGCTGGCGGGCGCCGTGATCGGCTCGGCTCCATCGCCTGCGGCCGCCGCTTCCACCCGAAAGTATGCCGTTCTCGCGAACGGAGAACGGATCGGGACACTGCAGGCGGTGACCTCCGGAAACGTCGTCGACATCGATTGGCGCATCGACGAGAACGGGCGCGGGCCGAAGATGAAGGAGCGCATCCGCCTCGGCCCGGCGGGTATTCCGATCGGTTGGGAAGTGGAGGGAGTCGGATGGGTCGGAGCGCCGGTCAAGGAGGCGTTCAGCTTCGAGAACGGCGCCGCGCGCTGGAAGACGCTCGACGACGAGGGCGAAGCGCGGGCCGAAAGCGCGCCTCTCTATCTGGCGAACAACTCGAGCCCGTGGTCGCTGGCGCTCGACGTCCGCGCAGCGCTCGCCTCGCCGGATCTGCGGCGCAAGGTGCTGCCCGAGGGCGAGATCCGCGTCGAGAAGCTGCGGCAGGTTCGGATCGGAGACGGCGAAAACGCTTCGACCTTCACCGCCTGGGCGCTCTGGGGTCTCGACGTCCTTCCGACCTACGTGCTCACCGGCAAGAATACCGCCTTC
>Ga0307471_100000829_pt1 | contig 16278 bp, 18 predicted proteins | sample atmos_gasesAM3C__2_FD_204566 | JGI IMG/M metagenome (GOLD analysis project Ga0307471, IMG submission 204566) | Hardwood forest soil microbial communities from Morgan-Monroe State Forest, Indiana, United States - atmos_gasesAM3C_515 | ecosystem: Environmental > Terrestrial > Soil > Temperate... | reverse complement strand
CAATGCCGTTTCTGGCCAGTACTCCAGTTTGCAGACTGCCGAGCCAAATGGGCAGAGGCCGGATCAGTGGAACCTGCACAAGCCTCGTCTTCTGACACTCGACGGCGAGTCCCCCGCTCTTACTTGACCCGCCCAACGCCGAGTGCGACCGCAGTGTGTTGAACACACACCATTTCTCGATCCTAATTGACAGCGAAATTCCATCGTGATACTTACCGCGGATGATCAAATCTTCCGTCAACGATCGCTTGCGGGTGACCTAGGCCGCCGCAAACAACGATATCCGGTCCTGCGCTGCTAGAACCGTCTTGCACGGTTAAGAAAGGGTCTTCAAACCATCAGGCCGCGTGATTTTTAATGACTCCGAGCATAGCATCAACAGTAAGGAGAACTCGATGGCTCAGGTTGATGTTCCGTTAGTGCGTTCACGGTTCGCGCAAACTTCGCGGCGCGACAATTGGTGGATCCAACTCGTGGCTGTCTTCCTCGGGCTTTCCGCGTTTATCGTTTACTCGACCTGGGCAGCCATGCAAGGCCAGCATTACCGGTTCGGCCCCTATCTTTCTCCCTTTTATTCACCGGAGCTGTTTGGTGATCCACTGCGATCCTGGTTCGGCGTGAAACCGGCGTGGATCCCGGTGTGGGTAACCGCCGCAATGCTTATTCTGTGGGCGCCTGGCGGGTTCCGCGTGACGTGCTACTACTACCGCGGCGCATACTACAAGGCCTTTTGGGCGGACCCTCCGTCGTGCGCGGTGGGCGAACCGCGGAAAAAATATCTTGGTGAACGATCTTTTCCGCTGATCCTGCAAAATGTCCATCGTTATTTCCTGTATCTTGCAATGGTATTTTTGGTTCTGCTGGCCCACGACGTGTGGAATGCGTTCTGGTTTGACGGCCACTTTGGCATCGGTGTTGGTACGTTGGTCCTGCTTACCAACGTGGTTTTGCTGAGCTGCTACGCGTTTGGGTGCCACTCGTTGCGCCACCTGATCGGCGGATTTCGCGACCAGCTTTCGGGCGCGCCAGTGCAAAAGCGCGCGTACGATTGCATCACTTGCCTCAACCACGGTCATATGACCTTCGCCTGGTTCAGCCTGTTTTCTGTGGGATTCGCTGACCTGTACGTGCGCATGTGCTCGATGGGCATTTGGAGAGATTGGAGAATTCTTTAGTGAGCGAATATCTCACGCATGAGTACGACGTGCTGGTGATTGGAGCAGGCGGTGCCGGCTTGCGGGCTGCTGCGGAAGCCTCCGCTGACGGCGCCAAAGTCGCAGTGATCTCGAAGTCGCTGCTGGGCAAGGCTCATACCGTGATGGCGGAGGGAGGTATCGCGGCCGCTCTCGCGAATATCGACGAACGCGATAGTTGGCGAGTTCACTTTGCAGACACCATGCGCGGCGGCCAATATCTGAACAGCTGGAGGATGGCCGAATTGCACGCCAAAGAGGCACCGGCCTGTGTGCGAGAGTTGGAGGCATGGGGCGCCGTTTTCGATCGGACAGCAGACGGCCGCATCCTGCAGCGGAATTTCGGCGGGCATCGCTATCCGCGACTAGCGCACGTGGGCGACCGGACAGGTCTCGAGATGATCCGCACCTTACAGGATCACGATATTTATCTAGGCATGGACGTCTTCATGGAATACACGGTCTTCACGCTGTTAAAGGACGGTGACCGCGTAGCAGGTGCATTTGGGTATGACCGCGAACGGGGAAGATTCCATGTGTTTCGCGCCAAAGCTGTCGTCCTAGCGACAGGCGGCATTGGTCGGGCGTACAAAATCACCAGCAACAGTTGGGAGTACACCGGCGACGGACACGCCCTCGCGTATCACGCGGGAGCCGCGCTGATGGATATGGAGTTCGTGCAGTTTCATCCGACAGGAATGATCTGGCCTCCAAGCGTCCGGGGAATTCTGGTCACTGAAGGAGTGCGAGGCGAGGGAGGAGTACTGCGCAACAGGGAGGGCCGCCGCTTTATGTTTGACGACATTCCGGCGGCGTACGCGAATCAGACCGCCGACACAGAAGAAGAAGGCTGGCGCTATACGCAGGGAGACAAGAACGCGCGCCGCCCGCCGGAGCTGCTTACGCGCGATCACGTTGCCCGGTGCATTCGGCGAGAAGTAAAAGAAGGGCGGGGCAGCCCACACGGCGGCGTGTTCCTGGACATTGCCTGGATTAAGGAACGGATTCCCAATGCCGCTGAACACATCAAGAGGAAACTTCCCAGCATGTACCACCAGTTCAAGCAACTGGCGGACATTGATATTACCCAGGAACCGATGGAAGTCGGACCGACTACACACTACATGATGGGGGGCGTCCGTGTCGATCCAGACTCGCAGATGTCCGACGTCCCAGGCTTGTTTGCCGCCGGAGAGTGCGGCGCGGGGCTGCATGGATCGAACCGGCTCGGGGGAAATTCGCTGTCTGATCTGCTGGTCTTTGGTAAACGGGCTGGTGGATATGCCGCGCGGTATGCGAAAGAGAACTCGCTGGGCGCGATCAATCCGGATGAAGTTGCACTAGCGGAAAAGCAAGCGCTGGCCCCATTTGAACGCGATGGCGCAGAAGGACCTTATGCGGTTCAGTACGCCTTGCAGGACATGATGCAGGACCTGGTGGGCATCGTACGCCAGGAAAACGAGATGTTACAGGCGCTCGCGCGCATCGAACAGTTGAAGGCCCGCGCGCAACGTGTTGGCGTGAGCGGGAATCGCGAATACAACCCCGGCTGGCACACAGCCATCGACCTTAACAACTTGCTGACGGTTTCCGAAATGGTGACCATGGCAGCGAGAGAGCGAAAAGAAAGTCGGGGCGCGCATTTCCGCGACGACTATCCCGGGAAGGACGACAAGTTCGGCTCATTCAACATTGTCATCCGAAAAGGCGCTGGCGGCGACCCACAGATTATGCGCGAGCCGATTCCGGAGATGCCGGCGGAGTTGAAGCAAATCATCGAGGAGATGAAGTAATGGCGACCGCGACGTTCCGAATCTGGCGCGGGGAAAAAGGTGCCGGGCAATTTCAGGATTATACGACCGAAGTGGCTCCCGGAATGGTCGTGCTTGATAGTGTCCATCACATTCAGGCTCAGCAGGCTAATGATCTGGCGGTACGATGGAATTGTAAGGCCGGGAAGTGCGGCTCGTGCTCCGCCGAAATTAACGGAATGCCAAAGCTCATGTGCATGACGCGTCTGAATTCGCTTCCGCTTGAACAGCCGGTAACCATAGAGCCCATGAAAGCCTTTCCACATGTTAAAGACCTGGTTACCGAACTGTCCTGGAACTATGAGGTGAAAAAGCGCATAGCGAAATTCAAGCCGCGCCGTCCCGACGCTCCGGACGGGACGTGGCGCATGGCACAAGGAGATGTTGATCGTGTCCAAGAGTTTCGCAAATGCATTGAGTGTTACCTTTGCCAGGACGTGTGCCACGTGCTTCGTGAACACCATATGCACGACCAATTCATCGGTCCGCGTTTTTTGGTTTATGCGGCGGCGCTGGAAATGCATCCACTGGACGAGGCAGATCGCATCCCCGAGCTGAGTGCTCAGGGCGGCATCGGGCTGTGCAACATTACAAAATGCTGCACGAAGGTGTGTCCGGAGAACATCACTATCACCGACAACGCCATCATTCCTTTGAAGGAGCGTGTTGTGGATCGCTTCTTCGACCCATTGACGAAGCTGTTCCGCATGTTCAAAGCCGATAGCGGCTAGGAGGTCTTCATGCATTTCAATCTGAAGTCCATCTCGACCGGTGGCGTTCCCAAAGCGCTAGAGAAAGCCGAACGTTACCGGCTTCTGAACGAACCGAGCCTCGCCGAAAGCATTTGCCTGGACATTCTGGCTATTTTGCCCACGTATCAAGAGGCACTGGTTTCGCTCCTACTTGCGCGAACCGATCAGTTTGACAGCGGCGTTACTTTGAAATCGGCTCAGGAGGTGCTGGTGCGCATAGAGGGTGAGTACGAGCGCGCCTATTACGCTGGCATTATCTCGGAACGCCAAGGACACGCGCACCTGCGGCGAGGCGGGCCTGGCAGTAGCACAAACACCTATCACGCACTGCGCGAGGCGATGGAACACTACGATCGAGCCGAAGCGCTCCGCCCTCCTGCCAATGACGACGCGATTCTGCGGTGGAACGCGTGTGCGCGAGTCATTATGCGCAGCCCGGAGATTCGCCCGCCAGTCGACGTGGAAGTTCAACCCATCACTGGCGAGTAGCAGAGGATTCCAAATGTTCGCGCTTGGCAGGCGCAGGGACCGCCAGCGAACTCAGGAATACGGTCAACTAAGCGAGGGCTTGTCGCAGGTATCCTGCTACGTCGCTAACGAAACGATGGACTGAGACCTCCGCGATGCGGTGACCAACGATCGCATTCATGGCTTTTCCTACGGCGCCGAATGGTGGTTCGTAAAGGCCCCAGAAATCCAACTGCGTTTCGGTGGCGGTCAGCGAGTAGATGGAAAGCTCGGCCTTCATGAGCGGAAACAAGTGTGGCTTGGTCGAGGCTTCCCATTCGAGAAGCAAGCGGGTAACCGGAGTGGACATAGCATCAAGAACCTTCTCCTCGACATTCTTGACGGAAATAGTGATATCGGTTTTGACCCCAACACCGCCAATGTCGACGTTAAGTTCGGCAGCGATCGATTGCGCCCGGTAGGCGGCAGCCTTCGTCGCCGACTGGAACACGGTGAGTGCGTGCTGCTTCAATGTATCGCGGACGCGTTCGTAGGGATGGTTCACGTAGTCGTAACAGCGAATTTCAGGTCCTTTACTCATCAGCGTCACTCCGGCCAGTTTGACAGACTGTCTTCACACTGGCGGTCGCAGAACTGTGCCACACTGCGACTATCGGAGGTCTGTTGCGTGCCAGAACAAATACTGCGAAACGGTCCGCTTCTGGGAGGTTGCTCACGCGGCTTTCAGCCGATTGCGGTAATAATCGGCAAGCCGGAAGTACGCGCTGAGCAGCGCGTTGTTCAGGAGGGTTGAAGTTCCTCTGGCGCTCAAATGAGGGGCGCCATATCCAAGAAGCGGGGGTTCGCAGCCTCGCTGGCCGGAGAAAGTGGAAGGTATGGAGACGTCTAAACGGGCACGAAGGCGAAAGCGAAGGCAAATCGGGGTAGTGGAGGTGTGGACGGGCAGACTGCTCGACAGTCCCGGCGCATCCCGACCCCAACCCCTCCCTACGATCAGTCGGCGCGCCCGGAACGTGGTTTGTGCGAGAAAATGTGGCAAAGCGAGCCACCGAGGAAGTCGCTTGTATTGACTGGTCTCGCCAACTTCCGGATGGTCACTCGGAAGTTATCCGTAGATACGATTTCCAGTTGGTTAGCTGGACGCATAGTGGCGTTCTCGTCCACTTGACCGGCAGCTTTCGCGGCGGATTCCATATGGGCGGATTCCATATGGACGGGATCGCTGTTTACCTGGAGTTGAGGCGTTCGTAGCAAACTATTTTGCACGGACTTCACGGGCCAGGATACGGCGTTCGGGTCCTTAGCCTTCTAAGTGGACCACTATACTGAACGCGGCGCAGAGGCCGCCAGTATGGGACATCGGGAAGAGACAAGCAAGCGTTCGCAGGCTTCTACGAACTGCCGATGCCCTCGGTTGAACTGTGCGGCTTCTTAGAGGCCTGCCGTTCAATCTCGCCACAGTTTGTAGACGACCGTCTTCGGCTTTCCCATACAGACGGGCGTAAAATCGGACTTAGGACCTGGGCTGGAAAAATACAGAACAGTTCGGTCGACCCTGTTCAAGATATATGAGTCCTTCTCGCAGGGATCTGTCGAAACGTTCTCGCCATCTGCCGTGATCTGATTTGCGCCCCAGTGTGTGATTGGTAGGATATCGACCTTGGTGACAATCTTATTCCCCATCACAATTTGAGCAGAGGCCAACGCGCAGATTCCAAACTTTTTGATGCACCGAATTTCTAAACTGATCTTGAGTGGCTTTTCCGCTGGGTCTTGGGCAACCCAACTATTACCCCAAGCTTCGACTTCCTCACCGTACCAACAGAAAGTCATATTCTCATTGCACGGATTGGGTTTTTCCTGACTCTTCGTCTGCGAGGCTGTCGTCGCTATAAAGAACAAAAAGAGCACAATTGCGAACATGTTTTTCATGATTTCTCCTGTCACCTCACCACACTTGCGCTAGTCGAGATTGATGAACCCGAGTCGACGTAATAAACGAAAACAAAATCCTTCGAAACCAATACTTGTCAGGTTGTGGAACGGAATCCTTGGCATTTGGCGGAAAAGTATCACAGGCCGCGTATAGATTAGAAGGGGGTGATGGCAAGGCAACAGGATGAGGCGGGCCGGGTGGTGCGTTGTTCGCCGGGGCGCTCATCTGAACGGGCCGCTAGGTGCCAGCATCTGCTGGATAACTTTCAGACTGTGACAATAGACCCCGAGACTCTAAAGGTAAAACTCGACGGTCTACTGCCGCTCATCTCGCCATCCCCCGACCAGGATTTCTACCAGCGTTCTTCCGGCAATTCTTGGTGAGCTCCTACGCGAAGGTGTTTCTCTGCTACGCGGCCTTTCGCCTCATTTGGTATCTTCATCTGTGTTCGGTGAGCCGTGTGACGGTCCTCGACGATCAGGATTCAGCCTCGGTGATACTGAAAGAAGACAATAACGGTTCGGGAGAATTCGTCCGAGTGACGCCGAAACCTACCGTGACAATTTCTCCTGGCGATGAGCGAGCCAGAGCTCTCGAACTTCACAACGAGGCCCATCGCCTTTGTTTCATCGCCAGATCGGTGAGATTCGCAGTTGAGATCGTCCCAGAAATCATTGCAGCATGGGAGACGTCTGAGTAGCCTTGGACACAATCTTCCAGTGGTCCCTGGACGTATTGAGGAAATCGGAGACGTTCCATTTTGCTGAGTACGGACGTAATATTCCCCTTCTGCGGAGGGTTCCGATCTCAGTGATTGTGGCTGTCAGAGTCCTTTCTGTTGTCCCCGTCGTTGTCGTTGTGAAGACGCTCTGCTTGGACCTGCCCGCGGATTTCGCCTGCCGGGAATTGTTTTGTGTGGATATTCCCGTACGCGGTATCGGATGCCAGTGCGGCTGCGACCCCGGCGAAGTCGCCAGCAGTTATGTTTTGGGCGGTGGGCCCTACAACGCCTGTCGCGGTGATTGTTCCTGTCACGGTTACCTCTCCTGAAGTGTCGTCAGGGCAGGTTGGGGTTCCCGCGGGACCGTTGCCCAAATTCGAACAAAAGAACACCATGATCCCACCGGCCACGTGCTCTTTGCCGAAATGAATGTGAGACTGCAAGACGTTGGCTAGGCCAGAATAGCTCAGAGTGTAAGTGAGCGTTTGAGCGGTCTTGTCAAGAGTCAGTTTGAGCGTCGCTTGCCCCGTTGACAAGATGGCTCCGGTTTCACCTGCACCCAGACCGCCCACCTCTTGGAAGCCGGAGAACTTGGCCGAATATTCCTGCGCACGGGCAGGAACTGACAACAACAAAAGCATGACAGCGGCCAATAGATTTCGACTCATTGATCCCTCCCTCCAGCAGATTTTCTTGGTTATAGGGCCGAACAGCGCGAATTATACACCCGCTCGCCTGACTGAGCTTGGCTCCTTCACGGGCAAACTGGACATCCGCAATCAAACGTCGCGACGAATGCCCAACTGAGTGTTAGAAGAACGAATCGACGGCGTTTTGTGAGTCCTGCGCTGTTCCTCGGTAGGTGCCGCGGCACATGCAACACATGATTGCGCCGGCATATCCGGTCATTGCATCCATCATTAGCGTACGCCAAACGAAAGGTGGAGCCAAGACTTCCCTTACGGGAAGCATGAATAACCCCTAGAGTATGGGTCGTCATCGGTGATAGTTTCTTTCGCAGGCATATCGAACTAGAGGACTATATGGAAACCCTTCGCAAAGTGCTCCAACAAGTGGAAACGAAAGGGGTGGCGATTGGCCACTTCAACATTTCGGACCTGGTCACGTTGAAGGCGGTTTTCGAGGCGGCGCGGGAGCTAAACGTCCCGGTCGTCGTCGGAGTATCCGAAGGGGAACGCCAGTTCATGGGTGTTCGCCAAGTCTCTGCGATGGTGAAGAGTTTACGCGAAGACTACAATTTCCCCATTTTCTTGAATGCGGATCACACACATTCCCTGACCAGCGCCATAGAAGTCGCGAAAGCTGGATTCGATTGGATCGTGTTCGATGTTTCGACGCTGCCCTTCGAGCAAAATGTTCGTCAAACAAAAGCAGCTGTCGAAACATTGAAGGCTTTGCGTCCCGACATTCTTGTGGAAGGGGAGATCGGCGACATCGGCAGCGGTTCCGAGATCCACGATTCCGCTCCGGATCTGCAGAAAGGACTCACGGACCCCGCCGAAGCCAAACAGTTCGTGGATGAAACCCGAGTCGATACACTGGCTCCTGCCGTTGGCAACATGCATGGAATGCTCAAGAGCATGGTCGCAGGAGATGTCAGGAAGCGATTAGACATTGAGCGCATTCGTGCGATCAAAGCGGAGGCCAGGATCTCGATGACGTTGCACGGCGCCTCAGGAACCGACGACGACGACTTACGAGAAGCAATCGCAGCAGGTATGACAGTTGTGCACATCAATACCGAAGTGCGGCTCGCGTGGCGACGCGGAATGGACGGAGCTCTCGCGGAACAGCCAAATGAAATTGTTCCTTATAAAATCCTGCCGCAGGTGGTTGATTCTGTAAAGCAGGTCGTGGCGGCGCGATTGGCGCTGTTTAGCAGCGGGCCGCGGGCGCGTCCTGCTGCCAAGTAGTGGCCGCGGTTCATCCCAGGCGAGCAGCGAGAGACGATGGATTGAGTTCAACTCTGATAAGCAGTCGTGAACATGCCTAGATCGCAAGAAATCCCGAGTCTTTGGCGACCATTTCACACGCCAATCTTTCGCAATCTACTCCTCGCGAGCGTTGTTTCAGACATCGGCGCGTTCATGCAGAGCGTGGGTGCCGCCTGGCTTATGGTTTCGCTTAAAGCCGGGCCGATGTATGTCGCGCTCACGCAGACCGCCTCCGCTTTGCCATTCTTCGTTTTCGCGCTTCCCGCTGGAGCCATCGGTGACATCGTTGATCGCCGCAAATTAATCCTTTACACAGAGACCTGGATGGTTGGCGTCGCCCTTGTGCTCGCTGCAGTAACTCTCACCGGGTTTGTCTCACCGCTGCCGCTGCTGATTCTGACCTTTGCATTATCGGCCGGCGATGCTTTCGAGTCGCCCAGTTGGCGCGCCGTCTTGCCAGAACTTGTCAAGAAAGAGGACCTTCCCGCTGCGTCCGCACTCAACGGCATCGAATTCAACTTCGCGCGTGCTGTCGGACCTGGTCTTGCAGGCCTCCTGATCGCGGCGGCAGGCGCAGGCTCGGCATTTCTGCTAAACGCCGTTTCCTTCATCGGTGTAATCGTTGTCGTTGCGCGCTGGAAGCCAGTGCTCAAGAAACGAACCACGCCACCAGAAACTGTGAAGGGCGCAACCGTAGCGGCAATACGCTATGTCCGCTACTCACCCGTCATCCGCACTTTGCTAACTCGTTCCGGACTGGTGATGTTCTTTGCAAGCGGGCTCCTGGCCCTGCTGCCTTCTCTCGCTCTCATCGTACAGAACAACCCGACAGCCTACGGCCTCCTGCTCGGATGCTTTGGCTTGGGTGCTGTGTTGGGCGCTCTCGTAATGCAGCGCGTGCGAGCCCGCTGGTCGACCGAAGCTGTCGTGAGCGGCGGTGTCGCGGTTTTCGGGCTCGCCACTTTGGCCACCAGCACCTTGCGATCATTGCCCGCACTAAGCGCAGTCATGCTCCTCGCAGGCTCTGCGTGGATCGTTTTCCTTTCACTTTTGAATGTGCTAGTCCTGAATCACGCTCCTGACTGGGTGCGCGCCCGCGTCCTTGCCATTTCCACTTTGGTCTTTCAGGGAGCAATCGCTGCTGGAAGCGCGGCATTTGGCGCTGTCGCTGCGCGTTTCGGCATCGGTGACGCCCTGCTTTGCGCGGGTGTCGGAACCATTGCGACAACGGCGTTGTCGCCATTCTTGCGCTTGCCGGACACCGCCGTCGATCTAACTTCATGGAATCATTGGCGATTGCCCGCCACCGGTGACCACGCCCTTCCGACAGACGACGACTTTGGCCCAGTCCTTGTTACGGTCGAATATCAAGTTGCTTCAGAAGAAGCCTCGGAGTTCCTTGCAGCGGTTCGTCGACATGGACGGATTAGACGTCGCGACGGTGCGCGGAGCTGGGGCATTTTCCGCGACATGGAGAATGAGGATAGGTACGTTGAAACGTTCATCGTCGCCTCCTGGGCCGAGCATCTCCGCCAACACGAACGCCTGACGCTCGCGGATCGCGAGGCAGAGGAGCGAGTCCAGCGATATGTCCGGTCCGAGTCGAAGGTGCGGCACCTAATTTCAGTTGCACGACGGTGATTATGTAACGGCCGGCAGTGGCAGGCATAACCAGCTTCGAAAGGCTGTCCATTTGACGGGCTTCCTTTCCGAGCCATAATTGCCAGACTCATGGCCAACATCATTCGGCAACCGTGTGACGAGGGACTGCTCGCGTCGGGCGTGACTGCCGCTCCGTGTACCAAGGCTTCGGCGCCATGGATTCTCGCCGCGACCATTCTGGGATCGAGCATGGTGTTCATTGACGGCACGGTGGTTAATGTAGCCTTGCCGACGCTGCAAGCAAATCTAAACGCTACTGCCGTGGATGTGCAGTGGGTCGTTGAGTCTTACGCCCTTTTCTTGGCGGCACTGTTGCTCGTGGGAGGTTCGCTTGGTGACCACTTCGGCCGCAGATTGATCTTCAGCGTCGGCGTCGGGCTCTTTGCCTTGACTTCCGTCTGGTGCGGACTCGCGCCCAGCATCCTACAACTCATCGCAGCACGAAGCGTTCAAGGGGTGGGTGGCGCATTGCTGGTTCCTGGCAGCCTTGCCATCATCAGCGCCTCCTTCGACAATGAAGATCGCGGGCGAGCAATCGGAACGTGGTCAGGGTTTACCGCGATTACAGCGGCGGTCGGACCAGTTATGGGCGGCTGGCTGATCGAAAACGTTTCTTGGCGCGCGGCTTTCTTTGTCAACGTCCCGCTAGCTGTTGTGGTCTTAGTGCTGGTTTTTTGGCATGTCCCGGAGAGTCGCGACGAGCAGGGGCACAATGGACTGGACTGGATGGGCGCTGTGCTTGCAACAGTCAGCCTAGGCGCAATCGTCTACGGCCTGATCGAGTCCTCTTCCCTGGGCTTTGGCAACCTACAAGTGCTTACCGCTCTTATCCTGGGAGTTGTCACATTTGGATTCTTCGTTTTCACGGAAACACAGAGGAAGAGCCCGATGTTGCCGCTCACCCTGTTCCGTTCGAGGGATTTTAGTGGGGCAAATTTATTGACATTGCTCTTGTACGCCTCCCTCTCCGGCGCACTCTACTTCCTTCCTCTGAATCTGATTCAAGTGCAAGGATACACCGCAACTTCGACCGGCGCCGTGCTGCTTCCCTTCATCCTTATCATGTTCCTACTTTCGCGCTGGTCGGGTGGGCTGGTGAAGCGCTACGGGGCGAAGCTTCCACTGGTGATGGGGCCCGTCGTCGCCGCGCTTGGTTTCGGTCTCCTTATGAGACCTGGGATAGGCGGCAGCTACTGGACGACCTTTTTCCCGGCGGTGGTGATGCTCGGCTTCGGGATGTCGATCAGCGTTGCGCCACTCACGACCGTTGTGATGAACGCGGTCGGAGAAAGCCGGGTCGGCATCGCTTCCGGCGTGAATAACGCCGTGTCGCGCACGGCAGGACTAATAGCCGTCGCTGCTCTGGGGCTTGTCATGGCGCATGTATTCAATAAACGCTTCGATCGGCGATTGTCCAGCATCCGGGTTTCAACTGAGGTCCGGCGTGCACTCGACGCCCAGCGCGTTAAGTTAGCTGGCGCGGTCGTCCCCGACGATCTCGATCCTGGAGTCCAGAAAGCACTGAGGCAAGCGATTGACGAGTCATTCGTTTCGGGATTCCGCAAGGTCATGACAGTCGCAATGGTGCTGGCGCTCCTGAGTGCGCTCGTCGCATGGCTGCTGATTAGTGGCAGAACGGGTTAGTTAATTCGGAGCGCAGTTCCTCCGACTGAAGACGAGGCTTGGGCCCCCATCGCAATCAAGGCCATGGCGGCCAAGCTAGCTCGCTTGCTCTACCGAATGATGCGCTATGGGATGCGGTTCGTCGATCGCGGGGCAGAGTTCTACGAGGCGCAGCACCGCCGACGCCAGATCGACTCCCTCAAGCGGAAAGCGGCCAACTTAGGATTGCAAATCGTTGCAGCCCCAGCGGCCTAGGTGGAATTTCTGGAGAGCTCTCTTGGCGCGCTTGAGAGGAGCGCGGGTACAAGACTTTCTGCTCAGCGCGTGTGTTGGCCTCTCACCTGGGTTCCTCACGATGGAGAACCAATCTGATAGCCCGGGCTGTGAGTTTGATGTTTACGGGTATTCCCTTTGATCAGACGACATCTCATTGCACTTGGGGGGAGGAGGAGAAATCGCACGTGGAGTTCAGCTACCTTTCCAGCGAACTGCGGTCCCAGTTGCCAAGCGTTGCTGCGGCCTCGTACGTGCTTTGGCAAAACTCGAGTAAGGAAACCGTGGGTGACTCCGCCTTGCGTACATCGTCGTACATGACAAGGAATTCGCCGAGCTGCCGGTCGTAAAAGGCGGCATCCGGACGGACCCGCTTGCCTTTGAATCCCTGTGGTTCCGGAGCCGCATATGAGTAGAACGCCGCACCCCGGACGTTGCCGCTGCCGGGCCAAAAGCCGACACTGCTCACTTCGTGGGAATAGGCTTCTCGAGTCATAGCGTCGGCTCCGGATCGCTCCGGGGCCCGGCGGCCAGAGAACCGCGTGACCGCAAGATCAAAACTTCCCCAGAAGAAGTGCACCGGGCTGGACTTGCCAATAAATCTGGCCCTGAACTGGTTGAGAACCGTATCCACCGACAACAGGATGCGCCAGAATTTCTCAACCAAGGTGGGGTCGTACGAAGCGTGCACCCGATCCTGATCAAAAGCAATCGGATCGGGAATTTCGACCGGCATTCTCCAAATCTTGAGTTCAATTTTCGCCGATCGAAGCAATTCCATGAATTCCTGGTAGAAGTCTGCCACTGAGCGCGCCTCTAATGGGAGTGTCTTCACCAGTCCGTCACTCGTCTCCAGCACAAGTTGGTGTCGTATGAAGTCAAACCACAGTTCGAACGCTCTTTCGCCATAGGGGATACGAGATGTCGTCAAACCGCGGGCCGTCACGTACAACGGAATATTCCACCAGTGGTTCACGATCGGTGTCAGACGGAGCCGCACCTTACCAACGATCTGGGTCCACAGATGGAGCGTGGCGTACGTGTCTTTCCATGAACTGAGAGGCAGAGCGGGCCAGCATTCCGGCTGATCGGCAGCGGCGTGAGCCATGGTGACCTCATGGATATCCTACTCCTCGGTGAGAGCCTTACTCCACTACGCTAAGACCTCGTTGAAAACTCACTCGTTGAAGCGAATCGTGCGAGTGCAATAGACGGAGTCTGTTTTTATGCCTCGGCCCGGATTCAACGATCGATCTTCTGTAGCCGCTCCCGGAAGTACTCTTTCCAACTCTCCGGCAATGCGGCGACTTGCAAGGCCCTCCGCACCGACTTCACGTCTTCCTGTCCGTACCTCTTCGCGATATACAGTCGTGTGATTTCAGAAACGGGAACGGCGTTTGGGTCTCGGGCGGTCACCTTGATTTCATCGCCGACGCCCACTTCTCCCTCACTTATGACCGCAAAATAGAAACCAGTCCGGCCGCTGACGAGGAATCGTTTTACCATGTCGTCCGACTGAAATCGGATACCCAGTTTGTAGCATGGGAGGCGCGGCTGCGCCACCACCAGCTCTCCAGTCCCGATCGAAAAATGGTCGCCAAGATGAACCGAATCCTCCAGCAATCCTTTTGTTGTGAAGTTTTCTCCAAACATGCCCGGCGGCAACTCCGTGTCCGGCAGCTCTCGCTTCCAGTAGTCGTAGTGTTCGATCGGGTAGCAGTAGACGGCTTTGTCCTTGCCCCCGTGAACACTCAGGTCCGCCTGACGGTCGCCGTCCAAATTGAGTTTGCGCAGTGCGGCGCGGCCTTCAACGGGTTGCTTGTAGATCGCGGTGATTACGCGATGCCCGTGCCACGTTACTTCTCGAGGGAGTCCGACGTTTACGGAGACGAGCTTCATCTTCCTGGTCCTTGGCTTGTCCAGAGTTGTGGACCCAAGACTACCACTAGGTAGTCAACTCCTGAAATTCAGCCATCTGCGGATACAATCCAATTTCCAATGGATTGACAGTGTCCAAAGTATTCGACAGAGAACTCTCGCCACCTAAGGGTTAAGCCCTCTCTCCTGACCCTGTATTCTCCGTCCTGTCAATATCTTGAAGGAACGCTCGTTTCTTCTGGCGAAACGGTACAACGCGTGCTTTCCAGGAATGTGGAAGTTGAAATCGAAATCGTAGGTCAGACTAAGGGCGATTCACCATGAAACCAATTACGCAGGAAAAAGACAGGCTCGGATTTGTCGGGATCGGCTATATGGGCCGACCGATCGCACGGAGGTTGCTTGAATCCGGCTTCCAGTTGACAGCGTGGGACCGGGACCACAGCAAGGCGGAGGAACTAATTCAATATGGCGGCAACGTAGCGCAGAACGTTGCGGAACTTTCCTCCAGTTGCAGCGTCCTGTTGTCGTCCCTACCTAGCGATGAAGCTGTGCTGGACATTTATAGAGGACCCGACGGCGTTTTCGCCAATGCGCATAGCGGCTCGCGGGTCATCGACCTGAGCACGGTATATCCCGAGACCTCGCAGGAACTCTCTAGACTGGGTGCAGAGCATGGAGTTGAGGTTCTCGACGTGACTATATCGGGGAGCACTCCTGCCGCTGAAAAGGGGTTGCTGACCCTGTTCGGGGGCGGAAACAAGGAATGCTTCGACGGCGCCGAGTCGATCTTTCGCGTTATCGCGCAAAAATATTTTTATCTCGGGTCGAGCGGCTCCGGAGCAACGATGAAACTTGTCGTGAATACGCTGCTGGGAGTTGGCATGCAGGCGATTGCCGAAGCCGTCGCGCTCGGCGAGAAAGCCGGTCTGGATCGCAATCGCTTGCTGGATGTGTTGTCCCAGACTGCGGTGGTCGCTCCAGCGCACGCTGGCAAACTGCAGAGAGCGAAGCAGAGCGACTACAGCCCGCAATTTCCGATTCGGCTAATGAACAAGGATTTCGGGTTGATTCTCAATCTCGCGGCGGCCGTTGGCGCGCGAATGCCCGCAGCTGGAGTGGCTTTTGAGATTAATGCGCGGCAGTTGGACGAGGAACAGGAGCAAGATTTCTCGGCGGTGATTCTGCAAATGGAAAAGCAAGCTCATTTGGATGTCGGGGGACGAAAGCCAGGCTTGAATTGGCGTCGCCGCGACGAAAGAGTAAGTTTACTAGGATGAAGTTTATCGCTTGTGTATCCGTTCGTGGGGAAGCGTGAAAACGCTTCAACCGACAGGAGAAGAAGGTAGGTCATGAACGACAAGAACAATCCATCGAGCCAAGAACATGTAGATCATCCGTATCTCACGTCGGCTTCGCCAACTCCCGACACCGCAGGGTCCAGCATTTCGCGCCGGGGATTCCTCGGGTTTGCGGCCGCGTCAATTGTCCTGGCCCACGCTGACCGGCAGTCCCCGCGATCGGAATCAAGAAACGGCATTCCTTATCGAACGCTGGGCCGCAGCGGAGAGAAAGTTTCGCTCGTCGGGCTCGGCGGTTATCATCTCGGCAAACAGGCGGATCCCCGGGAAAGTATCCGCATCATCCGCACGGGTCTCGATGAAGGGATCAATTTTCTGGACAACTGCTGGGACTACAACGGTGGCGAGAGTGAAATCCGCATGGGCAACGCGCTGCGGGAAAGTTACCGCCAAAAGGCTTTTTTAATGTCCAAGATCGACGGGCGCACGAAATCCGCTGCTACTAGCCAGATCAACGAGTCTCTGCGCCGCCTTCAGACTGACCGGATCGATCTGCTCCAATTCCATGAAGTGATTCGTGACACTGACCCGGATCGCATTTTTGCCGAGGGCGGAGGGATGGAGGCCGTCCTGAAGGCAAAAAAGGCGGGCAAGATCCGCTACATCGGCTTCACCGGTCACAAGAGTCCAGACATCCATTTGAAA
>Ga0307471_100000828_pt1 | contig 16284 bp, 10 predicted proteins | sample atmos_gasesAM3C__2_FD_204566 | JGI IMG/M metagenome (GOLD analysis project Ga0307471, IMG submission 204566) | Hardwood forest soil microbial communities from Morgan-Monroe State Forest, Indiana, United States - atmos_gasesAM3C_515 | ecosystem: Environmental > Terrestrial > Soil > Temperate... | reverse complement strand
GCTGAGGAACAGCTTTATTCGATCGTTGACCGTCTCGGCGTCGCGAATCTTGTCTGCTTCCAGGTTCGAAAGATAGTCCTTCTGCGCCGCCGGCCGTGCTTCTACGACGGAGGTTGCCGTCAGTATCCAACATGCTGCCAGAAACATCTTTGCTGCCGATTTCATGGTTGTTTCTCCGGTGGCGGGGGCGTCGCCTTCTCGTTCAGCGGGCGCAGTGGGAAGAGCAATCGCAGCAGCTCGTCGTCGATGGCGATCAGATCCAGCCGCACGAGCTGCAGCGGCGGCTTGAACTGCTCCGGCGCCACCAGCAGGCTTTCCGCTGTCTCGCGAATCCCCTTGCGCACGTGAATCTCCAGCTGGCGATACCCATTCGGCTGCTTTTCCGCGTTGGGGTGTTGTTTCTTCAATGCCTCTATCGCATCGCGAACATTGTCGCGGTACTTTTCCAGCGTCAAGCCCACGGTGCTGTTGTCTCCCGCCTTTTCGGCTCGCCGCGCCTCTTCAAATTGAGCGTCACCGAGCTTCTCAAGCATCTTGGCCTTGTGAACGGCATTCGGTTCGCGGTCAAACCGTGATTGAAGATCGGCCAGCAGGTTGCCCGCCTGGGGCGGATACCCCAAAACAAAAAGCGCCAGGCTGCAAAGTGCTCCCAGGTTCGTCCCGCGGGCCTTCATGCCGTCACCTTTTTTGCTCCAGCATGCGTCGCAACGCCTTGCTCCGCTCTCGTGCCTGCCACATCTGATCAGGATTCTTCTCCTGATCCAGATCGAGGAATTTCTGGTAAGCCTCCAGCGCGGGCTTCAGCTGTTTCAGCTTATCGTAGCAAAGCGCGCGAATAAACCACGTTCCGGCGGCCGGCTGTTCGACTTTTGCAATCTGGTCAAGCGTCCCGAGGGTGGCAGCATAATTTCCACCCAGGTAGTACGTACTGCTCAGGTCCTTCCAGTACGCTAAATTCTTTCCATCCAGTTGCAAGGCTGTGCGCAACTCTTTTTCGGCGGAGGGAAACTCGTGCTTCTGCATGTACACGCGGCCGAGTCCGCCGTGAAGTTCGGCATCGCCCGGCGCCAAAGCCAAGGCTTGACGGAGCGTCTCGATGGCATCACTCCATTTCTTCTGACCGGTCTGGATATCGGCGCGGAGTTTGAGCAATTCCAGTGATGGCTTTCCGCCATTCGTGCGGCTCATCTCTGCATACGCTGCATCGAATTGCTGTTGCTCCAGGAGCAAGTGCACAAGCCGAGCACGCACTGCCGAGTCCGCTGGCTGCGCGGCGAGATACTTCTGGTATGCTTCCACGGCATCCGCTTTTTTCTGAGCATCGAGGCTGCGCGCCAGGCCGAGAAGCGCTCGAGCCTCCTGCGACTGTCGCTCGAGCACGTTCCGAAATCTCGCCTCCGCATTTGTCGGGCGATTCAGCGCGAGGTATGCATTGCCGAGATGCACGAGTGTGTCCACATCCTGCGGATCAAGCGCCACGGCGTTTTCAAACGCTGCCGCCGCCGCGGCCAGGTCTCCGCTGCGCTCCAAGGCAACTCCCAAGAGAAAATGTGGCCGGCTCTGGGCTGGAAGAAGTGCGGCCGCCTTCGTGAGCGGTGCAACCGCCGCGGCAGGGTCCTTGTCCAGAAGAAGAATCCCCAGGTCCAGATAAGCCTCCGTCATTTTCGGATCGAGAGCAATCGTGCGTTCGTATTCGGAGCGCGCCTCATCGGTCTTTTTCAACGCGGTGTACACAAATGCCAGTTGAAAATGCGCGTAGGCGAAGTCCGGCTGGTCGGCGATCACTTTTTGCAGCGGCGCGATGGCCGCTTCGAATTCGTTTCTGTCGATATCCCGGCGCGCCTCATCCAAAAGGTCGTTCAGGGGATTTGCCACTTTTTGAGACTTGGACGTTACCGCTGATTTTGGTTTGGAAGACTCTTGCGCGCGAGCCGTCATCCTGGAGCTGATCGCCGGCGCAATCGTTTGCGCCAGCACGAGGCTCAGAACGATCCTCGCGCAACGTGGATCGAAGCAGCCAACTGTTCGAACGGCGGAATGCATCATGGTTCAGCTGGAGAAGTCTTGACTCCGTTCGGAATTGTAGCCGATGGGCCTGCTGCTTTGGATGCGCCGTTCCCGGCGCGCTTTGCCTGCCCGTTTCCATTCAAGACACGCGAAAGATAGCGCCCCGTGTATGATTGCGCGTTGCGTGCCACTTGCTCCGGCGTGCCGGTCGCGACAATTTTTCCGCCCTGGTCGCCGCCTTCGGGGCCCAGATCAATCAGCCAGTCCGCCGATTTGATCACGTCAAGATTGTGCTCGATGACGAGCAGTGACGCTCCGCCCTCCAGTAATTTTCGGAACGCGCTCAGCAGCTTGGCAATGTCGTCGAAGTGCAATCCCGTCGTGGGTTCGTCGAGAATATATAGGATTCCTTCATTGTCCGTGCGCGTCAGATGCGCGGCCAGCTTGAGCCGCTGCGCTTCCCCGCCGGAAAGCGTCGTGGCGGACTGGCCCAGCCGCAAATATCCGAGTCCAATCTCATTCAGAATTCTGAGCTTCGAAACAATCTTCGGCACATTCACAAAGAACGCCAGCGCTTCCCGGACCGTCAGCTGCAGCACCTCATGCACGTTCTTCCCGCGATAACGGACTTCCAGAACTCCGCTCTTGAATCGCGTGCCGCGGCATTCTTCGCAAATTAACTCCACGTCCGCCAGGAACTGCATTTCCACCGTAACCGTGCCGTCGCCTTGGCACGTTTCGCACCGCCCGCCCGGCACGTTGAACGAAAAATGCCCGGCGGCGTAGCCGCGTCGCTTGGCGTCCGGTGTCTCGGCAAACACTTCCCGGATCGCATCGAAGGCTTTCAGGTACGTCGCCGGATTCGAACGCGGCGTTCGTCCAATCGGCGATTGATCCACGATAATCACTTCGCGAATCTCATCGTCCCCGTCCAACCGATCACAGAACTCTTTCACGCTCCCGCCGGCCCGTTTGGCGGCCAGCGCTTTATATAAAACATCGTGCACCAGCGTGGATTTTCCGGAACCGCTGACGCCCGTAACCACCACCAGCGTACCGAGTGGAATCATCAAATCCAGATTCTGCAGATTGTGCAGACTCGCGCCGAAGAGCCGCAGGACTTTTCCTGCCGGCTTGTGCCGCACGTTAGGCACAGGAATGCGCAGCTCGCCGCTCAAATAGCGCCCCGTTAGCGACTTGTGCTCCTCCAGCATGGCATCGTATGGGCCGGCAAAGAGCAGTTTCCCGCCAAGCTCGCCCGCGCCCGGACCGAGATCGATGACGTAATCCGCCGCGTGGATCGTGTCGGGGTCGTGCTCCACAACCAGAACCGTGTTCCCCAAATCGCGCAGCGATTTCAGAATGTCAATCAATCGTTGCGTGTCCCGAGGGTGCAGACCGATCGACGGTTCGTCCAGCACGTACAGCGCGCCAACCAAGTGCGAACCGAGCGACGTCGCCAGCTGAATGCGCTGTGACTCCCCGCCGGAAAGCGTCGACGTCAGGCGATTCAACGAAAGGTAATCGAGGCCGACCTCATCCAGGAATTGCAAGCGCGTCCGGATCTCTTCGAGAATCTTGTCCGCGATTTTCAGCTGCTCTTCGGAAAGTTTCATCGACGAGAAAAATACCCGCGCCTCTTTCACCGTCAGCTTGCAAACTTCGGTAATCGATTTCCCCGCCACCCGCACGGCCCGCGCCTCCGCGCGCAAGCGCGTCCCGCCGCAATCCGGGCATGTAGCGTAGCCCCGGAACCGGCTCAGAAAAACGCGCACGTGCAATTTGTATTTTTTGCGTTCCAGCCAGGCAAAAAATCCTTTCACGCCTTGGTAGTCGTTTTCCGGATCGCCCTCGAGTATCAACCCGCGCTGTTCCTCGCTAAGCTGCCGCCACGGCACATTCGTCGGGATGCCCCTTCCGCGCGCCCACTTCTTCGCTTCCTGAAAAAGCGTGCGGTACCGAGGTTTGGTCCACGGCTCGATGGCTCCATCATCAAACGATTTGCTGGGGTCAGGCACCACCAAGTTCAAGTCGAAATCGATGGTGTTGCCAAAGCCTTGGCAGCGCGGGCACGCTCCGTACGGATTGTTGAACGAGAAGAGCCGCGGCTCCGGCTCCTGATACAGCGTCCCGTCATTCTTACATTCGAATCGCTCGTTGAACGTCAGCCGCTCGACCGGATTCCCTGCGCCGTCCGCCACAAATTCCAGAATCGCCTCGCCTTGCCCTTCGCGGTAGCAAATCTCGATCGAATCCACGAGCCGCGACCGCGACTCCGGATTTACCGCCAGCCGATCCACGAGAACATATACCGGTTTCGCGAAATCCAAATCCAACAGCGTTTCCGGCGAGGAAAACTCGTGGATGCGTCCTTCCTGGTAAAGCCGGTTGAACCCGCGCTTCTGCAAATCGCTCAGCGCCTGACGAAGAACCTCGGGCGGAGGAGCACCAGCTGTTTTCTTAGCGCTTCGTTTCGAAACGCCCGCCGTCGCGGACGCGCCCAGCCGAAACTGATGCAACACATAAAATCGCCGCCCCGCGCCGAGCCCCAGAATCCGAGTCGCGATTTCGTCCGGACTGTCGCGCCGCACCTGCGCACCGCACTTGATGCAAAAGGTCTGCCCGCATCGCGCAAAAAGCAACCGCAAATAATCGTAAATCTCCGTGGCCGTCGCCACCGTCGAACGTGGATTCCGCGTCGAATTCTTCTGCCGGATGGCCACCGCCGGGGCAATCCCGGAAATCTCATCCACATCCGGTTTTTCCATGCGCTCCAGAAACTGCCGCGCGTACGCCGAGAGCGATTCCACGTACCGCCGCTGCCCTTCCGCATAAATCGTGTCGAACGCCAGGGAAGATTTTCCGGACCCGCTGACACCCGTAACCACGGTGATGGCGTCATGCGGAATATCCACGCTGATGTCTTTTAGATTGTGGACGCGAGCGCCGCGCACACGGATAGATTCCTGCTCCGGCCGGACATCCATGCTTGTGCGGGTAATCTCTTTGGTCGCCAAGGGCAAGCCCAGACAGCGCGTTTCGTACGCACTGCCTAAACTTCTAATTATACGGCTGCCGTCAAGAACGGGCAAACGGCCTCATATGCACTGAGTATGGTGGAAAACTGCTAGATAGGCAGGGAATTGGCTTCCTGGCCGGTCTGGATTCTCTACTATTCTTTACATCTCCTGGGTGAGCACGATTTGCCCGATCCCTCCTTCCACTTTCAGCCGGATTGTCGTCGGAGACTTTCCATACGCGTCGTTGACGTAGGAATCCCCGTCGTGCTTCAACCCGCGCACATCGATCGATCCGATTCCTCCTGAGGCTTGCGCAATAACTCCAACATTTTTCGGAAGCCGGATGTTGGCCTGCCCCACCCCTCCCTCGATGTCCGCGGAAAGATCGGTCTTGCGATCGCCGGTGAGGTCCACGTCCACCTGGCCAGCCCCGATGTTGAGAGCCAGCCGAGTGATAGGCACATCGCGAAGATGCAGATTTCCCTGCCCCGCACCCATGTCGATTTTCAGCTCCAGGGGAATATCTCTGCTGAAGTGTAGATTCCAATCGTTTTGCGAGTGCCCGACATGGATGGATTGAGATTCCTGGGAAATGGTCACGTGGCCCACGCCGTCCGTCACGTTGTAGTTCACGCGCGGTTCTTCAAAGGCATCGGTGAAAGCAAAATCCGCATCCACAAAATGTATCCCGCCGCTGTTGATCGTCAATTGTCCCGCGCTCATTTCCAGATTTGTATAAGCGGACTTTGCACCCTTGAGGTCCACGGTCTGGGAAGTATGCTTCGTATCGGCGAAGGAGCGATGGCCGCGCGAAAGACCATGGCCGTGCCAGAGCAGAAAAACGATCACCATAACAAAGGCTAGAGTGCCGATGGTGGCGCCCACGGAAATTCCTGGAGGCGCATTAGGATTGCGGCTCCTTTGGACGTTGTCCCAAATCATTCCAAGTCCAATGAATACCAGGATCAGTGGCGCGTACTTCCACAGAGTTGGCCACGGATCGAAGGCCGGACGCCAAGTGCGAACCAGAAAGAGTGCGCCGACAGTGATTAGAATGATGGGAAAAACGAGGGAAACTTTCCTCGGACTGTTATCCTGGGTCACCGCACACCTCCACTATCTTCTAGTACGCACGCCGGAGCAAAATAGTTCACCTGCAGTTGGCATACACTGTACAACAACGACGGGCCTGCCAAGGGCGGAGACGGCCGCAGCGAGGCCATTGCCGCAATTCGCGGGACCTACGGCAGGCCGTTGGGGGAGAAAGGATCGTCACAATGCCGGAATTCGAGCGAATCATATGGATTGTCCTGGATAGCGTGGGAATCGGCGAGCTCCCCGATGCCGCCGACTATGATGACGTCGGAAGAAACACCCTTGGCCATATCGCCGAATCCCGGGCGCTGAGAATCGCCAATCTTGTGAAGCTCGGCCTCGCAAATATCGCTCCTCTGAAACACCAAGTCGCCGCCGCCGCACCGCTCGGCGCCTATGGAAAAGGAGCGACGCGATCTCCGGGAAAAGACACCACCACAGGTCATTGGGAAATGGCCGGCGTCTGGTTGGACCAGGCCTTTCCTGTATATAAGAAGGGATTCCCCAAAGAGTTGATCGAGGAGTTTGAGAAACAAATCGGCCGCAAAACAATTGGAAACAAGCCGGCTTCCGGCACGGAGATCATCCAGGAACTCGGCGAAGAACACGTGCGCACCGGCAAGCCCATCGTCTACACCTCGGGCGACAGTGTCTTTCAAATCGCCACCCATGAAGACATTGTTCCCATTGCTGAGTTGTACCGCATGTGCGAAATCGCCCGAAAACTTCTCGATGGCCCGCATCGAGTCGGGCGGGTGATCGCGCGGCCGTTTATGGGAGGCGCCGGCAATTTCGTGCGCACTACGCGGCGCCATGATTACGCTGTGGATCCGCCAAAGCCCATGCTGATGGACGTCCTCGCCGAGCGCAAAGTGCGCGTCTTCGGCATTGGAAAAATTCACGATATCTACAATGGCCGCGGCGTCGAAGAATATGTCACCACCAAAGGCAACGCCGACGGCATGGAAAAATTAACCGCCGCCCTTAGTGATCTCAAGAGTGGCCTGGTTTTTGCCAATCTGGTCGATTTCGACATGCTTTACGGCCACCGCAAAGATGTCGAAGGCTTCGCCAAATCGCTGGAAGAATTTGATCGCCTTCTCGGCGATTTCTTGCCGCTCCTCGCCCTCTCCGACATGTTGCTGATCACCGCCGATCACGGCTGTGACCCCGATCCACGCTGGCCCACCACGGATCATTCACGCGAATACGTCCCGATTCTGGCCTATTCGCCCGGAACGGGCGCCGGCGTCAACCTCGGCGTTCGCGCCACCCTCGCCGACATGGGCCAGACCATCGCCGAGAATTTCGGAGGTTCTATCTCCCACGGCAAAAGCTTCTTGAGCGAACTGAAGAACGAAAGAAGTAGTGAAGCAGCAACCTAACTGGAAGCGACCAGGAAATTCCTTAGTTGCCCGAGGCGGAAGCGGACGTGGGAGCGCCCGGGGCGTAGTAACCATTGCGCGTGCGGGCGACGAGTTTGCCGCGGCCGCGTGGAGGAATGACTTCGACGCTGACGGCGCGAAAACTGCCGTCGCGGCGGGAGTTGCTGGGGTAGTACGCCAAAATGTACTGGTTGCGGATGTCGTGAGCGACCTGTTCGCAGATGTTGTGGACGTCGTCGACACTTTCCGGAAAATATGCAATGCCGCCGGACGCCGCGGCGATTTCCTGCAAAACCTTCTTAGCGCGCTTTGCGCCTTTTCTGTCTCCTTCGCCGCCGAGCAGGCCGATGGTGTAAATCACCGTGTCGGTTTTCTGGATTTCGCGGAGCGTCTTTTCCAGTGAATTATGGCTGGCGTTGTCCTCGCCGTCGGTGACCACGAGCAAAACTTTTTTGTCCTTCTTGCCTTTCTTGAGATGGTCGAGTGACCCGATGATGGCGTCGCGAAGAGCCGTGCTGCCGCGCGAGTCGATGCGCTCGAGCGCTTCCTTAAGGTCGGAGATGCTGCTGGTGAAATCCTTGTCAAGATCGAGATAGAAGTCGTCATTGAAATTGACGACGAAGGCTTCGTCGCGCGGATTGCTGGCTTCCACGAGAGTGATCGCGGCTTCATTCACGCGCGGGCGCTTCTCGCGCATGCTACCGCTGTTGTCAATGACCAGGCCCATGCTGACCGGGACGTCTTCGCGCTTGAAGACGGACAGTTTTTGCTCGATCTTGTCCTCAAAGACGCGGAAATTTTCCTGCTTGAGGCCGTCGGCAAATCGCTGCCGGTCATCGAGCACGGTGGTGTGAAGAACGACAAGATTCACGTCAACCTTAATGCTGGAACCTTGTTTGTCCGCGCCGGTGGCCTGGCCGGGAGGCGGAGGTGGTGGTGGTGTGGGAACTGGAAGTTGCGCCGAAGCCGAAGATACTAGCAGTACGATCCCGCAAATCAGCAGAGAAAAGAGTAGCAAGCTAGAAATTGCACGGCTACGAAGATCAGTGGCTGGGCGCGTAATAGCCTGTCTTTGAGTAGACGCTGAGGGGCGGGAGTCCCTTGGGCGCGCGCAACTTGATTTTGACCTTGCGCCAGCGCGCGTCGTGGGCTTTGTTGCTTGGTCGATAGCCGAGGACATATTGATTTCGCAGCTCCATGCCGATTTTTGACGCGATGTCTGGAAGCTCTTCCAGCTTCTCGACTCCAAAAACGCGGCCACCCGTCATCTCCGTCACTTCGCTGAGAAGCGAGGGGCCGTTCAGTTCTTCCGGCGTGCGATTGCGCTGGCCCAGCGGATCATAGATGCCGATCGCATACAGCTGGGTATCCGCTTCCTTCACCAATCGCTTGATATCGCTTTCGTTGTACCGACTATGATTATCTCCTCCATCCGATAGGATGAGCAAGGCGCGTTTGGCGTTGTGTGCACCCCTCATCTGACTGAGACCAAGATAGAGAGCGTCGAGAAGCGCGGTACGGCCCTTCGGAGCGGTAAGCATCATACGGCTCTGCAGATCTTCAACACTATTGGTGAAAGAGCTGGTCAATTCGGCACGCTCGTTGAAGCTGACCAGAAAGAATTCATCCTGAGGATTGGCGGTCTTGAAAAACTGGAGGGCCGCTTCGCGCGCCTTGCCTACTTTATTTTGCATGCTTCCGCTGAAATCAAAAATCACGCCGATGGAAATGGGCACATCCTCGGCGGAAAAAGTGAGGACTTCTTGTTCGACATTGTCCTCGAAGACGCGGAAATTGTCGGGCTCCAGTCCAGTGACCAGGCGATTGTAGGGGTCCGTAACCGTAACGTTCATGAGCGCGAGATCCACGTCCATGTGCAGGAGCTTGCCGGCCTTGAAGGGGATGCCCGGAGAATCTTTCCGCACGTCATCTTTTTTGGCGTCGTCCTTCTTGGAATCGTCCTTCTTGGCTTCTTCCTTGGGCTTGTTCTCATCGGAACTGGATTGCGCAGCGGAGGAAAGTGCAGCCTGCAGGGCAAACAGACATACAACCAGCAGGACACGGAAGGAAAGAGCCAGAACTCTCATTTTGCCAAGTCGTGATCTCAAACCGATCAAGCAACCTGGCGACCGAATGACGGCCAAACTGCATGGCGACCGCAAGACGGTCAACTGCTGATCGCGTTCCACGGCACCCCCATCATCCCGGGCCCCCGGGATGGCCGCGCGGTTGGGACTCACGGCGATTCTACCACTCAGTTTTGCGAAAACAAGAGCAATTGATTGATGTGCAGTATTGAACAGTGGGATGCAAGCAACGAGTGAAGTAGCGTGTGGTAGCATCGCCGCGCAGGGATTGCCTCACTTGAGTCAGACTGAGTGGGAAGATAGATTATTCCCAGTTTGGATGAAGGAGAGGAATGAGCATGTCCAGGGTTGTAGTGGTGATTCCAGCGCGGTACGGGGCCACCCGGCTGCCGGGTAAACCGCTGGTGATGCTGGCTGGGAAACCGATGATCCAGCGTGTGTACGAGCGTGCTAAGTTGGCGCAACGCGCGGACCAGGTGATTGTGGCTACGGACGATGAGCGAATCCTGAAGGCAGTGGAGGGGTTTGGGGGCGAGGCGCGCATGACGCGCACAGATCACCGCACGGGGACGGAGCGCGTGGCGGAGGTGGCGGCACACGTGGCGGGAGACGTTTTCGTAAATGTACAGGGGGATGAGCCGCTGCTGGATCCGGCGGCGGTCGATAGGGCGGTCAGTTCCCTTCTGGAAGAGCCACAGGCCCCGATCAGTACCGTGGCAACGCCAGTGAAAACGCCGGGGGACATCATGGATCCGAATGTGGTGAAGACGGTGTTGGATTTCGATGGTAACGCGCTGTATTTTTCGCGGGCGCCGATTCCGTGGGTGCGGGATACGGGAAGCAAGATTCAGGTGCGGCACTTGAAGCATCTGGGGCTTTACGTTTTTCAGCGCGATGCGTTGCTGGAATATCCGACGCTGCCGCAGGGGGAGCTGGAGCGGATCGAACAGCTGGAGCAACTACGATGGATGGAGAACGGATGGAAGATCCGGGTGGCGGAGGTAGAACACGATGCGGTGAGTGTGGATGTGCCGGCGGACGTGGAGCAGGTGGAGAGGCTACTTCGGGAGCGAGGCTGAGAGTCGTATCGAAGGGGTACCCCCTGTTTTTTGTAAGTGCGGATTCTAAAGGAGTTAGCGTTTCTGTAAGTGCTTTAGAATGTGCAGTTACGAGCAATCTTGTAAGTGCGTATTCTAAAGGACTTAGGGGTTAACGTAATTATGGAATCATAGGCCTTGTGCTGAAGTATTGTTAGGCTGGAGACGTTAGGTTGGTAGCCGCTGAAAGAAAAGCGGCCGCTAGCCGCCGCACTCCAAAGGGAGTTATCTACAAGGGGAAGTGTAGCAAGTGCATCTAGAGTGTCAAGGAATAGTTAGGGCGGTTGAGGGAATCGGATTCAATCGGTATTGGCTTGCGTCAGTGCGAGAACGGCATAGGCGGTGGCGGCGTCGTTCATGAAGCGTACGGTATCGGGGGACATGTGATGCTGGACATTGTTGTTTAGGGAGTAGGACGGCCAGTAGCCTTCTTTTTTGTCCTGATTGGCCACGAGCCACGCAAGCCCTTGCTTTTGTTGGACATTATCCCGGGGGATGCCCGCCTGTTGCAGGGCTAAAGTGATTAGCCCGGTGGCGTAGCCATCGCTTTTCCCTTCCTGAGCGGTGCCATCGTGGCGTTTCCAGTCGCCAATCAGCGAGGACAGACTCCAGCCTCCGTCAGGCTGCTGCTTCGCCAGAACCTCGGTGACAATGGCCTTCTGTGATTGCGGGTCGAGGAGCCCGGGCACTTTCGTTGAGGCCCACAAGAGGACGACGCGATTGATAGTGGGCTGTGCGGAGCTTTCACGGTTCAAGAATTCGCGAAGGAGTTTGAGGTTATTTTGGATTTCAGGTCGTGAGCCATAGCTATCGGGAGCAGTGCCCACGGCGATTGCCGCGAGTGTGGCGCCATAGAAATCCGAGTCGTCTGCTTCCCAGGGTTCATTCGCGAAGCGCAGCCAGACCCACGAGCCCTTCTCCTCTCCCCTGGATAGCTGCTCGGACCACATGTTGTCGAAAGCGGTGCGCGCGTCGCTGCTGAGATGGCCAGTCTGCGCATCCCGGCTTGCGAGGATCAGCGCATTGAGAACGGATTCGGTGCCGCGGGACTCGACGGTCTTGTTGCCGCCGCGATCCTCAGTGCGATAGAAGGGGGCGACTTCTTTCCAGAGGTGGACGCGCTTGGTGACATTGTCGAGGAGCCGGCGCTCGTTGAGAGTAGGAGCGGTTTCGGCAAGCGGCTTCCGAAGGGCCGGGCGGGAGAGGGCGTAGGGGACGGCGGTATGACAGGAGATGCAGAAGGTTTCGTGGTCGCGGGCGGACTTTGGCCATTCGAACCACCAGGCTGCGCGTTGGTCGAGATAAGCGGCTGCGGCTTTTTGATCCCAAGAAGCGGCGGCCTTCTTCTCGGAATGCCAATTTAGCGGGATGACTCCAGCGACGAGAACCGCCGACAATAAACCGATCCGCTGCACGGAGGCATTCACTGAAATCGTCTCACCCCATCCAATGTGAAAAGGTTACCACGAACAGCGGGCAGCTCTCCTTGCGCGTGTGGAATGAGGGCCCCGGGCGCGAGGCCCCGAGCCAAACAAAGTCAGGAGCTTCGATTAGCGGCCGGGAATATTCTGCGTGCCCGCTTTTTTGATTTGCTCTTTCAAGATTTCGACGGACTTTTCGAGCTGGGCGTCGCGCCCGGCGAGGAAATCCGCGGGAGTGTTGTCCACAGAAATGTCCGGCGGGACACCGTAATTTTCGAGATTTTGTCCAGCGATGCTCCAGAGGCCGGTGCCGGGAGTGCGGAGCATGCCGCCATCAATCAGACGGAAGGCACCGGTGCCGATGACGGCGCCGTAGGTAGTGACGCCGACGGTGGTGCCGAGCTTGAGGGTGCGGATTCCGTCGGGGAAAACTTCGGCGTCACTGGTGGAGCGCTCATTCTGCATGACCACGATGGGGCCGAAGAAAGCACGCTGTGGACGGGTGACGTAGACGGAATCGCGCGGGCGGACGTATTGGTATTGGCGCTGGGAAAGAATCTCGATCAATTCTTCGTCGATGCCGCCGCCGGGGTTGAAGCGCTGGTCGATGACCAGGGCCTTTTTGAAATGATTGTCGGAGAGGTCGCGCTCGAATTTGCGCAGGGCTTCGCCGTTCATCTGGCGAATGTGCAGGTAGCCGATTTGGCCGTTCGAAAGCTTATCGACCATTTGACGGCGCTCTTCCACCCACTTCTTGTATTGGAGCGTTGCATAGCCGCCGGCGTTGACCGGCTCGACGCGGGTGGTCCAGGCGCCATCGGCGGAAGGCTTGGAATTGACAGTGAAGAGGAATTTGCGGCCGGAAACGAAAGAGTAGAGCTTCCAGTAGTTCTCGCCGGAATGGAGAGGTGTGCCGTTGACGGCGAGAATGAAATCGCCGACATGAATCTTCACGTAATCGTGGTCGGCGGGGCCGTCCTTATAGATGTAACTCACTTTGTAGAAGCCGGAATCATCGGCAGCGAGTTCGAATCCGGGGTAGCGGGTTTGCAGGGCGTTGCGATCGGGTTCGCCACCTCCGCCGACGCCGGTGTGCGAAGAGCTGAGCTCGCCAATCATCTGCATGATGACGTCGTGCAATTCCTCGCGGTCAGCAACGTCGGTGAGCAGGGGCTCGTATTTCTTCTCCATGGCGACCCAATCGACGCCGTTCATGTTGCCGTCGTAGTAGCGGTGCTTGAGGACGCGCCAGGACTCGCGGAAAATCTGGAGATCTTCGGCACGGTGATCGACTTCGACACGGACGGTGAAGCTAACGCGACGGCGTCCGGCTGCAGCCTCCGCGCCGCGGGCAACGGGGGAAGGCGCGGCTGATTCCGCAGTTGCGGCGGACGGGCCGAGACCGGCGGCCCAAATGCCAGTGCCTTCGCGGAAGTAGATGGTGCGGCCATCGCGCGAGAATTGGAGAGAGTTGATGTCACCGCCGAGGCCACCACCGCCGCCTTCTTCACCCGGTGGGGGCGGCTGGGCTTGGGTAATCTTGCGCATCTGCTCGCCGTTTTCCTGGATGGTGTAAAGCGAAGAGGAGGGCCTGCCATCGACTTCGGAAACGGCAACGAAGGCATAGACGCGGCTGTCCGCGGAGGGTGCGACGGTGGTGATGTTGTCGGAAAGGCGAGTGACGGGATGGATGCGGCGGGCGAGGCCGTCCCAATCGAGCTTGACGGTGACAGGGGCATGCTCGGCGGGGCCGCGGGGACCGCGTTCCGCAGCGTTGCGTTCGGGAGGTTGCGCTTCAGACTCGTCGTCAACATCCCGGCTCATGGGATTTTTCTCTTCCGCAGCGAGGGTAACGCTATAGAGGCCGGCGACGTTTTGGCGCTGTGCGGCGGAAGCACCTTGCAGGGAGCCGGCGAGAAAGATCAGTTTTTTCCCGTCGGGGGTCCAACGGGCGACGGTGGAGCTGAAGAGGTCGGCGTCGGGAAACTGGCGGTCGTTGCCACCGTCGGCGGAGGCAATGTGGATGTGCGGGCGCAGATCGCGATCGATGGCGACGAAGGAGACCCACTTGCCGTCCGGAGAAGATTCGGGATTTGAGAGATTGGCGACGTCGCTGGAGGCGATGACGCGCGGAGATCCGCCGGAGACATCAGCGCGATAGAGCTTGTGGTCGGAGGCGGTGAAGAGAAGCGATTTCGAATCCGGCAGCCAGGCCAGACCGAGTTTCTCGGAGTCAGCATCAGACAGCTTCCTGGGGTTTTCGCCGTCGGGAGAGGCGATCCAGACTTCATCGCGGCCGGACTGATCGCTGACATAGGCAATCCATTTTCCGTCAGGGGACCAGCGGGGATAGGAGTCGCGCCAGAAACTGTTGGTGACGCGGCCGATGTCGCCGTGATCGGTAGCGATGGTAAAAATCTCTCCGTGAGCGGAAATGGCGGCGCGCTGGGTGGACGGCGAAAGGTTGAAACTATCGGCATCGTCCTTAATGGTTAGAACTTCGAGATTGTTTTCCTTTGAATCCGAAGCGATATCGATTTTCACTTCGGAGGTTTTTCCCGAGGCGGTGTCCAGCTTCCAGATGCCGAAATCGTCTTCGTACATCAGGACCCGGCCGTCGGAAGAGAGCGAGGGAAAGAAGAGCGAACCATCTTTATGGTGGGTGACCTGGACAGGAGCGCCGCCAGCTTCGGGGATTCTCCAAATGTTGGAGATGGAGCTCATGACAGATTTGTCGCCGGCTTTGCCGCGGGTGGCGCGGTCGGAGACGAAATAGATTTCGCCGTTACCGTACTGCGGCCAGAAATTATTGGGCTTTTCCTGGTCGGGCATATCGGCGTCGAGAATTTTGCGGGAGACTTTCGATGAAATATCCATCACCCAGAGATCGGCGGAGTACGTGCCGCGATAGTGCTTGCGGGACCAAACGGCGGGGTGGCGATTGAAGACGAGTTTTTTGCCATCGGGGGAGTAACTGGCCCAATAGCCCCAATCGGGGGGCAGGGGCTGTTCGAGGCCGCCATCGATGGAGACCGCATATAGATTGGGAATGCCAGGATAGTTCAGGCCGCGCGCGGATTGAAAAATGATGTGGTGTGAATCGCGGGACCAGCCGACAACGGTATCGTTGGCGCTGTTAAAGGTGAGCTGCTTGGGCTCGCCACCGGTGGCGGGGATGACGAAGACGTCGTAGTTGCCATAGCGATTGGAGGAGAAGGCAATCCACTTGCCGTCGGGGGAAAAGCGGGGAAAGACGTCGCGCGCGACGTTATCGGTGAGGCGGCGTGGGCTGGAGCCGTCTTCGTTTGCCAGCCAGATATCGCCGAGGTAGCTGAAGACGATTTTGCCATCGTGAAAATCCGGATGGCGCGGGATGGAGATGGTTTTGGCCCAGCTAGAACCGGCAAACAAACACACCAACGACAGAAGCATAGCGACATGGAAATTCTTCAAGGCATCCTCCCGGATGGATCCATGAGTTCCCCCTTCACTGGGGCAAAGCAGTGGAGGGTTGGAGATGGCGACGCGCGCAACAGGGACCGCCGACCGCGCCCCGGCACGAAATCGCACTTAGGATGACAGACGTGCGGGAAGGTGGGTAGGTTTCGCCATGAGAACGGGACATGCCCCCGCCTAGCGGAGTCCCGCCGGGCGGTGGCGTTTAATAACCGAAAAAATCGACTGTACTCGAGAGTGCGTTTGGTTGAAACGCCCTTACGCCACGTGGAAGCCCTCCGCTACTGCTGGAGCTTCAGGATTCCGGCGATGACGCGGGGCGTCCCGTTGTTGTCTCGATTGGCGAAGAACGCGAGTTGGGGGTTCACAAAATAAACCACCATGTGAATGGGTGCAGTATTGTTGAGATTGACGTTCATGCCGTTTCGCTGTCCGCTGGTACTGCTTGTGCCGTCGCCGGTGATAGCGATTGAGCCTGCGACACCGAAGTCGAGCTGCGGCGTGAGCGTGGCGGATGTGAACTGGAACATATCCGCTGTACCGCTCAGATTCAGGTTCGAGACGGTCACCTGGGCCAACAGGTCTTCTTCATCTTCGATGGAGAACGAGCCACCAGCCACAACGAGGCCGCTCCAGTTCATGGCATAGGTTCCAGAGATGTTGCTGCTGGTGAACGGGCTCCCGGATTGCGTGATGATTGACCCGTCGGCGACGAC
>Ga0307471_100000827_pt1 | contig 16293 bp, 9 predicted proteins | sample atmos_gasesAM3C__2_FD_204566 | JGI IMG/M metagenome (GOLD analysis project Ga0307471, IMG submission 204566) | Hardwood forest soil microbial communities from Morgan-Monroe State Forest, Indiana, United States - atmos_gasesAM3C_515 | ecosystem: Environmental > Terrestrial > Soil > Temperate... | reverse complement strand
TGTAAAGGCGTGTGGGCCGCCCGCAACGGCATTCACCTGAACGGATTGCGCCGGGGGATTCGGACCTCCAAAATTTGCACTGTAGGTCAGCGAGTTTGTGGACAGCGAGAAGGTTCCAGTATTGGGATTCGGGCCTGTCACTTGCAAATCACCGAAAGTGATAGGTTGATTGTCCCCCTCCAGTGCAATCAGGCCATTCTTATACGTGGAATCCGTTACCGTAATGACGGTGTTGCCGTCGTAGAAGACTTGAACTTGGCTGGCGCTGAAAGCCAGGCTTACGTTGTGGAAATTGACGGTGTCGAAGGGCGCAGAGCCTGCCCCGATCTGAGTCAGTCCTTGATTAATGTCCCAAACAGATCCTCGATAGAGAATGATCCGGCCAAGCGCCGGGTATAACCACAGAACGTATCCTGCGCCGGTGGCAGGATTAACTCTGCCGCGAATGCCGCCTGGCCAGTTCTGCATATTCGAGAATTTGACGGGGACGGTGAGCGTGTAATCGGTCCATGCAGCATTTCCGGCATAGATTTGGGAATTGCCGGCGCCGCTGTACTGAATCCTATATTGAGACCCCTGATTCATTATCGACCAGGCGGTCCCGAGGCCCAGCGGCGAAGTCACCCATCCTTGCAAACCTTGTGTGGCAAAGGCTGTGGACAGCAACACATTCGTCACCGTCAAGGTGACGGAGATTGTCTGCTTGGGAATATTCCCCGTGGCATTGATTGTAATTGTCCCGTTGTAGGTGCCAGCGGTAAGCCCGGAGGAGTTGACAGAAACGTTGAGCGTATAGGGAGCGCTGCCGGAACTCGCGGAGAGGATCAGCCAAGGAGCGCTGGTGGTGGCGGTCCAAGACAAGCTTCCGCTGCCTTCGTTATACAAGGACACGGGTTTGCTTGGCGGATTGGCCGTGCCAACCTGAGCCAAGAAGGTAAGGCTGGACGGATTGCTGAGAAGCGCGGGAGGAGCGCCAGGCATAGTGCCCGCAGGCAGGTAGACAACGTCCACCCAATAGTTAGCGGAATTGAAAGATGATGTCGGAAAAGCGCTAACGGAACTATAACTGAAGATCCCATTCGGACCATCCGTGCCGTTTTTCAAGAGATGGATCGGAGGATCGTCGAATGCGGCCGCTGAAAAGAAATTCCCGGACGCGGCATAGTGACCGTTTGGCGCAAAGTACGAAGCGACGTAGGTGGTGTTCGCGGTGATCGCAACGGGCGTGTTGAAATTGACCTGCTGCCAGCCGAAGGCGGTTTCATTGGTAAATGTGGCACTGCCCAGCAGCGTTCCCGAAAGCGTCCAGAGGTTGCCGACATGCGCTCCCGTATTTAGCGTGCTCTTGTAGAAGCGGATTCCCGTGATATAACCGTCGAAGTCCGATCGAAACTTCACACCCAACTCAACGGAGCTGCCGTCTCCGCTATCTGCCTGTGGCGGAGTGGTAGAAGAAGTCCAGCCGCTGCAGGGGCAATCTGGCGGTGCGACGGTTACCGACGTTCCCGCGCCGGAGACCTCCAAATTTCCGCTGTCATCGACCGCACGGCTTTTGATGGGGAAGGTCCCCAGATTGGAGGGTGTCCACGAATAGTTCCATGTTCCGCGGCCGTTCGCGGGACGCCACGTGGTTCCACCGTCCACCGAAACTTCGATCCCTGCGACGACACCGCCGCCACCATCCGTGGCGGTGCCCGATACGGTTACGGGGGTCCCAGTAGTTATTATCGCGTTCTGAGCGGGTACATTGATTATCGAGATTGGCGGGGTGTTATCAGTCGAGGCTGTTGCGGGAATCAATCCACCCTGCAGCGTTGCAGGTTGTACGCCCATGTCGGCGAAGAGGTTCACCACCGCCTGTTGCATATTGGGGTCGGGAGGCAGTGCGGGGCCGAAAGCGTCGTCATGGTTGCTGTTCAGACCGAAAGCCCAGTCGACTGTGCCGGCACCAAAAACCAGCGCTCCGCTCGGCGCGCGGTACATCATCATGCGATGAGTCGCGGTTCCGGCGCCGTAAGTTGCTCCGTTGTCGAGGAGCAGATCGGAAGTCAGAGTGCGAGTGGTGGTGGAAAGAGGAATAGCCCCGGCCGGGCGAAAGCCATTGTCAGCATCTATATCCCATTCATAACCAAGGGTTTGCGCAGGAAGCTGATAAGTCTGTCCCGGATTTAGCGAAGCCGCTGCCGTGTTTCGCCAGAAACGCATTTTGCCATCAGCGGCAGGCACCAATACCGAAAGGGTGCCATCATTGTCGGATCCTACCCCATTCACAGCGAAGATAGTGCCCGTGAGGGAGTTCTCAGGCTTTCCCCCATCTGCTGGTGGGCTAAAGGCAGGATCCCGCCAAGTGCCCGTCCAAGTCGGGGGGTCGGAGGGGTCAATCTTTGTGCCAGCGAGCGTCTCCTTGTAACAAACCAGAGTCCGATAAGGGGTATTAGTGCCATCGATGCTGTTTTCCCATCGAGTCTTCCAAAAGACTTCATTGCCGCTAAAGAAGGCCATGTTGACGCCGGCATTCCGAGCCGCCTCGACGTTCGCCCGGTGCGGTCCGGACCAATACTCATCGTGACCTGCGGTCAGGTAGACCTTGTGATTCAGGATGAGGCTGCCATTCCGGGCGGCATCTAAGCCCGTAAAATACGTGACATCGTAACCATTCTGCTCGAGCCACTGGATGAGGGCGAACTCCGCGCCGAATACCCAAGTTGCCGATTCGGACGAAAAGCCTCGAGTAATGAAGGGGCGGTTATAGCTGATTTTAAACGCGCGATTGGCGAGATCGAATTCACCACTGGGCCCGTAAAAGCTACTACCGCTGTAGCCGTTATAGGCCTGCCAGGTTTCGTCCGAGGTTTGATAGAGCATGGCGGAATGACTAGAGTCGTTGCGGACGATGAAAACGATGTGGCTATCCCCGCCCGTGTCGCTGCGGACAAGGTGCGCGATATAGATTCCAGAAGTCGCATTTACCGGAACTTGCCAGGAGGCCGAGACGGCCCAATTGCCGCAATCGACCAGGCCAACTGCCGCATTTGTCAAACACGCAGGCTGGTTCTGGGGCAGAGGGGCGGACGGATTGAGAGTGGCAATCTTGCGGGCAGCGCTTCCGCCGTAATATCCGAGGCGGTAGATGTTGATCGTGTAGGCTCTGGCGGGGGTGCTAATCTTGAAGAAAATGGTCCCACCTTGATTAACGCTGATATCCGTGGCGAAACCCTGAATGGTCGGGTCGCCGGCACCACCGGTGCTGATATCCCATTCGCTGGAGGGATTCCCAGGCTTGGAGTTCTCGCAAACGATATCGTTCGCCACTGGAGGGTCACATCCAAAGGTTTGTGCTTGCGCCGGGTGAGAGACACCAAGGACGGCCAAGGACAAAACCACCAACGCTCGAACGATAAGTATTATTCGCTTCAGTATGAAGCGGTTGAGTCTTTCACTTCGGCGGGGACTTGCCGGTAGAAACGGGCGCCGATAACTCGATATTGGCGACTCACGTTCCGATTCCGGAACTATCATCCACGCCTCCAAGATTTATTCTCAACGCTTGCCTCAGGAAAAAACTCATGGTCTGGGGTGCGCAAATTCATCCTTACCGCCTGGACGGCTATCTCCAGGCTGCAGCAGGGCATACGTTCCCCTGATGGTGGTGCAGCACTTGCTCTGCCGAAGCCACCGCGAACAGTGTTCTTGCGGATTAGCGCTCGTTGCCGTCGAAGTACTTGACTGTAGGGGATTTACGCCCGTTACTTGGACTTGACACTCTCCTAATTGGGACGTTGGTCCCGACCCAGCGCAAAATACTTCCGACTTACGTACTGCGACTTGCCACTCGTCCGCTCAAGGGGGCGCAGGGCACAAACGGGGAGAACCGAGCCTGAGGTCTAGTGTCTGCTGCCCCCGATTTCGCGGATGGCATCGATAACGTAGTCTTGATCCTGCTCCGTTAGCTGGTGAAATAGCGGCAAGATGATCGACTGGTCCGCAACCTCCACGGTTTGACGCAATTGCGTATCCCACTTTGCATCGCGATAGGGCGTTTCGCGGTGGCTCGCCATAATGCCGCGCCGAGTGGAAATTCCGAGGTCGAGCAGCTTCTGCATCAAGACGTCGCGAGAAACCGGAGCGCCTGGCAATAAGCGGAGCATGTAGGATTGGAAATTGTGAACGCAGCCGAGAGGTACAGCTGGAGGGATTAGCCATCCGAGCGGGGACAGGCCCTCGCAGTAGCGGGCCGCAAGGGCTCGCCGACGTTCCAGAAATCCTTCTACTCGTTGCAGTTGGATCAATCCGATCGCCGCCTGCATATCGGTCATGCGAAAGTTGTATCCCACCTCATCGTAGCTTTCGAGAACGACTTCTTGCGACTGGTGACGCGCAAGGTCGGAGGAGTTCATCGCATGCTGACGAAGATGCCGGACACGCGTTGCGACTTTTTCGTCGGAGGTGGTGATCATGCCACCTTCGCCGGTGGTGAGGATCTTCCGAGGATGAAAGCTGAAGCATGCCAGGAAGGAATGCGGCAGCCCAATTCGCTGTCCGTGATAGGCCGACCCGATCGCACAAGCTGCGTCTTCGATCACCAGCAGGTTGTGGCGACGGGCGACCTCGAGAATTTCCGACAGAGCGGCGGGAAGCCCGATTTGATGAACCACCAAGACGGCCCGTGTGCGCGGCGTAATGGCCTGTTCGAGGCGGTTCGGGTCAAGGTTATAGGTTGCCGGATCAATGTCAACAAATACCGGTGTGGCACCAACATAGCGGATGGAATTTGCGGTCGCAATGAACGAAAGGCTAGGGCACAAAACTTCGTCGCCGGGGCCTATTCCCGCGGCCACAAATCCCAAGTGCAGGGCGGTGGTGCATGAGGAAACCGCGACGGCGTGTTTGGCGCTAACATATTGACCGAATTCCCGCTCGAATTGAGCCACGCGTTGACCTTGACTCAACCAGCTACTCCGCAACACCTGCAGAACTGCCTCTTCCTCCTCCGCACCCACGAAGGGGCGGGCAACTGGAATCATTTGTCGAATTGGGGTAATCGTGCTCATACCTGTTCTCTCGCGCCCCGTTTAACCTGGACTGAGTCGCTCCTTTCGGCGGCGACGATCGACCGCCTAAAGCGCAGACTCCGCCAAACTCCAGGCCCGCGCGGTCTCGGGGGTTGGCTGGTTGGTCCAACGCCACCAAGCCACGAGGCGTCGCAATCCGTCTTCAAGTGACACCCGTGGTTGAAAGCCGATCATTTCCTGCGCCCTGGTCGTTTCCGCAAGGCGGCGCGGAACCGCATTCACCTTGCGCGCTGGCCCGTACTCCGGCTTAGAATCGGACCACATCACTTTCAGCAGGCTTGACGCAAGATCGTTGAGGCTCGTCTCTACGCCGCTCGCAATGTTGAAAACCTCGTCGGTTACCCCTGATTTCGCTGCGAGAATATTGGCCCGCGCTATGTCTTCGATGTACACAAAGTCCATGGTCTGCTTACCGTCACCTAGAATCAGTGGTGGCTTACCCGCGGCAATCCGCTCCATCCAACGAATCAGAACTTCCGTATAGGCGCCGTAAATATCCATGCGGGGGCCGTACACGTTGAAGTAGCGCAGGGCAATGTAATCCAAGCCATACATTTCATGGAAGCTTCGGAGAAGCTGTTCGTTGAACACTTTAGCTGCGCCGTACAGAGTTCGATTGCCATACAGATGATGCCGTTCGGGAGTGGGAAACTCCTCAGCAAGCCCATATACAGAGGCAGAAGAGGCCGCCACCACCTTCTTGACCTTAGCGTTTACAGCCGCCTCCAGGACGTTAAAGGTGCCGCTTGCAAGGACTTCGAGAGCAAGTCGTGGCTCTTCCGCGCATTGGGTGATTCGTATCGCAGCCTGATGAAATACGATGTCGACTCCGTGCATTACTTCTCGGAGCATTTCCGTGTCGCGGATATCGCCCTCTGCGATCTTGACGCGACCGTTGGCCATCGACCATGCCAAATTATCACGCCGTCCGCGTACAAAGTTATCTAGGATGATGATTTCCGGGTTGCCTTCGCGAACCAATAGGTCCGCAATGTGCGAGCCAACAAGGCCGGCTCCCCCGGTAATCAGGACTCGCTGACCCTGAAAATCGCTCATCTCATTAACCTTTCGACCCCGCTAATTTTCCGCTACTTCTCTGCATCCTTCCGGGAGCGCAACAGGCGTGCTGGCACACCCGCGACAATCGCGTACGCGGGCACATCTTGGGTGACCACGGAACCAGCGCCGACAATCGCGTTGGCGCCAATGTTGACGCCCGGCAGAATGCTGGCATTCATGCCCACATCCGCGCCAAAGCCGACAAAGACTGGCTTGATCACGAGAGGTGTGCTGATGATTGGCGCCTCTGTCGGTTCGCCGCTATGAGCTGAGCCCAGCACCTTTGCACCGGGTCCCCAGCCGACATAGTCGGCAAGCTCAAGCGATCTGGCGTCAAAGTAGGCTTGAGGTCCGATCCAGACGTGGCTCCCAATCTTGCAAGTCCCATCAAAACGTCCCTGGATCATGGTTTGCGCGCCGATGAACACGGCATCCCCAAACTCCATCGTCTCGGGATGCCTGAAGACAACACCAAGTCCTACTTGCAACGCGTGACCGACGCGCCGACACAAGGCCCTCACGAGCACGCACCTCATAAGAGCATCAAGGTCGCTCTCACCAATGCTGAACCGCGAGTACATCGCGTGCAAATCTTCGCGGGAGTGTTTCTCTTTCAACGCCGCCGCAAATTCCCATTCCCAGACCGGATCTGGACGCACTTCCTTCCGACCAAAAGTCGCCGGAACCTCTCGGACGGCTACCGCTGGCTCGGACTGGCTACTGGCTGGCATTCCAGAACCTCCAGAATGGTCTTTGCCACGTACTCGACATGCTCAATTGGTTGCTCGGCATACATGGGCAGCGAGACATGGCTTGCCGCCACGTGTTCGCTGACAGGGAAATCCCCTTTCTTGTACCCGAGGTAGGCATATGCCTTCTGCAGATGAAGAGGAATGGGATAATGCAGACCGTTTTCAATTCCCTGCTCTGAGAGAGCCTTTTTCAGTGCGTCTCGATCTTCAACCAGAACAACATACAAATGGTAGACGTGATGCGAGTACGGCATCTCCTTTGGTGTTACAACTTTACTCCCGGCAAGGAGTTCCCGGTAGCGAGCCGCGAGGACGCGACGATTGCTGTTCCAGCCATCGAGATGCGGCAGCTTAACGGCAAGAACGCCGCCCTGAATGCCTTCCAGGCGGAGATTATAGGCCGGGAAGTCATGCTCATACTTCTTCGTCGATCCGTGATCGCGAAGCATGCGAATTTTTTTCGCGAGTTCGGCATCATTGGTGGTGACAGCTCCGCCTTCGCCGCAGGCTCCAAGGTTCTTGCTCGGATAAAAACTGAAACAGGCGGCCTTGGCTAGCGAACCAGTCCGGCGGCCCTTGTACTTTGCGCCATGCGCTTGACACGAGTCTTCGATCACGGGAATGCGGTGTTTTGCGGCGATGGCATTTATGGCGTCCATGTCCGCAGGCTGTCCGTAAAGGTGAACGGGGATAATGGCCTTAGTCTTTGTGGTAATGACCGTCTCGAGCCTCGTGGGATCCATGGTGTAAGAAAGAGGATCGATATCCACGAAGACCGGACGCGCGCCGGCAGCATTGATAGCTTCAGCGGTGGCAATAAACGTATGCGCGACTGTGATCACTTCATCGCCCGGACCGACCCCGAGTCCTTGCAAAACGAGCTGTAATGCGGCTGTGCCGTTGCTGACGGTGACGCAATGCTCCACCTGGCAATACGAGGCAAACATCTTTTCAAATTTTTCGACTTCAGGGCCTAGAACGAAACTGCCGTTGGCCAGTACACGGCTGAAGACGTCCTTGATCTCCAGTTCCAGCGGTTGGTGTTGGGCAGACAGATCGACAAAGCGTACCTTCACGCAGCCTCCACTTTTTTCATAATCCTGGCGGGATTCCCTACGACGACAGCGTTGTCTGGCACGTCGCGGGTAACTACGCTGCCCGCCCCCACGATGGCGTTCTCGCCAATCGTGACTCCGCACAAGATCGTTGCGCTGGTGCCAATCGAGGCTCCTCGCTTAACACGGGTGGGAACAACTTTCCAGTCTGCTTCGGTCTGCAAGCTGCCGTCGGCCTTGGATGCGCGAGGATACTTGTCGTTGATAAACGAAACGTTGTGACCAATGAACACGTTGTCGTCGATCTGCACGCCCTCGCAAATAAAAGTGTGGCTGGAGACCTTGACGTTTTTCCCGATGACGGAATTCTTTTGGATTTCGACAAAGGTTCCGATCTTGGAGTTATCCCCGATGGTGCATCCATAGAGGTTCACAAACGCAAATACTTTGACGTCGCGGCCCAGTTTGACATCGGGGGCAATCCGGCAGAAGTCCACCGATCAGCTCCGTACCAAGGATTCCGCTGCTTCCTCAAGAAGCACTTCGTGACCATTGTTTTCGAGCGATCGTTGTGCGGCCTCCAAATAGCGCACGACACGATAGCCCGCTACGCCATCTGTCAGCGGAGCTCGACTTTCAGCAATTGAGGACACGAACTCTTGCGCAACACGCAGGAGTGCTTCGGTAGTGTCAATTTTTGGGATGAGGACGTCGCCGGTCCGGTAACCCACCAGCGCCTGGTAGCGTTTTTCAGCGGAACCGTTAGTGCCGTTCACAACGATACCCTTGTCGTAGACGCGAATTTTGTCGGTGGGCTCCACGTCATCGTAGACAACCATTTTCTTGGAGCAGCCGAGCAGGGTCTGCCGAATCTTTACCGGAGCGAGCCAGTTCACATGAAAGTGCGCAAGGATGTTGTTGGGAAAGCGCAGAGTCAGGTAGGCGATATTGGCTATGTCGTTGCCGGCGTGGCTGGCGCCAATAGCCGAGACGGCGATGGGTTCTGCGCGGAGAAGAAAATCCATGATGGAAAGATCGTGAGGGGCGAGATCCCAAATGACGTTGATGTCTTTCTGGAAAAGGCCGAGATTTACTCGGATAGAATCGAAGTAAAGAATGTCGCCGAGTTCGCCAGAATCGATCAACTCGCGCATTTTGCGCACGGCGCTGGTGTATATGAAAGTATGGTCGACCATGAGAACCCTGCCAACACGTTCTGCCGTTTCGACAAGATCGAGCGCATGCTCACTGGAGTCGGCGAGCGGCTTTTCAATCATGACGTGTTTCCCGGCTTCCAGCGCCGCCTTCGCGATGGGATAATGCGTAGAAACCGGCGTGGCAACTACAACCGCGTCGACTTGGGGGTCGGCCAGCAACTCCTCATTGTGCTGGGTACATTTTACGGCTAGATAGCGCTTGGCAATCTTATTCAGACGCTCCTGCGAAAGGTCAGAACAACTGACCACCTGGGCATCATCCAGATCGCTGAAATTGCGGATGAGGTTCGGGCCCCAGTAACCAACGCCAATCATTCCTATGCGAATCAAGTGTCGTGTCCCTCTTGGAGGCTCAATGGGAAACCCTTAGCCAATATACGTACAAGATAAGCCGTCCCTTGGGAAGGCACGGCACTTGCCAATTGCGTTTTGGGGTGCATCCCTGTTAACAGACTAAACCCCTTTAGTTTCAATATGATACAAGAGACGCAGCGGCTCATCGTTGCCAACGGTGCGGGAATCCTATCCTTTTGGTCCAACAACTTGCCACTTGGTGGAAGGCTTTTGACCCAACGGCCCAAGGATCTGATTCAAGGATGGAGATCCGCTTCCCAATCTGAAATCTGTGATTCAGAAGGATGGGAGGTAGAGCATGGCGCGACGTCACTCAGGCCATCAACGTTGGGGCCAACTCAGACGGTCGTCTATCTGACATTTTAGCTTCAAAAATCGCATAACCGTTGCCGTGTTCAGCGTTGCACACAATTAGGCGATAACCCGCATCTTTAAGCAGGGCTTGATAAAGCTTATGGCCGGGAAGGGCGTTGATATCGCCCAGGAAAATATAACTCGCTCGGTATTTCTCGACGACAGCAGCACCATTGAGCCCAGAACCCCTGATGAGCATGGCGCCGAAAATTCTGGGAGAACCTTCTGGCGTCGGATTTGCTGCACAATTTACAAACTTATCGTTGCGGTTTAGCTTTTTCAGCCGGCGAAATCGGGCCGTCGGTTCACCCATGCAATACACGACCGGGCAATTTGGGTTTTCGCGCATACCGGCTAAGAAGGCTTCTGTACTTCCCTCTCCGACCGACGCGCCAATCACAACACCTGTTTTGATGTCGGCGGTCCTAACCAATTGGCGAACGGCAGACAAAAATTCATCGGTCTTCATCGCTGAGAATCGGTAGGGCAAGAAGTATCCAAACCTTCCTTCCAGCGCCCGGAGTGGGTCAGCGACAAGCGCCTTGAAGAATGGCTTGGAGCGCCGACGCAAGATCTCAAATAGAGTCTCGGACGGGAAAGGCAGTACCTCGGATACGTTCTCTCGCGCGGTAGCAGGACCGGAAGCTGCCGATGCTGCTGTAGGCAAGCGCTCCTCAAGGATTACTTCTGAAGCCGTGTAGCATGTTTCCTGACTTGACGCGGAACCGGCGCGGTAAGAAATTGCGCTGTTCAGCTTCTTAGCTAAGTCAGACTGGCGGCATGCACGGAGGAGACTGCAAATATTTTCGACCCAGCCTTCCAAGCCTCTCTCTGGCAACACATGAAGGCTACTGCGAAACTCGGTGGCGCATCCCGATTCAGTCTGGCAATGAGCGGACCCGCTGAGCAGATCGGCGATTGCCCGAGCCCGATCAAGTTCAGGATGACGAAGTGAAGGAAACTGACGTGCCCGAATTACCGCCTCTTGACACTTTCCCTGACACAGCAAAGCAATGATGAAGTAAGCCCACTCCACGGGATCAGGTTCAGCCGCCCCATAAACTTCCAGCGTACGCTTCAAAGGCTGAGACACCCAATAAATAGCTTGCTCCGCTTTTCCTTTGTATAGGCTGGCCAAAGCCAATCGCAGCTTCGCTTCAGGTATCGAGGATTGGTAATTCAGGCACTTCAGATACAATTTCTCGGCCTCGTCGTACTTGACCCTCCGCAATCTTTCATCCCCTTCGCGAAGAAGTTTTCGGTCCAATCCAGGGCCGATGAAATGACCATTGTAAATTGGGGATGTCTCATCGACGACAATCATAGGTTGGAATGGATCCAGTTGGACGATCCGTTTACCCGGCTGCAGAGTCTTGAAGAGATTAAACCACTGGAAAATTTGGTCCCGCCTGTTCATGCTGTGGCGAGCGTGAACCAGCTGCCAGCCTGCTGTTGTAATTCTTTTGAGTTCGTCTCGGTGTTTGAACAAATATTCGACTTTGTCCAGCACATCATGTTCGTCAGCATAGACGCAATTCTCCTGGTCCAGAAAGCCAGCAGCTTCTGTCGCTCCCGTCTTTTCAGTGATTAAACACGTTCTTGAAGCCGGGATCTCAAAATGCTTACGGACGAGCTCTTTTGCCATCGTTCCGCACGTGGGGCCGAACCAAGAAGCGTTTATCATCCGAGCGTACTCTTCGCCAAAACTCATGCGTGCGGTTTCGCCCTCGTTGAACCATCCAAAATGAGGAGTAGTGAGCGAAGGATAATGTTGAGATAGTTTCTGGCCGACACGGTTGCGCCAAGGGTAGTGTCCTTTGCGGCTCCCGGTCAGGAGTATCGGTATCGCCTTATAAAGGCCGTAATCGCGATACACTTCAGAATCTGCAAAGTTTGGCCACGTGAACAACTGCTTGGAGATCTCCGGAGTGTACTCGCCCATGGAAACGGACAACGTAAAAAACGTTCGTACATCCCAGCGGGCCATATCCGAAATGAAGACTTCGCGGGTCTCACAATATGCGTCGCAATTTAGAAAACCGAGTTTTGGTATCTCGGGATGGGCCGAAGTACCTGTGATATGGCGCTCGCCAACATACACTCCGGATTCGAACAACGTGACTTGCGGCTGATATTTTTCACAAATCTCTGCATAATCACAATCATGACTGACCACGGTGACGTCAAAGAACTGTGACAGGCATCTGACTTGCTCATCGAGGTGCAAAAGGATGTAGCGAGGCAGGCCTTCGCGGATGTAGCGAAAAAAAACAAGCTTTGGCTTTAGGACGTCGCTCATACCACCTTCGGTGGGGTTCGACTGTAATGCTTTAACGCCTGCTTCACAAATCTAGCCGAATTTGACGCTTCCCACACCTTGCGTCTCGCTATCTAGGCGCACATCGACGGCAGGGTTCATGTGCAGGAAGCCTTGAGATTTCCGGCTGTCCGTCATGATGATTCTCTTTAAGCGAGGGTTGTAGTACAACCATTCGCCCGGAATTTCGATTTCCGGAGTTACTACCAATCCCAGCAAGAACACGTTTCCGTGAATGTTCATGTCCAGTGAAAATGAAATTCGGGCAGTCTCACCGACGGCCAGATTTAATTTCGTATTTGTGAGCTGGCTGGTGGCCGTGACAAAAACAAGCTGCCCGTCGGCCGTGTGAATCTGCAAACCGACGTGAGCACCGCGAATTTGCTTCACTGCTTTCAGATGGATCTCAAAATAAGCCCTTGCACCAGGCTCGAAAACATCGCGTTCTTCTCTATGCTCCGAGAGCAAGCGCACGTCTAACAGTTCGATGGCAAAACTCTTCGTCTCTTCCTCATAGAACGAATGGTATTTCTGGATTCCGAGAGACACCTGCCCCTGGAACACGGGTACACCGCAACGCAAGACCAGGACGTTCTTGCAGAGCGTGCTGATGGCCGCAAGGTTGTGCGATACAAAAACCAGCGTCGCACCTTTTCGAACGAACTCCTGCATTTTGCCGAAGCATTTTTCCTGGAAGTGATAGTCGCCTACGCTTAGCACCTCGTCGATGATGAGTACTTCGGGATTCACATGAGCGGCGACGGCAAAGCCCAGGCGGGCATGCATCCCGGAGGAATAGCGTTTCACGGGAGTGTCAAGGAAATCTTTGAGCTCGGAAAATTCTACGATCTCATCAAACTTTTGGTCGATTTCTGTACGCTTCATGCCAAGAATAGTTCCATTGAGATAAATATTCTCGCGGCCCGTTAAGTCGGGATGGAAGCCGGCACCTAACTCGATCAAGGTGCTGGAACGCCCCTTCACCCTCAGGTTGCCCTTGTTGGCCTTGAGGATACCGCTCAGCAGTTTCAGAGCCGTGCTTTTCCCGGAACCGTTGGGCCCAATGATTCCCAGGGCATCTCCGTGCCCGACCCGGAAGGAAACGTCCCGCAAAGCCCAGAATTCCTTATCGTCTAAGTCCCGCTGTTTGCGCGAAAACAAGAGCTTGGCCGCCGAAGGGATCAAGTCGCGGAGCGAATCAAACTTCTCGCCGCGACTAAACTTCTTCCATACACCATTGAACTCAATCGCGTGGTTGCTCATCCCTTTTTACACGCTCTCCGCGAAGGACGACTCCGCTCTCTGGAAGATCTTCCAGGAGGCCAGGAATCCAACGAGAGCCCAGCTTGCAGAATAAGCCAGCCAAGGGAGGTTCGGGGATCGCTGAAGTATGATGACATCTCGAAGACCTTCAAGGATTGGGCCGACCGGATTGAGTGACAAGAGAATACCCAACCTGCCGAGCGTGCTCGCCGAATAGAATACGGGGGTAAAAAAGATGCCGTATGTGAGGGCGACTTCCACCAGATACTTGACGTCCCGGAAAAATAGATTGGCGCAGGCCAGGAGTATGGCCAGACCCGCAGACAGGAGGATCAAAAGCAGCAGGAGAAACGGAACCCACAGCAGATAGACGCTTGCCCCAACCCTAGCCACGAGTAAGACAACCGCCAAGACGGCTCCCGCCACCAGAAAATCAAAAAGGTTCGCAAGAACCGACGCAAGGGGAAGAATCTCACGCGGAAAATAGATCTTGGTCACCAATTCCTTGTTCATTATCAGACTGTTGGTAGCGAATCGGATCGCTCCAACAAAAAACGCCCAAGGCACGGATTTTACAGCCACGGAAAGAACGTCCAATTTGTTCAGGGGCCTTCCAGAGATCGTGGAAAACGCGATCATCACGATCAACCCAGATCCGATGATAAGCACCGGCATGAGTATGGCCCAGGCGAATCCCATGATGGATTGCTTGTAGCGAACCCTGATATCGCGCCAGGCGAGCATAAATAGCAGTGCCTTGTACTGGGCAAACTCCTCGTTTGGGAGGAATCCTCGGCTTATAGGTCCGCCGGCAGCTGCTGGATTAAGACCGGTGCTCATCGTGGAGATCCGCTCCTATCTGCCTCATGAGAAAGATCACTCCCTCCAGGGTGCGAGGAGATAAGTGCAAGAGCGTGGCCTTCCGGTGGTCAATAAAGCCTTATTCATTAAACACATACAGGAAAGCCTTCTTTGTGGGCAGCCTTGCCCTAGGAAAATTTTTTCCCTAATCCTCCCCGTCTTGGAGTCGGCTCCGTGGGCTGAACTGGAGCGGAACAAACGTTATCGTGCCGCGGGCACGACACCCGCATCCAATGCGCCAACCGCCACCGAACCGTGTTTGTTGGAAGGCTTTTCAACCAAGAAATTTCCGAGCACCAGGCAATCCATCTCGCTCTTCGAAAACGTGTTAAATGCGTTGGCGGGCGTATTAACGATGGGCTCGCCCTTCAGATTAAATGACGTATTGAGAACGACGGGTACGCCGGTCGCTTGACCGAAACGTTCGATCAAGTTCGCATACCGGGGACTCTGATCCCGAAATACGGTCTGCAAGCGTCCGGTGCCATCGACGTGAGTAATAGCAGGCAACGTGGCGTGATGCGCAGGGCGAACTGGAACGACGTAGAGCATGTAACGAGCGGGGTGGTGTAACGAGGCTCCCGGCAGATCGAAATACTTCTCCGCGCACTCAGCCAGTACGGAAGGCGCAAACGGGCGGTACGGTTCACGAAACTTGATTTTGGCGTTCACGATATCTTTCATTTCGGGGTTACGCGGATCGGCCAGAATGCTGCGATTGCCCAGAGCTCTGGGGCCCCACTCGAATCGTCCTTGAAACCATCCTATGACTTTCCCTTGCAGGAGGCGCTCCACAGTGGCGTCGAGGACCTGGTCCTCGTCATCGAACTTGCGATATGGAATGTTGCTGTCGGTGAGAAAGGAGCTGATCTCGGCGTTTGAGTACGAACGTCCCCAGTAGGCATGGTTCATCTGAAAACTACGAGGCTTACCAAGAACGGAGTTGTAGGCCCAGAGAGCGGCGCCCAACGCCCCTCCGCCATCTCCCGCGGCTGGCTGGATGTACAATTCTTCGAAGCCACTTTCTCGAAGGATTCGCGTGTTCGCTACGCTATTCAACCCGACTCCGCCGGCAATGCACAGCTTCTTGAGCCCAGTCTTCTTATGCAGATTCTTCCCCGCGCACACGAGAATTTCTTCGGTGACCTTCTGAATGCTCGCGGCGATATCCGCGTAGTGTTGGTTCAACCGACAAAGCTCCTCGTAATTTGCGGGCTTGTCACCGAAGTACTTTGGGAAGCCCGTGGCTTTGGTGAAAAAGAGCGAATGGGGCGCACGGGGTTCGCCGAAAAGCTCCTCAAACTTGCGGCTGAAAGTGCGCTCGGTGGAGGCATGAAAACAGAAATAGTCCATGTCCAAGGAGAAAGAACCGTCCGCGTTGAGCTTAACCACTTTCCAGACCTTATCCACGTATCGAGGCTCGCCGTATGGAGCCATGCCCATGACCTTGTATTCGCCCTCGTTCACTTCAAAACCAAGGAACGCGGTAAAGCCGCTGTAAAGCAGCCCGAGCGAATGCGGAAACTCCGTTTGCTTGTGCAGACGAACATCCGTGCCTCGGCCAATTCCGTACGTAGAGGTAACCCATTCCCCGACGCCGTCAACAGTGAGAATCGCAGCTTCCTCAAACGGGGAGCAGAGAAAAGCGCTGGCGGCATGCGATATGTGGTGCTCTGAAAACAATACCTTGTTTTTGGGGATGCCCAGCTCCGCTTCGATCTTGGCGCCGACCCAGAGCTTGTCGATCATCCACGTGATCATCGACTCCCGGAACACTTTCCAGGATTGCGGGTAGGTCTGGAGAACGGACATCAAAATCCGGTCAAACTTGCGGAAGGGCTTCTCATAAAAAACGACATAGTCGAGATCGGCGGCAGATATGCCACCAGCTTCGAGGCAAAACTGAATCGACCGGTTGGGAAAGCCAAAGTCATGCTTAACCCGGGAAAACCGCTCTTCTTCGGTCGCAGCCACCAGCTGCCCGTCGCG